>Ga0193950_1000184_pt1 | contig 16095 bp, 15 predicted proteins | sample BB_1_MG_FD_144485 | JGI IMG/M metagenome (GOLD analysis project Ga0193950, IMG submission 144485) | Microbial mat bacterial communities from the Broadkill River, Lewes, Delaware, United States - BB_1_MG | ecosystem: Environmental > Aquatic > Freshwater > River > Microbial mats | place: USA...
AGATCGCCACCACACAGGGTGATAACGCGGTATGGCAGGTTCAGCTTCTGCAGGATCGCTTCGGCGTGGCCGGTCATCGCTTCCAGTGCATCCCAGGAGGTGGCTGGATCAACAATCTGCACCATTTCGACTTTTTCGAACTGGTGCTGACGGATCAGGCCACGGGTGTCACGACCGGATGCGCCCGCTTCGGAGCGGAAACATGGGGTGTGACAGGTGAACTTCATCGGCATCTGGGCCGCGTCGATGATCTCGTCGCGAACCATGTTGGTAACCGGGACTTCTGCCGTTGGGATCAGGTAGTAGTCACGCTCGCCAAAAGGAACTTTGAACAGGTCTTCTTCGAATTTTGGCAGCTGGCCGGTGCCACGCAGGGAATCAGCGTTGACCATGTATGGCACGTAGATCTCTTCGTAGCCGTGGTCATTGATGTGGGTGTCCAGCATCAGCTGAATCAGCGCGCGGTGCATGCGGGCAACGCCCTTACGCAGCACGGCAAAGCGTGCGCCGGTCAGTTTGGCGGCGCTTTCGAAGTCCAGCTCGCCGTCGCGTGCGCCCAGGTCGATATGGTCTTTGATTTCGAAACCGAACTCACGCGGTGTACCCCAGCGGCGTACTTCTACGTTGTCGTCTTCGTCTGCGCCTTCTGGCACAGAGTCATGTGGCAGGTTAGGTACACCGGCCAGCAGGTCGTCCATTTCGACCTGGATGTCGTTCAGCTGGGCTTTGGCAGCGTCCAGTTTTTCGCCCAGGGAGGCAACTTCGGCCAGCAGTGGCTGGATGTCTTCACCCGCTGCTTTGGCTTTGCCGATGTTTTTCGAGCGGCTGTTACGTTCGCTCTGCAGTGTCTCGGTATCTACCTGTACTGCCTTACGGCGCTCTTCCAGCTCGTTGAAACGCGCCACTGGGAATTCGTAACCCTTTTTCTTCAGCAGCTGGGCAACGTCGTCCGGGTTTGTGCGGACAAATTTGGGATCTAACATGGGATTATCATCAACCTTATATTCAGAACAGGCGGGTTATCCATAAACCGGCGGACAGTGCCGCAATACACAGTAAGACACTGAATGATATATAAATTGCCGCCGACATTACATGCCCTTCCTGCAACATTGCGACGGTTTCCAGGGAAAAGGTGGAAAAGGTGGTAAAGGCCCCCATAAATCCCACCATTAACAGTGGTCGCAGCTCCGGGCTGAGGCGCGCTTTTTCCAGGATCAGCACAAAGCAGATGCCCATCAAAAACGAGCCGATGACGTTACAGGCCAGGGTGCCCCAGGGCAGTTTGTGGGTGGCGTTGTTGAGGACGCCACTGAGCCAGTAGCGGCTGAGGGCCCCCAGTGCGCCGCCGAGGGCGATGGCAATCAGTTGCATGTTTAATCCTTGTAGCGTTGCCGCGGGCTGAGCTGGTTCTGTTGTTCCAGATGGCTGAGCTTGTCGCCGATCTTGATCTCCAGCCCGCGTGGTTCGGGCTGGTACCAGCGCTGACCTGCAATCTCTTCGGGCAGGTACTCCTCCCCGGCGGCGAAGGCGTTTTCTTCATTGTGGGCATAGCGGTACTCATCGCCGTAGCCCTGGTCTTTCATCAGGCTGGTGGGGGCATTGCGCAGATGAGGCGGTACTTCCAGACTGCCGGACTCGGCAACGGCGCGCTTACAGGCGTTGAAGGCCATGTAAACGGCGTTACTTTTTGGTGCGCAGGCACAGTAAATAGCGGCCTGGGCGATGGCACGCTCGCCCTCGGCGGCACCGACCCGTTCGTAGGCTTCCCAGGCGGATAAAGCCACCTGCATGGCACGGGGGTCAGCATTACCGATATCTTCGGAGGCGATCGCAACCAGTCGTCGTGCCACGTAAAGCGGGTCACCCCCGCCGTCGATAATCCGGCAGAACCAGTACAGTGCGCCATCTGGTGATGAGCCGCGCACCGATTTGTGGAAGGCGGAGATCATATCGAACCACAGGTCGCCCTGCTTATCGAAACGACGACCGCCTGCCTGCAAGACTTCGCTGAGCACGCTGTCGTCAATTTTTGCGCCCTGAGGTGTGTCTTCGGCCAGGTCGGCGGCAATCTCCAGCAGGTTCAGTGCCTGGCGAGCATCGCCATCCGCGGCGCGGATCAGCCGTTCACGGGCATCGCTGGACAGCTGCAGCTGGCGCTCGGCAAGCCCGCGCTCGGGGTCATTGAGGGCCTGGTCAATCAGCTGTTCCAGGTCGGATTCGGCCAGGCTGCGCAACAGGTAGGTGCGGGCGCGCGACAGCAGTGCGTTGTTCAGTTCAAACGAGGGGTTTTCAGTGGTCGCGCCAACAAACAGCACAGTGCCATCTTCGATATAGGGTAGAAACGCATCCTGCTGGGATTTGTTGAAACGGTGGACCTCGTCCACAAACAGGATGGTTTTACGGCCACTCTGGGCTTTTATCTGCTGGGCGCGCATCACCGCTTCGCGAATATCTTTCACCCCGGCCAGCACCGCTGACAGGGTGATAAATTCGGCATCCACCTGATGGGCGATCAACCGGGCCAGAGTGGTTTTACCCACGCCTGGCGGGCCCCAGAATATCATGGAGTGTGGCGCGCCCTGCTCCAGCGCTTTGCGTAGAGGCTTACCCGGGGCCAGCAGGTGCTGCTGACCACAGTATTGGTCCAGGGTTTGAGGGCGCATTCTGGCAGCCAGTGGCTGGTAGCCAGTCTGGCTGTCGGCAAACAGGTCGTCCATTTACAGTTCGTCTTCCAGAATAACGTCCACGCCATCGGGTGGAATAAAGCTGAAGTGGTCGGTGGCCAGTGCCGGGTTGATCTTCTGTTCGCTCAGCAACACCGTGGTGCGCTGGCCCAGATGATCTTCCAGCATCAGTTCGGTCAGCTGGCGGTTAACGAAAAACAGCCGGATGCGGGCAAAGCTGCTGTTTTCCTGCTTTGGTGCCAGGTCAAACAGCTGCTCGTTGCCAGTGGTGGTTGGATTGCTGATACGGTAATCCAGCTCCAGTTCGCTGATCTGACCGTTAAGCAGCATGGCCGGGGCGTTGTTGCTGGTATCGCCGGGCTTGCGGGTGACCTGCTCCAGGTCCGGGTCGTATACCCAGATATGGTTGCCGTCGCCGACAATCGTCTGTGGGAACGGCTTCAGGGTGCTCCAGTAAAAGCGGTTCGGCTTGGCCAGCTGTAGCTCGCCGCTGCTTTCCTGCGCGCGGCGGCCATTGTTATTACTGGTAAATTGCTCAAACCGGGCGCTGAAGGTGTCATAGCCAGATAACAGCGTGGCCAGTTTTTGTGTTGCCGTTTCAGCCTGAGCCAGCCCGGCAGTTAACAGTACGGCGCCAATTGCCAGAGTACGGGTAAACAGATTCATACACTTAATCCCTTGGTGGTGGCGGTGCCAGCACTTCGCGTTGGCCATTGTTGCCTGCGGAGCTGACGACGCCAGCAGCTTCCATTGTTTCAACCATCCGTGCGGCGCGGTTGTAGCCTATTTTAAGCTTGCGCTGCACGCTGGAGATGGAGGCTTTGCGTGTTTCGGTGACAAACGCGACGGCCTCGTCGTAGAGGGCGTCCTGTTCATCATCAAACATACCACCTGAACCCCCGCTGGCTCCCCCTTCTTCTTCACCGGCAATCAGATCTTCGATGTAGTTGGGCGCGCCAAGTGCTTTCCATGCTTCTACGGTGCGGTGTACTTCGTCATCGCTGACAAAAGCGCCGTGGATACGGTTAGGCAGGCTGGTGCCAGCAGGCAGGTAGAGCATATCACCCCAGCCCAGCAGGTTTTCGGCACCGGCCTGGTCGAGGATGGTGCGTGAGTCAATTTTGGACGATACCTGGAAAGCGATTCGCGTTGGTACGTTGGCCTTGATCAGGCCGGTGATAACGTCCACAGACGGTCGCTGGGTCGCCAGAATCAGGTGGATACCGGCGGCACGGGCCTTCTGGGCGATACGGGCGATCAGTTCTTCTACTTTCTTACCAACAATCATCATCATGTCGGCGAATTCGTCGATGACTACGACGATATATGGCAGTGGTTCCAGCTCGGGTGCCGGGTGGCCTGGCGGGTAGCCGTATTCTTCCGGGTTCCATAAGGGGTCTGTCGCTGGCTGGCCGGAAGCTGCAGCAGCATTCACCTTGTCGTTGAAGCCGGCCAGGTTACGTACACCCATTTTGGCCATCAGTTTATAGCGGCGTTCCATTTCGCCGACACACCAGCGCAGCGCACCGGCGGCGTCTTTCATGTCGGTGATAACGGGTGTCAGCAGATGCGGGATACCTTCGTAGATCGACAGTTCCAGCATTTTCGGGTCAACCATGATCAGCCGCACTTCTTCCGGCGTGGCCTTAAACAGCAGGCTGAGCAGCATGGCGTTGACGCCGACAGATTTACCGGAGCCGGTGGTGCCGGCTACCAGCAGGTGGGGCATTTTGGCCAGGTTGGCAACCACCGGGTTCCCGCCGATGTCGTTACCCAGACCCAGTGTCAGTTTGGAACTGGCTTCTTTATAGACTTTGGAGTCCAGCACTTCAGTGAGGGACACCATCTGGCGGTGTTCGTTGGGGATCTCGATCCCCATGACCGACTTACCTGCAATCACCTCCACCACACGAATGGCGCTGACCGCCATGGAGCGGGCCAGGTCTTTTGCCAGGTTGGTAATCTTGCTGGCTTTAACGCCCGGCGCCGGCTGGATCTCGAACCGGGTGATCACCGGGCCTGGATTCACCTCGACTACCTCGGCAACCACGCTGAACTCTTTCAGCTTGGCTTCGAGCAGGCGTGACATCTGCTCCAGCTGCTCTTCCGAGTAACCGGGTGACTGGTCTTGTGCGGCGGGGTCCAGAATGCTGATGCTTGGCAGCCTGGGCAGTACTTTGGCCGGGCGGTTTTCGGCACCGCTCTGCTCGTTGCCCAGCTCGGCGTCCTGCATCGGCTTGTGGGTTTCAGACAGCGGCACGATTTTCAGATTTTTCCGCGCCTGATCGGCGGCAACAGCGCGTTGTAGTTGCGCTTCCTGTGAAGTACCGGTTATTGCGGGCTCGGGCGCTCGAGCTGGAGCTGGAGGTGGCGGTGCAGAAGCCGGCGTGGCAGCAGTAGAAATCGGTGGTATGACAACAGACGCTGCCGGTGCTGGTGTTTGCGGTACCGGGGTAACGGTGCCTGCTGGTTCGAACTGTGGTTCGAGCTGCACTGGCGTGGCCTGTACGCTGGCAACCGGCTCAGCTGCCTGGACTACTTCTGGCTGGCGCACTGGTTCAACTGGGGTGTCGATTCTGGTGTCAAAGTGTACTGCGTCCAGGTCGTGTTCATGCATTGTGTTGCGAACATCCGGTAGCTCGAAGTCATCAAAATCCATTGAAGGTTCATGGCGTTGAGGTGTCACCGGCACGCTATCGAAGGTTGGCTCCTTGTGTGCGGGGGCTTCCTGTACGGGTTCCTGTTTTGCCATTCTGGCAGCAGGGCTCAACCGGGTGGCAGATTGCCCTGGCTGTAAGTGAGCGGCAATATCTGCGCTTGGGTCGTAATCATCAACGTGTGCACTGGTGTCCTCGTTGCTGTCGTCGAGTTGCTCTTCAGCTGGCACCAGGCTGGGGATGACGCGCCCCGCCAGTGACATGATGCGTGCCCCCAGCTTTTCCATACTCTCCTGCAGACCGATTTCGATGTACAGGGTGAAGCCGATCAGTGCCAGCATGAACAGCAGAACGGAGCCGCCCACTACACTGAACCAGGAGATAGCCCAGTCCGACAGGGCTTCGCCGATCAGGCCGCCAGCACTGAATGGGTATTCCAGGCTGCGGTTGGCAATGTGGGTGGCAACCAGTGCGCAGCTACCCGCCAGCATCAGCAAGGCGCCACTGGTACGCAGAATAAAATAGGGGATTGCGTCCATCAGGCTGGTGTTTTTACGCCGCAAAAAGCGCACCGCTGGAATTAATGCCAGCACAGGGGTGAGCCAGGCGGTAACACCCAGCATGGAAACCATCAGATCTGCCACCCAGGCCCCGAACAGGCCGGTGAAATTCTCAGCTTCTGGCTGGTAGCCAGTGTGTGACCAGCCAGGGTCACGCGGATCGTAGCCAATCAGGGTCAGCACAAGGAAAAGAAACAGGCCGATCAGTATGATCAGGCCGGACTCTTTCAGAGTGCGGGCCAGCAGTTCTGGAAAACTTGTAGTATTGCGCGGATGTTCGCTCTTCAATGACATTCCCCGGCACGGATAACACTGTGAAACAAATGGGCCAGACCATACCACACCGCCCGTAATTTTCCACATGGCCAGCGTGGAAGAGTTTTGATTTGTGGTCCATATTTAGCACTGTAGTGTTACCCCACCCTGAATAGCGACTTGATGCAGGATGCTCTTATGAGTCTGGCAAACCTTTCCCTGGACAGTAATCGGGCACTGACTTTCCGAATTGGCGATACGCTGTTCGGTATCGATGTCTGTAATATTCTGGCGTTTTCTGATGAATATGCGGATATCCGCTCCCCTACCCGTCGGGTGGAGGGGTTTGCGGGTTATCTGGATTATCGAGAGCGGCTGGTCAAAGTATTTGAGTGCGCCACCGTATTGAACCGTGGGCGTGAACGAGATGGTTTTAAAGATCTGATTGATGAGATTGATCAGCACAAGTTTTATCATAATGACTGGTTTGATGCGCTGGAGCGCTCAATCAAGCAGCAACAGCCCTTTACTGAGGCCTGCAGCCCGACAGCAGGTGCTTTTGGTCGCTGGTATTACAGCTTTGAAAGCGGTGATGAAGGTCTGAGTGCTTTAGTGGAGAAGCTGGAAGAGCCGCACCGGGAGATCCACCGGCTGGGGGATCGCCTGCTGGAGATGGCTGATCAGGGGGAGCAGGCTCAAGCCCTTGAAGTGCTGGCGTTTGAACGCCCTTCGATGCTGCGCAAGGTAGACAGGTTACTGATGGTAATTCGCAACTATCTTTTGACCAGCGTGCACCCTGTTGTGCTACATCTGACAAAAGATGGTTTGACCCCCTGGTTTTCGCTGGTGCTTGATGAGATCGACGATATTGTCGATTACGATCCGGACTGGATTGATCGAACTTCAGGGTCGGCGCTGGGTAATGAGCCGGTAGCTGGTTATATACGTCACCGTGACGGCGATAACTTTATGATGCTGGCGATCGAAAAGCTGTATGGCAAGCTATCCGGGCTGGTTGATGAACCTGAGGCTGCCCACTGAACCTGGGCCGCTACGGCGGCCCCTTGCATGCCCTCTTATAACTATTATTTCTATTCAGGGTGAAATGTATGCTTGAATTCTTGCACCAGCGGCCTATGCTTGGCTGCTTTAGCGTTGGGTAAAAGAGAACAAAACGTTTATGAGTGATTTACAGCACCACCGCCTGATTATCCTGGGTTCCGGCCCTGCCGGTTACACTTCTGCAGTTTATGCGGCCCGTGCAAATCTGAATCCTGTTGTTATTACCGGTATGCAGGCCGGTGGTCAGCTGACCACCACCACAGATGTTGATAACTGGCCAGGCGACGTAGATGGTGTACAGGGGCCGGAGCTGATGCAACGCATGCAGCAGCACGCTGAACGCTTTAACACCCAGGTGATCTTCGATCATATTAATGAAACAGATCTGCAGAACCGTCCTTTCCGCCTGAAAGGCGATATGGGTGAGTACACCTGTGATGCATTGATTATCTGCACAGGTGCATCTGCTCAGTACCTGGGGCTGGAGTCCGAAGAAGCCTTTAAAGGCAAAGGTGTGAGTGCCTGTGCGACGTGCGATGGTTTCTTCTACCGCGGCCAGAAAGTTGCAGTTATCGGTGGTGGTAATACCGCTGTTGAAGAAGCACTGTACCTGTCTAACATTGCTGCCGAGGTAACACTGATCCACCGCCGCGATAGCCTGCGTTCTGAGAAAATTCTGCAGGATAAGCTGTTTGAGCGTGCCGAAAACGGCAACATTAATATCCTGTGGAACCACCAGCTGGATGAAGTGCTGGGTGACGACATGGGCGTGACCGGTCTGCGGGCGAAAAGCACCGTTGATGGCAGTACGCAGCAGCTTGACCTGGCCGGGGTCTTCGTTGCAATCGGTCACAAGCCAAACACTGAGCTGTTTGAAGGTCAGCTGACTATGAAAGATGGCTACCTGAAAATCCAGTCCGGCACTGAAGGTAATGCAACCCAGACGAATATTCCGGGTGTTTTTGCAGCCGGTGACGTGTGTGATCATATTTACCGTCAGGCGATTACGTCTGCAGGTTTTGGTTGCATGGCAGCACTGGATGCTGAACGTTTTCTGGATGATCAGTCCTGAGTGGATAAACTGACCTGATCAATGGGGTGCTTTTCAGCACCCTGTTTGTTGACTTTTTTCCTGCTGCGTATTTTATGATCCCCTGGCTGACGGAACAGAACGAATTCCCCCCGCTCTCTCTGGCGCTGCGTGACCCGGATGGTCTGTTAGCAGCGGGTGGTGATCTTAGCGAGCAACGGCTGATTACGGCTTATGCACAGGGTATTTTCCCCTGGTATAGTGAGGGCGAGCCTATTCTCTGGTGGAGCCCGGACCCTCGTTGCGTCCTCTATCCTGATCAGTTGCACATCTCCCGCAGCTTGCGTAAAACCTTGCGCAAGGCACAGTACCGTATTACCCTGGATCATGCCTTTGCTGATGTAATGCGCGCCTGTGCTGCGCCGCGTGATGAAGCTGGTACCTGGATTACCGCTGAAATGTTTCAGGCATATTGCCACCTTCACCAGAAGGGCTGGGCGCACTCGGTTGAATTATGGTGCGATGATGAGTTGGTCGGCGGGCTTTATGGTATAGGTCTGGGCAGGGTTTTTTTTGGTGAGTCGATGTTCAGCCGGGTGCGCGATGGCTCTAAAATTGCCTTTGCCTGGTTTGTCGAACAACTGAAAGTTTGGGGCTATGCTTTAGTAGACTGTCAGGTCAGAAGTGAGCATCTGGTGAGCCTGGGTGCCATAGAGATTCCCCGTGATATCTTCGTTCAAGCGCTGGGGAATCTGGTGCCACAACCTGTCTCGCACACCTGGCAGATGGAACTGGAACAAGACTGGTTTGAGTGCAGGCGATGACAAATCTGAAATCCCTTAACTTCTACGCCACACCGGGTCATAACTGTAGTTATTTGCAGAACAGGGAAGCGAAAACCCTGTTTGTGGACCCTCAGGCGATTATTGCCAAGGATACCTATAGTCAGTTATCTGACCTTGGGTTTCGTCGCAGTGGCCGTCATGTATATCGCCCCCATTGTGATCAGTGTCAGGCCTGTATTTCAGTGCGCATCCCTGCTGATCAATTTAAACCCAGTAAGGGTCAGAAACGGTTGATTGCGCGTAACCGTGATTTAAAAGTCAGAGCTGTCAGCCCTCAGCTTACGACTGAATATTATGAGCTTTATGAGCGATATATAATTGCCCGCCATGCTGATGGGGATATGTATCCACCCAGCCAGGATCAGTTTATGTCCTTTCTGGTTGAGGGTGACCAGGATAGTGTCTTTTTTGAGTTCCGTGATTCGGACAATAAACTTGTTGCTTTGGCTGTCTGTGATTTTCTGGCTCAGGGTTTGTCTGCCATATATACCTTTTTCGACCCGAACCTGTCTAAACGCAGTTTGGGTAGTTACGCGATTTTGTGGCAGATAAATGAATGCAGGCGCCTGGGTATGCCTTATCTCTATCTGGGTTACTGGGTTAAAGACTGCCGCAAGATGAGTTATAAACTGGCATATAAGCCTACTGAATTACTGTTAGATAGCAGTTGGGTCACGGTAAACTGATCAACCTGTAACCGATTGATTGTTCTGACCTTTGTGGTGAAGCCGCGTTGCCTTCGCTCGCCGTGAGCTGTTTGGGGCGAGGTTTCTTGCTCAATCTGTGTGCCTTCTCGCAACTTTCATCAAATCCCCTCTATAATGCCTTTGCTATAACGCAGGGATTAGGGCAGAATACGGCGCTCTAATATCGGTCCAGGCACCAAGGTAAAGATTAAATGGCTAAAGAAGACAGTATTGAAATGGAAGGCACGGTAGTTGATACCCTGCCTAACACTATGTTCCGTGTTGAGCTGGAGAACGGCCACATCGTCACTGCACATATCTCTGGTAAAATGCGTAAGAACTACATCCGCATTCTGACCGGTGACAAAGTGAAGGTTGAGCTGACTCCGTACGACCTGAGCAAAGGTCGCATCGTATACCGCGCTCGATAACAGGCCTTTTTCAAGACCTGTGACCAGGCCGGGTGGCAGCCTCAGGCTGCCACCATCACCTCCAGATGTAATTCTCCATTGGCATCCACGCCAATTTCCACTGTACCCCCCTCTTCCGCCAGCTCTCCGAACAGAATCAGTTCTGCCAGTGGTTTTTTAATCCGCTCCTGGATCAGGCGTTTCATGGGACGTGCCCCCATCTGCTGGTCATACCCTTTATCAGCCAACCAGTCGCGGGCATCGTCGTCCAGCATTAGCACAACCCGTTTATCATCCAGCTGCACCTGCAGCTCGGTAATAAACTTGTCTACCACGCCTTTAATGATATCCCGGCTCAGGGCCTGGAACTGGATGATGGAGTCCAGCCGGTTGCGGAACTCAGGTGAGAACAGCTTCTTGATCGCTTCCATGCCGTCGGTTGTATGATCCTGCTCGGTAAAGCCGATCGAAGGCCGGGACATGGTGGCTGCACCCGCATTGGTGGTCATTACCATGATCACATTACGGAAATCGGCTTTGCGGCCGTTATTATCGGTCAGCGTGCCGTTGTCCATTACCTGCAGCAGCAGGTTAAAGACTTCAGGGTGTGCTTTTTCGATCTCATCCAGCAGCAGTACGCAGTGCGGGTTCTTGGTAATCGCTTCTGTCAGCAGGCCGCCCTGGTCGTAACCCACGTAGCCTGGAGGCGCGCCGATCAGTCGGGACACGGTGTGGCGTTCCATGTACTCGGACATATCGAAGCGCACCAGCTCAATGCCCATCTGACGCGCCAGCTGGGAAGTGACTTCGGTTTTGCCGACCCCGGTTGGTCCGGCAAACAGGAAACAGCCAACCGGTTTATTGGGCTCCTTCAGGCCTGCACGGGACAGCTTGATGGCGGCAGACAGAGTGCCAATCGCCTCATCCTGACCCAGTACAACCATTTTCAGGTTAGGTTCCAGCTTGGCTAACAGGTCTTTATCGGATGCAGAAACGCTCTTCGGTGGTATACGGGCGATCTGAGCGACAACGGCTTCAATTTCCGGCACATCAATGCAGCTTTTGCGTAACTCTTCCGGGATCAGGCGCTGGTAGGCTCCTGCTTCATCGATAACATCAATGGCCTTGTCCGGCATATGCTTGTCGTTAATATAGCGATCAGCCAGCTCGGCAGCGGCTTTGAGGCCGTCATCGGTATATTCCAGTTCATGGTGGCTTTCAAAGCGGCTTTTCAGCCCGCGCAGGATCTGGAAAGTGTCTTCAACACTAGGCTCCATCACATCTATTTTCTGGAAGCGACGCGCCAGGGCGCGATCCTTTTCGAAAATGCCGCGGAACTCCTGGAAGGTGGTGGAGCCGATGCAGCGCAGTTCGCCGGAGCTTAGCAGCGGTTTGAGAAGGTTGGAGGCATCCATGGAGCCGCCAGAGGCTGCGCCTGCGCCGATGATGGTATGGATCTCATCAATAAACAGGATGGCGTGTGGCTGCTGTTTGATCTCGTTGAGCAGGCTTTTCAGTCGCTTCTCGAAGTCACCACGGTATTTTGTGCCCGCCAGCAAAGCGCCCAGATCCAGTGAGTAGACGGTGGAATGGCTGATAATATCGGGCACTTCACCTTCAATAATCAGCTTGGCCAGCCCTTCAGCGATCGCTGTTTTGCCGACCCCTGCTTCACCCACCAGTAACGGATTGTTCTTCCGGCGGCGGGACAGGATCTGGATAACACGCTCGACTTCAGGCAGGCGGCCAACCAGTGGGTCAATGCGGCCCTGGGATGCCTGCACATTCAGGTTGACAGCGTATTTGGACAGCGCTCCTTTGTCTTTATCTTCGCTGCCCTCACCCTCAATGGAGGGGTCCTGTATGGGGGCGCTTTCTTCCTCGCCCTTGGCAATGCCGTGGGAGATGAAGTTAACGGCGTCAATGCGCTCTACACCCTGCTGTTGCAGCAGGTAAACAGCGTGGCTTTCCTGCTCGCTGAAGATCGCTACCAGCACGTTGGCACCGGTGACTTCCTGGCGTCCTGAGGACTGTACATGGAAGACGGCCCGTTGCAGTACTCGCTGGAACCCCAGTGTCGGCTGGGTTTCCACGTTGGGTACGGTTTCTGGCAGTAGTGGGGTTGTTTCGTCAACAAACTCTGTCAGGCTTTTGCGCAGCGGGTCCAGTTGGGCTCCGCAGGCCTGTAATACATCTGCAGCTTCACGGTTATCCAGCAGTGAGAGCAACAGGTGCTCCACTGTCATGAACTCATGTCGCTTACCCCGGGCGGTCTTAAACGCCACACTGAGGGTATCTTCCAGCGCTCTGTTCAGCATGATGTCGCCTCCCTTATACCTGTTCGACTTCGCATAGCAGTGGGTGATTGTTGTCTCTAGCATATTGATTCACCAATGCCGCTTTAGTTTCAGCAACATCGCGAGTAAATACACCACAAACGCCTTTCCCCTGGGTATGGACCGACAGCATAATCTGCGTCGCTTTTTCCTGATCCATGCTGAAAAACATAATCAGAACCTCAACCACAAATTCCATGGGAGTGTAATCGTCATTTAACAGGACGACCCGGTACATAGCGGGTCGCTTGAGTGCCGGTTTCGCTTCTTCAACAACGGTGCCAGCATCATGCCCGTCGTACTGGTCCGGCTCATCACCATTTCGAATCAGATGGATTTTTTCACTCATAGAGACCTGTTCCACGTTGACTTCCAATAAAAATCTACTTATTACAAATAGTTACATAAATCTTGGTTTGTTATAGGCAAATCGTATGATTTACCCATCCAGCGATAGAGCATTCTGTACGAGGTGCTATACTGGCATAAAGCAGGGTAGCTTATGTCTGATGTACCTGTACGTTTTTAGCCAAAAGCCTGGTCGCTGTGCTGTCTCCATTGTAGCAGCCCTGATCAGCCAAAGGCTGGTAGATTTTTAAAGCGTCATAGTCAGGAGTAATGTATGCAAACAGGGAAAGTGAAGTGGTTTAATAACGCTAAAGGTTACGGGTTTATTCTATCGGACGAATTCGGTGAAGACCTTTTCGCGCACTACTCGGCTATTCAGGTGGAAGGATACAAAAGCCTGAAGGCTGGACAGGAGGTTGAATTTGATACTAAACCGGGGCCTAAGGGGATTCACGCGGTTAATATCAAACCTGTCGGTGGCCACTGAGCGCTGGCACCCTTTCTGCGGCTTGCCCGCCTGAAAGCCCGATTGATTAGAAAACCAGCCAGTTGGCTGGTTTTTTATCGCCTGTGACTCACCTCTGGCGGGGCATGTGACTGACAACCGCATCACCAAAACCACTGCAGCTGACCTCTGTCGCTGTTTGCTTGAGCCGTGCAAGGTCGTAAGTAACTGTGCCAGCCTGAATAGCCCCCTCCATACCTTGAATAATGCACTCTGCTGCTTCATGCCAGCCCAGATGGCGTAGCATCATCTCGGCGGACAGGATCAGTGAGCCAGGGTTGACTCTGTTCTGGCCCGCATAGCGCGGTGCTGTACCGTGGGTGGCCTCGAAAATGGCAACGTCGTCGGACAGGTTTGCGCCTGGTGCGATACCAATTCCCCCAACTTCAGCCGCCAGTGCATCGGAAATGTAATCGCCATTGAGATTCAGAGTAGCGATGACATCGTATTCAGCCGGGCGTAGCAGAATCTGCTGTAGCATGGCGTCGGCGATAACATGCTTGACGATAATGGTATGGCCGGTTGCTGGATGGTTGAAGCTCAACTGATCGCTGTCAGGTATCTCTTGCGCGCCAAATTCATCTCTGGCCAGCTCATACCCCCAGTTTTTAAAGGCTCCCTCGGTAAATTTCATGATATTGCCTTTGTGTACCAGGGTAAGCGAGCTTCGCTGATGATCTATACAGTATTGCAGCGCTTTTCGTATGAGCCGTTTGCTGCCCTGCTCTGACACAGGCTTTATGCCGATGCCGCATTTCTGATCAAAACGGATCTGGGTGATTCCCATCTCATTTTGTAAAAAACGGATGACTTTATCGGCTTCCGGGCTACCGGCGGGCCATTCGATCCCGGCATAGATATCTTCCGAATTTTCCCGGTACACCACCATGTCGACATCCTGGGGGTGCTTCAGCGGGCTGGGTACGCCGTTGAACCAGCGCACCGGGCGCTGGCAGACGTAGAGGTCGAGCTGTTGGCGCAGGGCGACGTTGAGTGAGCGAATGCCGCCGCCGGTTGGGGTGGCCAGCGGACCTTTGATGCCAACTTTGAACTCCCTGAAGGCAGCCAGTGTTTCATCGGGCAGCCAGCAATCGCCCCCGTATAGCTGGTTGGCTTTCTCCCCGGCATACACCTCCATCCAGCACAGCTGGCGCTGGCTGCCATAGGCGTGCCTGACCGCAGCATCAATCACCTGCTGCATGGCCGGGGTGATATCCACGCCGATGCCATCGCCTTCGATAAAGGGTACAATCGGCCGCGTTGGAACATTAAGAGAACCGTCGCCACTAAGGCTGATGCGCTCGCCAGTGGCGGGCACCTGAATGTGCTGATATCCCATGCTCTGCTCCATCTGAATGAAGGGTTGTTAACTGTTCAGTATAGGTGCTGTGGAGCCCGTCTTTACCTTGAGTGAATTGATACGCTGTATGGCCAGAGTTCTGCTGTTTAACAAACCTTTCCAGGTGATGACCCAGTTTACCGATGATCAGGGCCGTAAAACCCTGTCTGACTACATTGATCAGCCCGGTGTCTATGCGGCTGGACGGTTGGATTATGATTCAGAGGGATTGCTGCTGTTAACTGATAATGGTCAGCTGCAGCACCAGCTGGCGCACCCGGATTTCAAGCAGCCCAAAACCTACTGGGCGCAGGTGGAAGGTGATATCAGTGCAGAGGCATTGCAGCAGCTGTGTGATGGGGTGGAGCTGAATGATGGCCCCACCCGCCCGGCGAAAGCCCGTAAGCTGGCTGAACCTGCACTTTGGGCGCGGCATCCGCCTATCCGTGAGCGGCAGTCGATTCCAACCAGCTGGGTGGAGCTGGTTATCACAGAGGGGCGTAACCGCCAGGTACGACGGATGACCGCGGCTGTGGGTTTCCCCACGTTACGGCTGGTGCGGGTTGCGATTGGTGAATGGTCCATTGAGGGGTTGCAGCCAGGGGAGTATAAAACGCTGGAGGTGAACACCCCGGCACCCCGGCCTAAAGTGGCAATGAGCCGTCGGGGTGGTCGCTCAGGGTCTGCGCTGAATAAAGGGCCACGTCGCAGTGGGGCTGGTAATCGAGGTAAATCAGCAGGTGGCAAGCGCCCGACGGGGCGCTCAGGTTCACGTTAATCTGGCGGGACGGCTTACCAGCGGTCGGCAGCGTCCAGGTCGCTGCCCTTCTGTTCTACCCACTTTTCGCCCTGAGTGGTGAGTTCTTTCTTCCAGAACGGCGCATCTTTTTTCAGGTAATCCATCATAAACTGCGCGGCCTCAAAGGCGTCTACCCGGTGGGCGCTGCCAACGCCTACAAATACAATATTGTCGTTCAGCCCCAGGGTGCCTACCCGGTGAATGATAATCACCTGATGCAGCTTCCAGCGCTCACTGGCCTGATCGACAATGGCTTCGAGCGCTTTCTCGGTCATGCCCGGATAGTGCTCCAGGTAAAGCCCAGTCAGGTCACCCTCTACGAGTTCTCGCACAATGCCGGTAAATGTCACCACTGCCCCGCTACTGGCATCCTCGGCACGCAGCTGGCTGGCCAGCGCTGCCATGGAAAAATCTTCAGTCTGTACCTTTATGTAACGTTGCGTCATTTGGGTGCTCACTGCGGTGTGTTGTCGGGAGGTAAAGTGCGGTTTTTAATGGTATTGTTGGCGACCTGAATATAACAGTCAAATCAAGAGGAAAGCTATGGTCTGGACACCTCATGCAACCGTTGCCACC
>Ga0193950_1000185_pt1 | contig 15920 bp, 15 predicted proteins | sample BB_1_MG_FD_144485 | JGI IMG/M metagenome (GOLD analysis project Ga0193950, IMG submission 144485) | Microbial mat bacterial communities from the Broadkill River, Lewes, Delaware, United States - BB_1_MG | ecosystem: Environmental > Aquatic > Freshwater > River > Microbial mats | place: USA...
AGCACGATATGGATTTTGTCCGCCAGCTGGCGGGCGACAGCCGCACCGTCAGTGTGCTGCACCAGGGCAGTGTACTGGCTGAGGGCACCATGGATCAGGTGCAGGCTGACCCGCGTGTGGTTGAAGTGTATCTGGGGGAATAAGCGATGTTACAGATTAATCAGCTGAACCAGTTTTACGGCGAAAGCCACACCCTGTGGGATCTCAACCTGCAGGTGCCTGCAGGCGAGTGTACTGTGCTGATGGGCCGTAACGGTGTCGGCAAAACCACTTTGTTGCAGTGCATTATGGGCCATCAACCGGTTGCCAGTGGGGATATCCGGCTGCAGGGCGACAGCCTGCTCAGCCAGTCGGTGGAGATGCGGCCCCGGCTGGGGGTGGGCTACGTGCCCCAGGGGCGACAGATCTTTCCGCTGCTGAGTGTGGAGGAAAACCTGCAGATCGGCCTGCCGGTGCGGGCACGGCATGATCGCAAGATTCCGGGGTTTATTTTTGAGCTGTTTCCGGTTCTGGCACAGATGTTGAACAGACGGGGTGGGGATCTGTCCGGTGGCCAGCAGCAACAGCTGGCCATCGGCCGGGCCCTGGTGGTGAACCCGCAACTGCTGATTCTGGATGAGCCGACCGAAGGCATCCAGCCCAATGTGGTGCAGGAGATCGGGGACATTATTCGCCACCTTAACCGGGAGATCGGCCTTACGGTGCTGCTGGTGGAACAGAAACTGCCCTTTGCCCGCAAAGTGGCAGACCACTTCTGCATTCTGGACCGGGGCCGTAACGTGGCCGCAGGGCCCATGGCCGATCTCGACGACGGGTTGATCCGTCGTTATCTGACTGTCTGACGACACTATTGTTAAGAGGTTGTCGCTATGCATGCCACTGCACCTGTTGCAGATATTGATGCTGTTGCCGAGCCCGCCCCGCAAGGCTGGCAGGCCCGGCTGGCACTGGGTTTCGCCCCACGCAGAGGTCGCACCCGGCTGGTATCACGCCAGCAGCTGGGCCCGCTGACAATACAGCGGCCGTTTTACCCTGAAGGAAGCCCCTGCCACAGCTATCTGTTGCACCCACCCGGTGGGGTGGTTGGCGGAGATCAGCTACAGATCGATATTGAGCTGGCCGCTGATGCCCATGCTCTGATTACCACGCCGGGGGCGACCAAATTCTATCGCTCTGGCGATCGGCTGGCCTGTCAGAGCCAGCAATTGCGAGTGGCCTCTGGTGCACTGCTGGAATGGCTGCCCCAGGAAACCATCTTCTTTCCGGGCGCTGAGGCCCGGTTGGAAACCGAGATCCATATCGCGCCGGGTGGGCGTTTTATTGGCTGGGAGATGCACTGTTTTGGCCGCCCTGCACTGGGCGAGTGCTTCAATTCGGGGCAGCTGGATCTGCGTACTCAGCTCTACCTTGATGATCAGCTGGTGTTGCTGGACCAGCTTCGCCTGAGTGCGGACAACCTGCATCAGGCGGGGGCCGGGCTGCGTGGCTACCCCATGTTTGGCTGCCTGCTGGCGGTGGGCTGTGGTGAGGCTGAACTGGACCTGGTACGAGAGTTGCTGAACTCCACGTCAGAACAGCAGATCACAGGTGTCACCCTGCTGGACGATGGCCCTGAGCCGGTGCTGGTGGTGCGGGTGCTGGGTGAACAGGCGCAGCCAATGTTGGCCTGCTTCAGTGACATATGGCTGCAACTGCGCCAGCACTGGCTGGGTATGGCTGCCAGCCCGCCACGGATCTGGGCGACCTGATCGAGCGATCTGTTAACGAGAACTGAGAGAGCGCTATGGAACTGACCCCGAGAGAGAAGGACAAGTTACTGCTGTTTACGGCTGCATTGCTGGCCGAGCGGCGCAAAGAGCGTGGCCTGAAACTGAATTACCCCGAAGCGGTAGCCTATATCAGCGCGGCGATTATGGAGGGGGCCCGTGATGGCCGTACCGTGGCCGAGATGATGGACTACGGTCGCACACTGTTACGCGCCGAGGATGTGATGGATGGCGTAGCGGAGATGATCCACGACGTGCAGGTGGAAGCGACCTTTCCTGACGGCACCAAGCTGGTGACCGTGCATGAACCCATTGTGTAGGAGCTGATCATGATACCAGGTGAAATGCGCCCCGCCGCCGGGGAGATCGAACTTAATGCGGGCCGTGACACCCGCACCCTGGCGGTTGCGAACCACGGTGACCGGCCGATCCAGATCGGTTCCCACTATCACTTTTACGAGGTGAATGAGGCGTTGCAGTTTGAGCGTGAACAGGCTCGGGGCTTTCGGCTCAATATCGCTGCAGGCACTGCGGTGCGGTTTGAGCCGGGTCAGCGTCGCAGTGTTGAGCTGGTGGCCTTTGCCGGTGAGGGCAAGGTGTATGGGTTTCAGGGCAAGGTGATGGGAGCACTCTGATGGTAACGATTTCACGACAGGCCTATGCGGAGATGTTTGGCCCTACCACCGGTGACCGGGTACGTCTGGGGGATACAGAACTCTGGCTGGAGGTGGAGCAGGACTACACCGTCTATGGCGACGAGGTGAAATTTGGCGGCGGCAAGGTGATCCGTGATGGCATGGGGCAGAGTCAGCGGCCCAGTGCGGACACAGTTGATACGGTGATCACCAATGCCACCATTCTTGATCACTGGGGCATTGTAAAAGCGGATATCGGCATCAAAGCCGGACGTATCGTCGGCATTGGCAAGGCCGGTAATCCAGATGTTCAGCCGGGTGTGGACCTGCTGATTGGTCCGGGTACCGAGGTGATCGCGGCGGAAGGGATGATTGTCACCGCCGGTGGCATTGATGCCCATATCCACTTTATCTGCCCCCAGCAGGTGGACGAAGCCCTGATGTCAGGGGTGACTACCATGATCGGTGGTGGCACTGGCCCGGCAACGGGCACCAACGCGACCACCTGTACACCCGGCCCCTGGCACCTGCACCGGATGCTGCAGGCCGCTGATAGCCTGCCGATGAATATTGGCTTTCTCGGTAAAGGTAATGCCAGCCTGCCCGAGGGGTTGCGTGAACAGATCAGTGCGGGGGCGCTGGGGCTGAAGCTGCATGAAGACTGGGGCACAGCCCCGGCGTCAATTGACTGCTGCCTGAGCGTGGCCGATGAGATGGATGTGCAGGTCGCGATTCATACCGACACCCTCAATGAGTCCGGCTTTGTCGAAAGCACCCTGGCCGCCATTGGCGGGCGGACTATTCACACCTATCACACCGAAGGGGCGGGTGGGGGCCATGCGCCGGATATTATCAAGGCCGCGGGCCTTGCCAATGTGCTGCCCAGCTCCACCAACCCAACCCGGCCCTACACCATCAATACCGTGGATGAGCATCTGGATATGCTGATGGTGTGTCACCACCTGGACCCGGCGATCGCCGAAGATGTGGCATTTGCCGAGTCCCGCATTCGTCGCGAAACCATCGCTGCAGAAGATATTCTGCATGATCTGGGGGCCTTTTCGATGATCTCTTCGGACTCCCAGGCGATGGGCCGTGTAGGGGAGGTGATTACACGCACCTGGCAGACAGCCCATAAGATGAAAGTCCAGCGGGGGTCGCTGGCGGGCGACCCGGCAGAAAACGACAATACCCGGCTTAAACGCTACGTGGCCAAATACACCATCAACCCGGCGCTTTCCCATGGTATCGCCCATGAAGTGGGGTCTGTCGAGGTGGGTAAGCTGGCGGACCTGGTGCTGTGGAAGCCAGCCTTTTTCGGGGCCAAGCCCAGTGTCATCATCAAAGGCGGCATGATTGCAGCGGCACCCATGGGTGACCCGAACGCCTCTATTCCTACCCCGCAGCCGGTTCATTACCGGCCGATGTTTGGCAGCCTTGGCAGCGCCTGTCAGGCCAGCTCAATGCTGTTTCTGTCGCAGGCGGCAGTTGCTGCACAGTTGCCCGAGCAGCTGGGGCTGCAAAGTCTGATTGGCACGGTGAGCGGTTGTCGCAGCGTGACCAAGGCCAGCATGATCCATAACCACTATCAGCCCACCATCGAGGTGGATTCCCAGACCTATGAAGTGCGGGCCGACGGCCAGTTGCTGGTATGTGAGCCAGCCTGTGAGCTGCCGCTGGCACAACGTTATTTTCTGTTTTGAGGAGGGCGCTATGTTACGTCTGACCCAGTTACTTGATCCAAAAGGGGCATCGGTTGTCTATGGGACCAGCGCCCTGGCGACGTTAAGCCTGCCGATTGAAAAACGGATTAAAAGCCGCCTGAAAGCGGTGCTGGACGATGGTCGTGAGGTGGGCCTGTTTCTGCCCCGCGGCCTGACTCTGCGCCATGGTGACCAGCTGGCGGACGAGGCCGGGCTGGTGGTGCAGGTGCGTGCAGCCCCGGAGCAGGTGTCGACGGTCTACTGTGATAACGCACACCTGCTGGCACGGGCCTGTTATCACCTTGGCAACCGCCATGTGCCCCTGCAGGTGGAGCCGGGTTTTGTTCGCTACCAGCATGACCATGTACTGGATGCGATGCTGATCGGGCTGGGCCTGAGCGTAACCGCCGAGCTGGCACCGTTCGAGCCGGAGGAGGGCGCGTACGGCGGCCAGAGTGGTGGTCACAGCCACGCGCACAGCCATGGCCGCTAACTCTGCTTCGTTACTGGCGGATATGCGGTTGTACCAGCTGATCAGCCCATCCCTGCCGGTGGGGGCGTTTACCTATTCCCAGGGGCTGGAATGGGCGGTGGAGTCAGGCTGGGTGGACTGCAAAGCGGCACTGCACAGCTGGTTGCTGGCGGTGCTGGAACACAGCATTGTTACCCTGGAATTGCCCCTGTTGCAGCGTTTGCTCAGCGCCTGTCAGGATAACGACAGTGCTCGATTTAACCAGCTGTGCCAGTGGCTGCTGGCCAGCCGCGAAACCTCGGAGCTGCGCAAAGAGGAGCGCCAGCGCGGTGCTGCCATGGCGCGTTTGCTGCCCCGGCTGGGGCTGGAGATCCCCTTGGCCAGTCTCGATGCCGTGAAATCGACCCAGCTGGCAGGCTTTGCGCTGGCTGCCGATCAGTGGCAGATCAGTGCTGAGGCCTGCTGTGCCGGTTACCTGTGGAGCTGGCTGGAGAATATGGTAATGGCCGGGGTAAAGCTGGTGCCACTGGGGCAGACCGATGGCCAGCAGTTGTTACTGGAGTTGTCGGCGCATTGCCCGGCCCTGATTGATCAGGCCCAGCAGCTCAGTGATGCCGAGATCGGCAGCAGCACACCGGCGCAGGTGATTGCCAGCAGCCGGCATGAAACTCAATACACGCGGTTATTCCGCTCATGAATACGATCGAAAGGATGTAACTGATGAACGACTATAAATCGCCGCTGCGTATTGGTGTGGGTGGCCCGGTGGGCTCCGGTAAAACAGCGCTGCTGGAAGTACTTTGTAAAGCGATGCGTGACGACTGGAACCTGGCCGTTGTTACCAACGATATTTACACCCAGGAGGATGCTAAAATCCTCACCCGCAGTGAAGCTCTGGCCGCCGACCGGATTATCGGGGTTGAAACCGGTGGTTGCCCCCATACGGCGATCCGTGAAGATGCTTCCATGAACCTGGCGGCGGTTGAAGAACTGGCGCAGCGTCATAAAACCCTGGACCTGGTGTTTGTCGAAAGTGGCGGCGATAACCTCAGCGCCACCTTCAGCCCGGAACTGGCCGACCTCACCATCTATGTGATTGATGTGGCTGAAGGCGAGAAAATCCCCCGTAAAGGGGGTCCCGGCATCACTAAATCTGATCTGCTGATTATCAATAAAATCGATCTGGCACCCTACGTGGGGGCTGATCTGAATGTGATGGAGCAGGATACTCAGCGGATGCGACCCACCAGACCTTATGTGTTTACCAATCTGAAAAAAGGGACCGGACTGGAAACGATCATCGGGTTTATTGTGGAGCAGGGGATGCTGAAAGAGGGCTGAAAGCAGAGGTGGGAGATAAACGCGAGTGATAACGGCACTTATCACTCGCGATAGCTTGGCTGTGCTGTTTACAGCTCCAGGAGAACATCACGAAGCTGGTCATTGGCCCAGGTACAGCCTGGACATATGATGCTCCCCGTTCTGCCATCACCATCATCCAGCTCAGTATCCAGCCGCTGAGCAACTTCGCCGGGGATATCCTGCATAATCAGTACGAGGTCGTTATCATTCCCTAACCAGCCGGATGAGATGCCGTTAAAGAAACCGCCAGCAGAAGTGTCAAACTGGCTGGCTATGCCAACTGCAGTTGCGTCGCCATTGAGCAGGCCGGCCTGACGTAAGTGGTGAAACACCATACAGGACTCTTCGTTACCATTGTTACAGAAACCTAAAGTGACTCTTCCATCACCTTGTGTACCAATCTGTGCCGGAGTCGCATCAACCAGTAAGGTGGATAGCCTGTCATCTGGTATATCACCAGGCAGGGAACCATATATATCTATAAAGCTATAGAGCGCTGCCTGAATTTCTTTGACTTCAGACTTAAGGGCTTTATAGCGGGCATTTTCGATCATCTGCTGGCCTTTTAGTGCCCCACCGAGTAGCAGACCAATAATAACCATAACAATGGCGATCTCTACCAGTGTGAAACCAGAGCTTCTCTTTTTATACATGACTATTCATTCCTTGAATTCACCAATTTCATTCAATACAAGAATATGCAGGTTGTTTTCATTATAGTGAGCAAAGCAATAGGTCTTATTTACTACGGGGACCTTTTAAAAAGCTGCTTTTGCTACAAGCTAAAAACAGAATGCAAAGAATATAATAAAGCTTAAGAGTCTCTACAAGCCTAGAATAGAATGTTCGCAATTATCAGGAGTATGCTGTTTTTACCCTGCTTTCTCCGGAGAACGCACTGCATCTGTGCCAATAATTAATGGGGGGGGAGAAGTCGCCTTCGGGGGGCCGAAGACGGCCAGGGGCGGCTGGTGCTGGCAGCCTGTAGACTTGTTGGTTTTAATAGACTGCCAGCCTCAGTAGAGCTTAAATATTCTGTTTTCAGGGAGTAATCACTCTGATATCGGCGACAGAGCGAGGGTCTAGCTCTGGCTTATCCTTGGTAAATGCCGGGTACAGGGCAACAAAGCCCTTTATCTCTGCTAGCACACCTTCGGTGAATTCCGGTAGCTGGGTAAGGTTAACACTTTTATTTATAAAGACAGGCAACTTTCCGCTCCCGTCATCAATAAGTACCTTTGTACCAAAGTCTGACTCTGCACGGATTTCTTTAACCGTGCCTCGTACAGATATCACCGCGCCAATGGTACTGGCAGACACATTTCCAGTGGCTAACAGGGGGTCGCTGTCAAGTGGTTCCACCGTATTAGCGGTTATGCAGGGCATGCCAATTATCTGTCCGCGTTTTCCTGTAACAGAGACATTGTCGCCTGATTTAACGGAGAGTTTCGTCTGGGTACAGATAAACATACCACGGGTATTATCATTGATTGAAAAACCTTCATTCCCGATACCGCTGGCCAGGGTACCTGGTGGGACAATGACTCTGCCCTGAACCTGTACGTCACAGCCTTCGGGCCGGTTATAGACATCGGAAATTGCGCTGACATGCAGCGATGATGGACATGGCAGTGCGGTGGGTTCAGGGGCAGCTGCCTGCGCAGCAGTGACCGTCGAGAGTAAAAGTGTAGCTGACATCAGAGTGGGCTTGAACATAGCTTTCTCCTGTAGCGATGGTGTGATTACTTCCTTGTGTTGACCGGTGATAACTGGCCAGGCTGAAGGTGCCTGGCGCTCTGCCACCAGCTCTGTAAAGCACCTCCAGCAGAGCTGGTTGCCCTGCTGGGGGTTTCAGTTCATTGGCAGATACTCTCTACCGGGGTGAGTCACCACTTCTGACTCTTCGGTTGTGTGCCTGCCTGCTGCAATAATGGCCAGCTGGGCAGGTTAGCTGAAAGCTGTCTGGCCCAGTTCAAATGCTTGCTGGTTCAGTTGTACCAGCTTCTCGCCTTTTCGGGAGAAGCGCTGTAACAGGCTGTCCAGTAGTGCCTCAGCGGGAAAGCTGAGGTGGTTCGCGATTGCGCCGAGCATGATGCTGTTCACCAGTCGCCGGTCGCCGAGTTCGATTGCGGCCCGGCCTGCATCGTAGTGGTGCAGGGTTAGCGGTAACCTGGCGATATCAGCCATTGGGTTGTCCGGGTAGTCAAACAGACCAATGGAGACGACGGGAGGCTCCTGGGCGAAGGTGTTAACCATCGCCAGCCCACCCGGTTGCAGATGGCTGCTCCAGCGCAGGGCTTCGGCGGGCTCAAAGGCTAACAAAATCTCGGCTTCCCCAGGAGGAATGGAAGGCGACAGGACTTTTTCACCAAAGCGAACATGGGACGTAACCACGCCGCCACGCTGTGCCATACCGGCAACTTCGGTTTTCTTCACATCCAACCCCAGGGTTAGCGCGGTGCTGGCCAGGATATCGGCGGCGGTCATGACGCCCTGGCCGCCGATCCCGGCGACCAGAATATTGGTAACTGCTGATTCGCTCATTTTACTTCTACCGCATTGATGGCGTTGGGGTTGATGGCTGGAATGATAGCGTCCGGGGCGCAGGTGCCTGTGCACAGATCACAGCCGGTGCAGGCAGCAGTGTCGATTTTGACGAAGGACAGTTCTTTCTCGCGGCCATTAGGCTTGATCACGGTTTCACGCCGCTCTACCAGGATGGCTGGGCAACCAACATCCAGACAGTTGGAGCAACCGGTACATTTATCCAGATCGACCTTGAGCGGTGGCAGCTGGCTGTAGCGCTCGGTCAGTACACAGGGCTGGTTTGTGATGATCACCGATGGGCCTTCGGTTTTGGCTTCCGTGCGCAGGGCTTTGAACAGGGTGGGTAGCTCATACGGATTCAGTTCGGTAATCCGTTCAGATTTAACACCCAATGCTTCGCAGAGTTTACGGAAATCAACCTGGCTGGTTTCTTCGCCATGCAGGTTCAGACCTGAGGATGGGGCGTTCTGGCCGCCAGTCATACCCACTGCACGGTTATCCAGCAACAGCACGGTTACATTGGCGTTGTTATAGGTGATATCCAGCAGGCCCTGCATACCCATATGCAGGAAGGTGGAGTCGCCGATCACGGCGATAACATTTTTCTTCTCGTCAGCGGGGGCACGGCCTTTGTCCAGCCCGACCGCCATGGACAGTGAAGCACCCATACTTATGCAGGTGTCCAGGGCGTTCCATGGGTGACCTGCACCCAGGGTATAGCAGCCAATATCTCCGGAGATAATGGTGTTACGCAGGTGCGCCAGACAGTAATAAATGCCCAGGTGCGGGCAGGCGACACACATGGTGGGTGGTCGAGGAAAAACTTCGGCGGTGGGGATCAGGCTGGCACTTTTAAGCTCGATACCGAGCAGACTGGAGAGCTCTGGTCGCAGTACTGCCGGGGTCAGCTCACCTGCACGTGGCAGCAGCTCTTTGCCCTTGAGGGTAATGCCAGCGGCTTTGAGTTCGGTTTCCAGCAGCGGTTCGACTTCTTCGACCACCACCAGTGTTTCGACGCTGTTGGCAAATTCACGAATACGCTCAATGGGGGCCGGGTGGCTGAAACCCAGTTTGAACACCGGGGCGTCTGGGAATGCTTCTTTCACGTGGTAGTAAGCGGCACCGGAGGTGACGATACCCATACGTGGATCGCTGCCAGGGTCAATCCGGTTCAGCTCACACAGCTCGGCGAAATCCTTGAGGACTTTGTCGCGCTCAAGCATTTTTGGAATACGGTGGCGGGCATTACCGGGGACCATGACAAAGCGTGAGGGGTCTTTCTGAAAACCGCAGACTTCATGCTGTACTGCGGGTTCAGCCACAACGACGCCTTTGACATGGCAGATTCGGGTAGTCAGCCGGACAATCACCGGTACTTCAAACTGCTCGGAGATATCGAATGCAGTGCGGGTTAATGCATAGGCTTCCTGTGCATCAGAAGGCTCGAGCACTGGCAGGTGAGCGAAGCGGCCCCAGTAGCGTGAGTCCTGTTCATTCTGTGAGGATGACAGGCCGACATCATCGGCAACGACAATCACCAGCCCTCCGACGGCACCGATCAGGGTCTGGGTCATCAGCGCGTCGGAGGCGACGTTGAGGCCGACGTGTTTCATGGCACACAACGCCCGGCTACCTGACATGGAAGCGCCAATTGCCACTTCCAGTGAGACTTTCTCGTTGATGGACCACTCGGCGTAGAGGTCGGAATAGTTGGCAACATATTCCAGAATTTCAGTGGACGGGGTGCCCGGATAGGCAGCAGCGACTCGACAGCCGGCGTCGCGAGCGGCCTGAGCCACCGCTTCGTTACCGGAGATAAACTGGCGTTGAGTCGCCGTAACAGGATTTACGGCATTCAATGTCCTGGCTCCTTAAAGGGGTATGCGCGATGCTCTTTGTAGGTGTTGTAAGTGTGGTGCTGGCGGAGTCAGCCTGATGGCTTCTCGGCTTTTTTATTGGGCGCATACCAGCGATCGTTGGGGTCTGTTCTTGTTAAAAAACGACTTGAGTCTACCGAGCGCTTGAAGTCAGGCTTTAGATACAGGTCAACGAATACAGATTGCTAAACCAAGGTCTAACAGGGTGGAATTACCGGCCAGGTGGCCGGTAACGGAGCTTGCAGGTTTATCTGCAGGGGCGTCAGGCGGTGGCCTGATTGGCTAAGTAGCGTTCAACGGTATCGACCACGGCCTGGGTGTGAGGGTCGACCTCCAGATTAATTTTCCAGCCAGGCTGAGCATTACCAAAACTGGTTTGTGCCAGAGTTTCCGGGATCAGATAAACGTTAAAGCGGTTATTGATGACTTCGCCAATGGTCAGGCTGGCACCGTTAAGGGCGACAAAGCCTTTTGGCAGGATGTATTTCATCCATTGTGGGCTAACCTCAAACCAGATAACGCAGTTGTTATCCGGGCGTTCAATTTCAACGATGCTGACCTGGTCATGCACATGGCCAGAGAGCAGGTGGCCGCCAATTTCGTCACCGAAGCGGGCTGCGCGCTCGAAATTGACCTGGCAGCCTGGTGAAAGCTGGCCCAGGTTGGTTACTTTCAGAGTCTCCATGATCAGATCAAAGTGTACCTGAGCGCCTTCAAAGCCGGTGACGGTGAGGCAGGTGCCATTGACGGCGATGGAAGCGCCGGTTTGAAGGTTGTCTGTATGGCCCTGTGGCAGGGTCAGGGTCAGGCGCATAAAGTCAGCTTTTCGTTGCAAATCAGCAACTGTAGCTTTGCCTTGCACAATACCGGTGAACATGACTGTGTTAGTCTCTTGCAATACAGTTAAAGGGTAAAGGATTGCGCCTTACACTAGCGTCAGTAATAGGATTAATCCAGCTGTCAGGTGATGATGCACAGGGAGGTCAGCGACAGCTAAGGGAGGGTTAAAGATGAATATACTGGTAACCGGTGGTACGGGCTTTATTGGTCGGGCGTTAATTAAGCGGCTACTGGCTGAGCATCAGGTGTATTGCCTGAGCCGTCGGGCTGAGCGAGTACGTCGCTGCTTTGCTGATACGGTAACACCGGTCGAAGAGTACAGTCAGCTGTCGGGAGTAACCATAGATGCGGTGATTAATCTGGCTGGAGCGGGTATTGCAGATCGGCGCTGGACGGAATCGCGCAAAGCTTCATTACGTGACAGTCGTATTGAAGGTACGCGTTTGCTGGTGGCGTGGATGTCGCGTCAGACTCACCCTCCAAGGGTATTGCTCAATGGTTCGGCGATTGGTTTTTACGGTGATCACCCGGAAGATGCTGAACTGGCTGAGGATGGTCCGGTTACTGCCGGTTTTACCCATCAGCTATGTGCCGACTGGGAGGCCGAGGCGCTAAAGGCAGAGTCTTTGGGAGTGCGGGTGTGCCTGTTGCGCACAGGAGTGGTGCTGGGCAAAGGTGGAGCGTTGGCTAAAATGTTACCGCCATTCCGGCTGGGATTGGGGGGGCCGATCAGCTCCGGCAATCAATGGATGTCGTGGATCCATCTGGAGGATCAGGTGGCGGCCATATTGTTTCTGCTTAACCATCGAGGGGCGAAGGGGGCATTTAATCTGACAGCCCCGGAATCCGTCAGCAACCTGGCGTTCAGTCAATGCCTGGGGCGTTCGTTGAAGCGGCCTGTATTTTTTACTGTGCCAGCATTTGTAATTCGTTTAATGCTGGGTGAGGGGGCAGAATTATTGCTGGGAGGCCAGCGAGTAGCACCGGTAAGGTTGCTGGAGCAGGGCTTCAGTTTTCAGTACCCACAGCTGTCGGCGGCGCTGGATGATATTTTATAGCTTGTTGCGGATTGTGGGTTTATAAAATAAGAGCACATTCAGCGCCCTTATTTACTTATGCTTTTGATCGGGGGTCAGACTCCACGTAGTGCTGATACGGCTTGCAGTAGCAGATCCCCCTGCCACTCCTCGGAACCTTCTGCCATATGTTGCTCCAGGTCGGCGACCAGTAATTCGAAAGCTTCACTGCCAGCCAGTTGGGCAACATCAGCACTGTTGTTGACTGGTAAGCCTGACCAGAACTCCTGCGCCCAGAGTACCAGAGCCTGCTGGCCGAGGAAGGGGTCCGGTTGCTGACACGCCATGGTCAGAGTTTCAAAAGCGTTAGCTTCCTGTTCGGCATGGTTATCCATCGGATGTTCGTTGTCCTGACCCTGCTGACGGCGTTTACGGATCAGCCAGAAAACGGCTGCAGCGGCAGCAACCAGTAAACCGCCAAGCAGATACAGCCAGCTCTGGCCTGCGCTGCTGTCTGGCTGCTCTGCGTTGGTGCTGCCATCGCCTGTTGCGCTGCCATTGTCAGATTGCTGAACCGGCGCAGGCAGGGCGGTGATCTGCTGACTGGCCAGGGTTATGGTCTGGCTACGATCCTGGCGCGTATCCCACCAGGGCAGAGCAATCGCTGGCAGGGTGATTTCACCGCGTTCATGGGGGGTAATTCGCACCGTTTCAGCGCGGGTACTGACCAGCCCTTGATTACTCAGGTGCTCGCTGCGTTGTATATCAATGATATCAATAGTGGCCAGTTCATTTTTTAGTGGCATCAGCGCAGGCAGGGCATCAGCGCGAATACCATGGGCGGTGAGGGTCAGTGTACGTTCAACTGACTCCCCTACCGTCAGTGTGGTGGTGCTCTGCAGGCTGTCGGTCAGACTGAGCTGGCTGGCTGGCAGCCAGAAGCCCCGGCTCTGTTGCGCAGCTGCCGGGCGTACTTCAACCGTTAAAGGTTCACTGGTAACCTGGCGTGGGTTATTGGCCTGGCCGGTCAGTGTCAGGGTCTGTGCTGGAATTACCAGAGGCCCTGCAGTCTCTGGGAAAACCAGATATTTGCGCTCCATCAGGTTAAATACCTGGCCACGACGGACACTCTGGCGCTGGCTGGCATTACCAAAGGGCAACACGCTGGCATTGGTCAGCGCTGGAGGCTTGAATTCGCTGGCTGACGGCAGCGCCAGGTTATCGGTCAGGCGCAGGGTCAGTACCATCTGGCTGTTCTGGTACAGAGTGTTGCTGCTGGCCATTACTTCCAGGGTTGCCTGGGCGTTAGCGACATAGTTGTGACTGCGATCAGCCCGCTCGACCATTACCTCCATCTCCGAAGAGCTTTCTGCACCGACCTGAATCGCTGGAAACTTGATGCTGCCCGGGCGCTTTGGTCGCAGTAACACCTGCCAGCGTGCTGAGGTCTGGCGTGTGTTATTAGCATTGCTGGTGATCGACATTTTTTTTGAGCCCAGTATCTGGAACTCTTTATGCAAGGGGGACAGGTCAGGCGAAAGCCCCCGGGCCTGATCACTTTCCAGCGTTAGCCGAATGCTGTTGCCTTCGGTAACTGTGTAGCGGTCCAGATAAGCATTAACGGTGGCTTGCGCTGGTATGGAGGCCAGTAGAAATGATAGCAGCAGCGTACGCATAGGGTTCCATTTTCTGGCAGCTGTGAAAGCCGCTCCTCGGCTAGGGAGAGTGCCTATTATCAGCAAAGGCTATGGACAGTGCAATTGTGCATCGGTAGCCGGTTGGTGATGGCTGTTTCTGAAAAGTGATTTGGATGAGCCTGATTGACCTGCGGCGTCATAAAAAAAGCTGAGTATATGTCTATACTGACCGGACGTGCCTGGGTATGGAGTATGGGAGGGCGCGACCGATTATCGGTTACGGACGAGACAGCATTCACAATGCCCCGATACTCTGACCGGGAAGAAAGGGCAGTCGCTGCAACGTTCTGACAGAAAATCTCATCGAATGGATTTAAGGAGAGCAGTCGATGCAGCGTTATAAATCAGCCCATAAAGAAGCCCTTTTACAGCAACTCGTCGAAGAGATTGAGCGACGCTTGCCAGATGACCGAGCCCAGGAGCTGGTCGAATTTTCCCGTTACTGCCTGGCCTCTGCCTCTGCCTTTGATCTTGAAGAATGGCGCATGGAGGATCTGTATGGTTCGTTGCTGGCCTTCTGGCAGTTTATCCAGCAGCGTGAACCAGAGCAGGCATGTGTACGGGTGTTTAACCCAGACTATGAGCGTCATGGTTGGCAATCAACCCATACGGTAATTGAGGTGCTGTGCCCGGATATGCCGTTTGTTGTTGACTCTATCCGGATGGAGCTGAACCGTCGTAACCTGGCTATTCATGCCATTCATAATACAGTGCTGACCCTTAAGCGTGATGGAGCCCAGCTGGTTGAAGTTCTGGATAATGACAGCGGTGATGATTCGGCCCTGCATGAGTGCCTGGTATCGGTTGAAGTTGATCGCCATACGGGTGCTGAACAGCTGACTGACCTGGAGCAGAGCCTCTACCTGGTGCTGGATGAGGTAAAAGCCTCTGTCGCTGATTTCAATGCGATGCTGACCTGCTGTGACAGTCTGGCTGGCAGTTTTGATCGCCCGATATCCGGGGTGGATAATGCTGATATAGCAGAAACTCAGCACTTTCTATGCTGGCTGAAAGATCACTTTACCTTCCTTGGCTACGATGAATACCGTTATGTAAAAGGTGCCGATGGTGCCGAACTGGTGGCGGTGCCAGGGCAGCAGCTGGGTCTGCTGCGGTATCAGGGTGAGCATGCCCATACCGAACCGGCCGGTAACCAGGTGCGCTGTGCTGATACTTTTGCAGCATCCACTGACATTCTTGGCTTCTATAAATCCTGCAGGAAGGCTCGGGTGCATCGCCCAGCTTATCCGGATTACATCAGCATCAAGCGTTATGACGATGCCGGTGAGCTGGTGGGGGAAAGTCGTTTTCTTGGCTTGTACACCTCCAGCGTGTACATCCAGAGTTCACGCAAAATTCCGGTGATCAGCCGCAAACTTGATGCTGTAATGGCGCGTTCCGGCCTGCATTCTCTGAGCCATGACTGGAAAGAGCTGATGCAGATTCTGGAGATCTACCCCCGTGATGATCTGTTTCAGAGCAGCGTTGAGCAGCTGTTTGAGACGGCGATGGGGATTCTGCAGATCCATGAGCGCCGTCAGATCCGGCTGTTTGTGCACCGTGATGATGCCAGTCATGCGTTCAGCTGCCTTGTCTACGCCCCACGTGATGTATACAGCACTGAGTTTCGTAAAAAAGTGGAAGCTATTCTCTGTCAGGAGCTTGACTGTGACTCTGTCGAGTTCAATACCTACTTTTCAGAATCTATCCTTGCTCGCACCCAGTACATTTTACGCAATACCCGGGGCCCGCTGGCAGAGCAGGTAGACGCCCGGACACTTGAGGCGCTATTACGTAAAGCAGTGCGTAGCTGGGAGGATGATCTGGCTGATGCGCTGATTGAAAGCCAGGGAGAGGAACGTGGTATCTGGCTCCGTAACCGTTACGGCAATGGCTTTGCTGACGGATACCGGGCTGACTTCACCGCTCGTACGGCGGTGGTAGATATTCAGCATATGGAGCAGCTCAACGCGGACCGGCCAATCCAGCTGAGTTTCTATCGGGC
>Ga0193950_1000189_pt1 | contig 15829 bp, 12 predicted proteins | sample BB_1_MG_FD_144485 | JGI IMG/M metagenome (GOLD analysis project Ga0193950, IMG submission 144485) | Microbial mat bacterial communities from the Broadkill River, Lewes, Delaware, United States - BB_1_MG | ecosystem: Environmental > Aquatic > Freshwater > River > Microbial mats | place: USA...
ATCAACCTGTTTGAAACTCAGTCTGACGCCGTACTGGAAGTTGCCAATGGCAAAGCAGACGCCTTTGTCTATGACCTGCCATTCAACGCACTGTACGAAGCGCAGAACAAAGGTCAGGTTTCCCACATCGAGAAGCCTTTCACTTATGAGCCTCTGGGCTGGGCGGTACGTAAAGGCGATCCTGATTTCCTGAATTTCCTGAACAACTACCTGCGTCAGATCAAAGGCGATGGCAGCTACGATCGCGTTTACAACAAGTGGTTCAAGTCTGACTCCTGGCTGAAACAGGTTCAGTAATCTCCCCACTTGCGCTAACACAGACTACAGCTCGGGGGGACCCGGGCTGTAGTTTTTTTATTCCCCCCAGACATTTAACCCGGGCCCATCTATTTATGCATGCAAAGCAGAGAAGCTGGCTATGGAATGCTGTGTTTATTGGCATCGTTTTTTCGCTAGGTTATAGCGTTTACCTTGCCAGCCAGAAAATTGAGTACAACTGGCGCTGGGAGCGCGTTGTCCCTTACATTATCAATACAGATGATCAGGAAATCACTGCACCGGGCGACGGCACAGTTGAGGTTGACGAGCTCAACCATAAACTGACACTGATGATTGAGGGTGAATCAACCCCCTTCATCGTTGCAGACTACACCGAGTTGCAGGTCAGTGATGGCGATCTGATTTTCGAAGGAGACACCCTCGCAACACTAGAGCAGTGGCAGATTGGCCCATTGATTGAAGGCCTGATTGTTACCATCGAAATATCGGTCTACTCACTGATCATCGCCCTGGTGCTAGGGCTGGTCATTGGCCTGATGCGAATCAGCGCCAACCCTGCACTGCGCAACATGGCCATTCTCTACATTGAAGTGATTCGTGGTACCCCGCTACTTGTACAGATTTTCATCATGTACTTCTTTATCGGTACTGTGATGGATCTCGAACGGTTCACAGCAGGTGTTATCGCCCTGTCCGTCTTCACCGGTGCCTATGTTGCTGAGATTATCCGTTCAGGTATCCAGTCAATCCCGGTCGGTCAGATGGAAGCTGCACGCTCACTGGGCATGAGCTACCCCAAGGCGATGGTCTACATCATCCTGCCCCAGGCTTTTAAACGAACACTGCCACCGATGGCGGGTCAGTTTATAAACCTGATCAAGGACTCTTCTCTGGTCTCCGTTATCTCCATCACTGACCTGACCAAAGCTGGCCGTGAAGTCGTAAGCGGCAGCTTTGCTCCATTTGAGGTCTGGTTTACTGTTGCCCTGCTTTACCTGGTACTGACCAGTGCGTTGTCCTGGGCAATTCAACGTTTGGAAAAGAGGCTCTCTGCCAGTGACTGATACCGCTGATAACATCATCATCGCCACCGATGTCGAGAAGTACTACAACAATGGCGCACTCCATGCGCTGAAAACGGTTAACACCCGCGTGAAACGTGGTGAAGTCGTAGTGATTGTTGGCCCTTCCGGCTCCGGTAAATCCACTTTCCTGCGTACGCTGAACCAGCTGGAAACCATCGAAAGCGGTACCATCGTTATTGATGGTATGGACATGTATGCCCGCGGCACCAACATCAACAAGTTGCGCGAAAATGTCGGTATGGTGTTTCAGAGCTTCAACCTCTTTCCCCATAAAACCGCATTAGAAAATGTGATGCTGGCCCCACTCAAAGTGGCTAAACGCCAACTGGCAGAGGTTACTGAGCATGCTCGGGAACTAATGTATAAAGTCGGCCTGGCAGACCGGATGGATAACTACCCTTCCCAGCTGTCCGGTGGACAGATGCAGCGTGTCGCCATTGCCCGTGCGCTGGCCATGCGCCCGGATATCATGCTGTTTGATGAGCCAACATCTGCACTGGACCCGGAAATGGTGGGTGAAGTTCTCGACGTAATGAAGAGCCTGGCCGCAGAAGGTATGACCATGGTAGTGGTAACCCACGAGATGGGCTTTGCTCGAGAAGTTGCCGACCGGGTACTGTTTATGGAAGAAGGCGCATTGCTGGTAGATGCCAGCCCGGATGTCTTCTTTGATTCACCACCCCATCCCCGATTAAAGCAGTTTCTTTCAAAAATTCTGTAAATACTCCGGTACCGCGCCAGCCCCGGGCTGGCGCGCTCAATTGTGAGCCCATACTATGGCCCGGCAATGCACGACTGGTCGCCAAGCAAAGCCTGCTACCCCAGGGCTAACCGGTTGAGCACCGCAGCTATATCTCACTTACCCATTCTGGCTGGCAGACAGTGTCAGAGAAACTGAATCAGCAAAGCGAAGAGCATGGGGCTTATCAACTGTAACGCTGGCACGGGTTACCATGGCCGAACTCATCGTAATGCTCAACAGATCCGACGCAAGCTTTTCCAGCAAGCGAAAGCGACCGTTCTCAACATGCTCGATAATCTGCTTGGTAATAACCTTATAGTCCAGCGCCCGCGTCTCTTCATCGGTATCACAGGCCTGCCCCGCACCGTAGGCGATCATTACATTAATAACTACATCCTGCTTTTTTTCCAACTCATCCGGGTTGAAACCAATGTAAGTTCGAAGCCTCAGGTTCTGAATATTAATTACCGCATCATCAAGTTTCATACTGTTTTTCCCTTCCATAATCACATACACCTCCATACTCATAGTTGTCATCAAAGTGACATGACAGGATTGCCATATTAGCGCCATTTTCTTGACCACTAATATGAAAAGCAGCCTGAAATCCACTCAAATTAGCTTTGATATAGAAGCCATTTATCCTTATTCTTGCCAGCCGCCTTACAACCTTAGTCGCCCCTGTTCGCAGGAGCTCTGTTGACGTGCGGTATTTTACCCCAATAACAACAACATAAGTGGACCACCAGAGTCACACAAAAATACCCACTAGCAATGACACTGACAGCAATACGACTGTACAAGACACCAACTTTTAACACCTGATTACTGCACCCACAGGTACGAACACTCATGAAATTCAGCCATAAAATCATTCTGGCCGTTTCCCTTATTCTGGTATTGGCACTGTCTGTGTCAGCCATCAACCAGACCACCCTGGTCAGTCAGAGCATGGAAGACCAGATAGAGGGAAGCGCTGCCGAAATTGTCAGCGGTATTACCCAGACCGTTGATGCCACACTAAAAGGCTATATCAGCCAGGCAACACTGGTGACAGATCTCTCAGCCCAATCTGCAGACAAGCATGAAGTCGCCACCATTATCCGCCAGCCCCAGCTATCCAGCGACTTTATTCTGGTTGGTATTGGTTATGAGGACGGTAGTGCTGTGATCAGCGACCCTGGCTGGGCACGGCCCGCCGACTGGGACCCGCGCAAACGCAGCTGGTACCAGCTGGCAAAGCAGGAAGGCCGCACCGCCATTACCGAGCCTTATAAAGATGCCGGTACCGGAGAAATACTGATATCGGTCGCTGCGCCCATGCACCAGCAAGGCCGATTCAGTGGCGCATCCTTTTTTGATGTCAGCCTGACCGGACTGGCCAATACCATTAATGGCTTTAACCTCATGAATTCCGGCTATGCATTTATGGTTGGTGCCAACGGCAATACGATCTCCCACCCCGATGCCGCACTTAATGGGAAGCCAATGGGGCAATACATTCCCGGCGCCTCAGTACATGAGGGCCTGCAACGCATCAAGATCGACGGTAAACATTACGACCTTTTCTTCCAGAAAGTCGAAAGCATGCCCTGGTACATCGGCGTCCTGCTTAACAGTGATACGCTGCTGGCCGTTGTTGATGAGCTGAATATCGACAGTCTGATTATCACTCTCCTCTCCGTGCTGATCAGCGTGATAGCCCTGACTCTGATTCTCAAACACCTGATGCAGCCTATCTACAAGCTGGAGCACGCACTGCATGATATCGCCAATGGTGATGGCGACCTGACCCGCCAGCTGGATACTGACTGTGAACCCGAGTTTGCTGCTCTTGCCAGCCACTTCAACACCTTTACCACTCGCCTGCGCGGTCTGATTCAGGATGTTATCAACGCCAGCAACCAGATAAGCCAGGCTACGCAGCAATCCGCAACTGGCGCTCAGGCCTCCAGTCAGGATATGGGTCGGCAGCTGGATGAACTTGAAATGCTGGCTGCAGCCATGAATGAAATGGCCGCCAGCGCAATCCAGGTCGCTGGCAACGCTCGCCAGGCTGCGACGGCTGTCGAAAGCGCAGAAAACTCGGTAGCGGAGGGCGGCCGCTCACTGCAACAGACAAGTGAGTCGATCAGCCACCTGTCTGAGCATGTGGATGAAGCGGTAAATGTTGTCCGTACCCTGGAAAGCGCTTCAGACAATATCGAGTCCATCCTCTCCGTTATTAACGATATCGCAGACCAGACCAACCTGCTGGCGCTGAATGCAGCCATTGAAGCCGCACGCGCCGGTGAGCAAGGTCGAGGCTTTGCAGTCGTTGCAGATGAGGTACGCACCCTGGCCCATCGAACAACCGAATCCACCAAGGAGATTCGCCAGATGATCGAACAGCTGCAGAACGGTACTCGCTCTGCAGTTCAGACCATGACAAGCAGTAAGGATATTGTGATTAACGCCGTCGAGCGTGCCCAGATGCTGGCCAGCTCCTTTGCCGATATCACCGCTTCCATGCACCAGATCACCGAGATGAACGCTCAAATCGCTTCAGCAGCTGAGCAACAGAGCGCCGTGTCCGAAGAGGTCAATCAAAGTACCGTGCAGCTGCGTGATATATGCGCCAACGTATCAGAACGCGCCCAGCAAACCAGTGGCGAACTGGAAACCCAGCTCGACCATGTCGAAACACAGAAACGCGCATTGGGTCATTTCAGCATCTGACCCGCTCGCTTGCCCGCCTGCCCCGACCAGGGGCGGGCATCACACTGGCAATTTCCTGCGGCGTCAGCGCCCGACATTCTCCCTCTGCCAATGCAGGATCCAGCATAATGTGGCCCACGGCCTCTCGATGCAGCGCAATCACCATATTATCAACCTGCTGAAACATCCGTTTCACCTGGTGATAACGGCCTTCATAAATCGTCAGACGGGCTTCACAAGGGGCCAGTAACTCCAGCTGAGCTGGCTGTGTTGTCACTCCCTCCGGTTCCAATAATACCCCGGCATGAAACACCTCAGCAGTTTGCTCACTGATAGGCCACAGCGTCTCCACCCGATAAACCTTGGCCACCTTCTGCTCAGGCGCGGTCAGATAGCGTGACCAGACACCATCATTTGTCAGCACCAACAAACCCGAACTGTGCAGATCCAGACGCCCCCCTATATGTAACTGATCCCGTATTTCAGCGGGTACCAGCTCCATCACAGTCTGATGCTCAAGGTCAGAAGTCGCGCTCAGGTAACCGGCAGGTTTATACAACATCAGGTAGTGCGGCTGGCATTGCTGTAACAGCTTATCTCCCAGCATCACTGTACAGAAAGGTGATACCTCATAGCGGCCATCGGTTACGACATCCCCAGCCACACGCACCTGGCCTGTAGCAACCAGATAGCGAGCCCGCTTCTGGCTATACTCGGTATGTTTACAGATAAATCGATCCAGTCTCATAGGCAGGTATTATGCCAGCTCATATTAAGGCTGTCCGGCTTGCCTCAAAGCAATACAACACCGATACTGCCCGTCAAACAGGTACCGGCAGGACACACAATGAGCGTAATCTGCGACGATAAAGTAGCGCTGCACCATTATCAGCTGACCAATGCAGATAACCAGCAACTCGAAAATAGCCATGAAGAGATCGCTCATACCCATGGGCCCGGCGGCCACCACCACTGAACAAACAAACATAAGGAGAACATCATGGCTAATGCAAGTGCACGCCACATCCTGGTCCAGTCAGAAGAACAGTGTCTGGATCTGAAAGCAAAAATCGAAGCTGGTGAGGATTTTGCGACACTGGCACACGAACACTCACTCTGCCCATCCGGTGCTCAGGGCGGCGATCTGGGCAACTTTGGTCGCGGCCAGATGGTGCCTGAATTTGATAAGGTTGTATTTAGCGCACCGGTAAAAGAGGTGCAAGGCCCCGTGAAAACACAATTTGGCTACCACCTGCTGGAAGTCACTGAACGCAACGACTGAGCCACCTCGCTGCAGTCAGCACAAAGTTACGTGTTAACTGCAGCGCCTGCCCATCAACTCAGCGGCTCGGCCACTCTGGCGTTTTCACGCTTTGCCAGTAACTGAGTGAACTCCGCTGCTGGCACTGGCTTGGCATAAAAATACCCCTGCCCCACGTCACAGCCTGCCGCTTTAAGAAAATCTCTCTGCGCGCTGGTTTCCACCCCCTCGGCAATCGTACTCAACTGCAGATTACGAGCAATATCAATAATAGATGAGGTCAGGGCAGTGTCATCCGGGTCCAGTGGCAATCCTGCAGTAAAAGCACGGTCGATCTTCAGCTTGTCCAGCGGGAAGCGCTTCAGGTAGGACAGGCTCGAATACCCGGTACCAAAATCATCCAGCGCGATCTTAACTCCCATCTCCTGTAACTGACTGAGGGTTTCCTGCGCCTGCTCAACATCTCCCATCAATACACTTTCAGTCACTTCCACCACCAGTAACTGCGCGGGGAAATCACTCTCCAGCAAAGCTTGCTGGATTGTACTGACCAGGTCCTGAGCAAACTGGCAAGCCGAGACATTCACCGCAACACTGACTGGCAGATAGCCATCCGATATCCACTGCGCCCCCTGCTGGCATGCCTTATTAATCACCCACTCACCGATAGGCAGGATAAGACCGTTCTCCTCGGCCAGCGGAATAAATGCCATCGGACCGACAACACCGCGCTGCGGATGATTCCAGCGGATCAGAGCCTCACAGCCCTGAGGGCTTGCACTGTTAAGACAGTATTGAGGCTGATAGTACAGCTCAAACTCCTGGTTCCTGACAGCATGGCGAAGATCTGTTTCCAGCAGCAAGCGCTCAGACACCTGGGCATTCATCTGGGTTGTAAAGAACTGAAAGTTATCCCGCCCAACCTGCTTTGCATGACGCAACGCTGTATCTGCATTTCGCAGCAACGATTCAAAATCATCACCATCACCAGGAAAAACTGCAATCCCGACTCCGGGCGTCACCTCCAGACCATCCGTATCCACTGACAAGGACCGGACCAGGTTTTCCAGCAGCCTTTTCACCACCGATGCAATCTCTTCCGGCTTCATCGGGGCAGACATCAAAATGGCAAACTCATCCCCTCCCAGCCGGGCAACTGTATCCGCTTGTCCAACCAGCTCTGTCAGCCGTTGCCCCACCTCCAGCAATACCTGATCTCCTACGGTATGACCGAGAGAGTCATTAATATCCCGGAAACGATCAATATCAAGATGCAGCAAAGCTACTTTGCCACCATAACGTCGCACCTGAGCTAACGCCTGCTCCACACGTTCAGCCAGCAGCAAGCGATTTGGCAGGCCAGTCAGGGAATCATGCTCAGCCAGGTAACGTAACCGCTCCTCGGTCCGCTTATGATCACTCAGATCCGACACTGTCGCGATATAGTTCAGTACTTCAGAATCCGCTCCATAACACACCGAAATTGACAACCACTCCGGCACCAGTGATCCATCCTTTCGCCGATTCCAGACCTCTCCCTGCCAGCGACCACTGCTATCAAGCTCCTGCCACAACTGATCATAAAATTGCCTGCTATGTGCCCCAGATGACATAAACCGAGGATTCTGACCAACCGCCTCCTCCCGGTTATAACCACTTATTCGACAGAATGCCTCATTAACGGCAAGGATAGTGTTATCTGGCCCGGTCACCAGAATTCCTTCCCGCGCCGCCTCAAACACCCGAGCCGCCACTGCCAACTGTTCCTGCTGGTGATCAATATCCTGCTGATACCGTCGAAACCCGGACTTGAGGAAGTGAGAGAAAAACAGCGCCACCATCAGAGTCAGCAGAGTCCCCAGCCCTGCAGCAACGAGCAGGTAGGCCCCATTATCAGCCAGCATCTCACTCAGTGACTGGGAGTGGGACTCGATCATTACCCGAATATCTTCTGGATATAATGAGGCAACCAGCACCCAGTCCCAGCCAGGCACCTGCTGCGCCAATGCCAGCACCCGCCCCTCTTCAGCCGGGTTATCAAAAGGATTATATTCAATAAAGCCACCACCCGCTGCTGCCGCACGCAGGCTGTCTTCAATCAGGGCCCTGTCTTTTGCTGACTCGATATCCCGCAAGCCAAGGCCTTCAAGCTCAGGCCGGGCCGGATTAGACAGCACCTGGCCATTTGCCGTCAGCACAGAGAAATAGCCGTCTCCACCTATCAGCTGCCCCGAAAGCTGGTCAACAACCATCGCCTTGAGATCTTCTTCCATTCGATACAGGTAATCACCTGTACCAATTAACCAGCCAAAGGGGTCAAAACGCCGGGCAAACGTCACCTTTTCGCGCATCACAGCCTGACCTGGCGGATACCAGCCATAACTGGTAAACCCCTCCCCTTCAGGATTACTGACCGCCTCAATAAGGCTAGCCATTACTGGAATGCCATTGTCATCACGCACATCCAGCATTAACGTGCCTTCACGTTCAGGAACCGTAGGCAACAACACAGCACGCCCACTCATATGGTCAATGAACAGGTAGCCCCGACCATCAAAAAAGCGAACGTCACGCAGGGTTTCACGAATAAGGCGTTGTAATTCAACCTCACTCATCCTGTCCCTGTTCTGCTGATACAGACTGTTAGCCACAGCCCAGGCCTGATTGACATGATCCCGGATTGAACGGCGAAGATTGAAACGCGCTTCCTGTCGCAAGTAATCGATATGCTGCAGCATGGACTGAATTTCGGAGTCCAGCCGAGCATGCTGCTGTGCAATCACCTCACGGTTGAGGCTGGCAAAGCGATCAGAATTTTCGAGATGTGACTTGAAAACAAAAAAACCGGATACAGTGAGGATGGAGATCAACACTAGCAGGACCATAGCAATGGCCTGGTAACGAGGTAATAATCCCGGTTCGATCCTGAACGTCATAGATGCCCCAACACAGTCCTTTACAGCCATCAGATTACTCACCCACCACCAATATAGCGATAGCGATCCCTCGAGCAGTAGCCATTTTAAAACGGCCACGCTGATATTGCATACATGAAAACAACTAAAAATGGCTAAAGTCGACACTTTTCCATTATACCCGTAACGGCCTGATGGTACTTTTCGCCTGCAGGCAATATGATTGTGTCTGCGCTTTCAAGTACGATCAGGATGAATCAGAATGCATAGCCTTTTCCTTAAATCAGCCCGCCCTCTATTACTGACACTTGGCCTTGTTACGGCTATTCAGACCCAGGCTGCACTGTTTGGGGTTGGCCAGCGGGTGGATGGGCTTCCGGCGATCGTACTCGAAGCAGAGTATGACTATTATGGCGAAACAGGCACCCTGTCCAAACTCAAAGGACGCCACCTGCGCCCTCCCTACTCCCTTCCTGTATCTACTGTAGCCATCGTTGACCAGCTCAACGCCGAGATGGACCGGCGCAAACTTAAAGTAGCCCCTGAAATTACGATTACGGATCGCCTGCAGTGGGGGCCGTTTGAAATATTCTCCGTCCTCAAGCCACTCCCTGGCGGTAAACAGATATCAAAGCCGACCCCGGTGACCTGCAAAAGCAAATACGACTGTCGGGTTGATGACTCTTTTGAAGGCCGCCTGAACAAAGACCAGCGCGCCTTACTCGGCTGGGTTCGCTATTTTCTGCTCAAAAACCACAGCGCCCGCCGCCTCAATAACCAGCAGAGCGCCCGTGTTACCCGTGACTACAAACTTTTCAGCGTTTTTAATAAACGCTCAACATCTACTTCAACACCGGCGATCAACTTCTGGCTGAATATGCCAGGGCTTCGCCATACCCCAGCGATTTCACTTTCTCCGGAAGCGGCACCAGAGCGAAGCGGGCGACCAGAAATCAACGCCATCACCAGTTTTGCCTGGGCTTTACAGACTCTACCCAGCAATGAGCTGAGCGAACAGTCTTTCGCTTTTAACCAGCTGCTGGGGGACAAACTGCAGAGCCTCTTTGCAGGCCAGTACAGCTACCCCTACACCCGTATCAGCCAGTCAGATGCAGGGCATACCTCTTATAGCCGTGAGGACCTGTCAGCGCTGGAGCTGGCTGCTGAACTACGTAGCTGGCGCACACTCAAACCACTGGCTTATATCAAAAGTGTTGACGTACGCTATATTCTGGTCAGCATAAATGGCAGCGATGTTGATCTGCATGTACTACCTGTGAGCTGTAAAAACGCCCTGTGTGACCGGTTGCACTGGGAGCAGCTACGCAGCACAGAAACCCGCCTGCTTAACCACCCGGCTCTACTGGCCCAATTCAGCCATTTCTATAACGGCTTCTGACCTGCAGCAACCACAACGCCAATATAACCCTACTAAAAACAAGGCACTATTGATCCTGTTTAAAAAGTACCATAATCTGCCCCAACTATATTTTGTTACTATCCAGTAATATAACCCGGTAGCTGTTATGGGCTTCTGTCTAGTGCCGGGGCAATCTCTCGGTAGCAATCTGACTCCTGCAGCCATGCACCCCGGCGGAGTCAAGGAGGGCTTACGGTGCTGAAAAACTTCTCTGTTTCCATAAAACTCTGGCTTATATTACTCGTCGCTATTGCTGGGCTTTCTGCTAACCAGCTTTACTCACTTTACGCCTTAAAATCTGAGCTGATGGAGTCCCGTCAGGAAAAAATCAAAGAACTGGTGGAAACCGCCCACAGCCTTATCGAAGGCACCTACAACCGCCTGGGAAATACAAAGGCGGCGCAGGCAGAAGCAAAAGAATTGATCCGCGAACTCAGCTACGCCAGTAAAGGCTACTTCTGGATCAATAATGAAAACCTGATCCTGGTTATGCACCCCAAAAAACCAGCCAAAGAAGGTCGGGACATGACCAATGTCCGCGATGGTGCTGGCAAATACCACTGGCAAGCAATGCGTGACATAGTCAAACGTGATGGCGAAGGCCTGGTACATTACAGCTACCTTGGGCCAAACAGCGCCGAACCGCTGGCCAAAATATCCTATGTAAAAGGTTTCAAACCCTGGGGCTGGGTTGTAGGTACGGGTGTTTATGTCACTGACCTCAACACATTGTTCTGGAATCGCGCAAGTATCGCCATTGGCGTCGCCCTGGCCAGCATTCTGGCGGTCGCCGCTCTGATCCTGATGATCTCACGCAATATCGTTCAGCCTGTTCAGGCACTATCTGAACCCATGGCAGCCGCCGCAGAAGGCAAGTTACGCAACCGCATAAAAACCCAGCGACGGGATGAGTTTGGCCGCCTTGGCGAAGCATTCAACAATATGCTCACCGGGCAAACAACGCTTATCCGCCAGCTCAGTGATGCCTGCGGCCAGCTGACCTCTACTGCCAGTACTCTGCTGACAACCACGGACAACACCAAACAGGGCGTACAGCGCCAGTTTGAAGAGGTTGATCAGCTGGCAACAGCTATGGATGAGATGTGCAGCACCATCCATGAAGTTGCCCACCATGCAACACAGACCGCCGATGCTACCCAGCAGGCAACCAAGCAGGCCAATGAGGGGCAACAGGCGGTACGCGGTGCCATTAACTCAATCCAGCAACTGGCTGAAGAGGTCGAAAGCACTGCCGGAAGCCTGCAGCAGCTGGACTCCCAGTGCCATGAAATCGGAGCGGTGGTAGAGGTTATCGAAACCATTTCAGAGCAGACCAACCTGCTGGCCCTCAATGCTGCAATAGAAGCAGCCCGTGCTGGCGATCAGGGTCGTGGCTTCTCGGTGGTCGCCGATGAAGTGCGCTCCCTGGCCATGCGCACCCAGCAATCAACCGTTGAAATCCAGACCATGATTCAAAATCTGCAAAGTGGTGCGCAGCAGGCCGTAGATGTAATGGGACGAAGCATGGAGCGCTCTGGTGACAGCGTGCAGCGCGCACAGGTTGCAGGAGAAGTGCTGGATCGCATTGTGAGCCAGATTCAGACAATCAACGACATGAGCACACAGATAGCAACGGCTGCCGAAGAACAGACCGCCGTTTCCGATGAGATGACACGTGGCCTGCACCAGATCCGGGACGTATCCAGTGAAACCAGCGAAGGCGCTGAAACCATGGCCCATAACAGCCGGGAGCTGAACCGGATGGTAAGCCAGTTTGAAACCAGCATCGGACGCTTCGAAGTCTGATCGCTTACGCTGGCCGGCACCACCGGCCAGCGTAACAGCGGGTTATCAACAGAAACCGTGCATAACCCTGTAGATAACCGGCCAGCGCAGTATTACAACGCTGTAATATCGGGCCCTACAGCAGATCGTTTATAATTCAACCAGCTATTTTACATTAGCTTTCATAGAGTTAGCGTAACTAGCAGCGAGAGTCAGACAGGTTAAAAAGAAGGGAATAAAACGGCAGGTGCCACGGAAAATGACACCGGGCACAACATCACTCCTGCGGAAGCTCTACTTCGATGTGGGTTTTCGGAATACAGCAACAGGTCAGAATCTCATCATCAGCCAGATCTACCAGGCTATCCTGCACGTACTCAACTTCTCCGTCCAGCAAACGCGCTTTGCAACAGCCGCAGTAGCCTCCCCGGCAACTGTAAGGCGCAGCGATGCGCTGCGCCTCCATAGCATCCAGCAACGAGAACTCATACTGATAGTAGAATGTCTCGTGATTATTAATTTTAATGCGTGGAATACCTGACATAGCGTCCTTCATGGTCATTAAAGATCAAAACCGTCGAAATCACCTTCATCAACTTCATTATCAATCTGGCCAACCAGGTAAGAACTGATCTCAGCTTCCTGTGGAGCAACCTGCACATTATCGCTAACCAGCCAGGAATTCATCCAGGGCAACGGGTTCTGACGGCTCTCGAAGATCTCATTCAGTCCCAGCGCCTTCATCCGGACATTGGTGATGTACTCAACGTAATCACCGAGGATCTTGGCGTTCAAGCCGATCATGGAGCCTTCACTGAACAGGTAATCAGCCCAATCCTTCTCCTGCTGCGCAGCCTCTTCAAACAGCTTGTAAACTTCAGGCTCACACTCTTTAGCAATCTCCCGGAACTCAGGGTCATCCTGACCGGATGCCAGAATATTAATCATATGCTGAGTACCGGTCAGGTGCAGCGCTTCGTCACGGGCAATCAGCTTGATAATTTTGGCATTGCCTTCCATCACGGCACGCTCGGCAAACGCAAATGAGCAGGCAAAGCTGACATAGAAACGAATGGCTTCTAGTACGTTAACCGATACCAGCGTCAGGTACAGTTTACGCTTGAGATTGCGCATAGAGACATCGAGCTGGCGTCCGTCAACCGTGTGCTCACCCGCACCGTGGATCATATAGACCGTGGCCAGTTCGATAAACTCGTCATACAGACGGGTTACCGCATCCGCACGCTTGATGATCTCAGGATTCGTCACAATCTCATCAAAAACCTCAGACGGCTCAGTGATGATGTTGCGGATAATATGGGTGTACGAACGACTGTGAATCGTTTCACTGAACGCCCAGGTTTCAAACCAGGTTTCCAGTTCAGGCAGTGATACCACCGGCAGAAACGCCACGTTAGGCGAGCGGCCCTGCACGGAATCCAGCAACGTCTGGTACTTCAGGTTACTGAGAAAAATATGCTGCTCATGCTCAGGCATCGCCATGAAATCTTTGCGGTCCGTGCTCAGATCCACCTCTTCCGGACGCCAGAAGAAGGACAACTGCTTCTCAATCAGCTTCTCAAAAATCGGGTAGCGCTGGCGGTCGTAGCGGGCAACGTTAACGTTACGGCCAAAGAACATCGGCTCTTTGGTGGCATCATGGGTGCTGTGACTGAAAGTAGAATAAAGCATTTAGGCAGCCTGAAAAAATATGCGGCAGTAAACCGGTTGCACCGCACAGTGGCGATACAACCGGAGAACAATCAGAAGTGTTACGGGTGATCGTACGAATCAGAGCTTGCAGGCACCGCCTTCACAGCCCAGATCGTCATGCTGGTCCGTCGCCCCATCACGGGTGTTGTGGTAGTACAGCGTTTTAACACCGTTTTTGTAGGCCCCCAGCAGGTCCTGCAATAACAGTTTCATCGGTACCTTTTCACCCGGGAATTTTGCCGGATCATAGTTGGTATTGGCAGAGATCGCCTGATCGACAAACTTCTGCATAATACCCACCAGCTGCAGGTAGCCGCTGTTATCCGGAATATTCCACAGTAGCTCATACTGATCCTTCAGCCGGGTAAACTCCGGCACAACCTGCTTCATCACACCATCTTTACTGGCCTTGACGGAGACAAAACCACGTGGTGGCTCGATGCCGTTTGTCGAGTTGGTGATCTGAGACGAAGTTTCACATGGCATCAACGCTGTCAGAGTGCTGTTGCGCAAGCCAAACTCGCGGATATCTTCACGCAGAGTTTCCCAGAAATACGCCAGCGGCTCATCACAGAAATCATCCACCTCACGCTTGTACGTATCGATGGGCAGAATGCCCTTAGCGTAGGTGGTTTCGTTGAATTTAGGGCAGGCACCCTGCTCTTTCGCCAGTTCATTGGAAGCTTTAAGCAGGTAATACTGCACCGCTTCAAATGTACGGTGCACCAGGCCGTTAGCAGAACCATCGGAGTACTTGACGCCATTCTTCGCCAGATAGTAGGCAAAGTTGGTCACACCCACGCCCAGGGTACGGCGATTCATTGTGGCATTGCGGGCCGCTTCAATCGGGTAGTCCTGGTAATCCAGCAGGCTATCCAGCGCACGCACAATCAGGTCCGACAGGTTTTCCAGCTCATCCAGATTTTCCAGCGCACCCAGGTTAAAGGCAGACAGAGTACAGAGCGCGATTTCACCATCAGGGTCATTCACATCTTTCATCGGCTTGGTTGGCAGCGCAATTTCCAGACAGAGATTGGACTGTTTCACCGGTGCTACAGCCGGGTCAAACGGGCTATGGGTATTACAGTGGTCAACGTTCTGGATGTAGATGCGGCCGGTCTGCGCACGTTCAGCCGCCATCAGGCCGAACAGCTCAACAGCTTTAATGCGCTTCTTACGAATAGCTGGATCGTTCTCATACTGCACATAAAGGCGTTCAAATTCGTCCTGATCGGCGAAGAAGGCATCATATAGCCCAGGCACTTCATGGGGGCTGAAGAGCGTAATATCGCCACCTTTAATCAGGCGGGTGTACATCAGTTTGTTCAGTTGCACACCGTAATCAATATGACGAACACGGTTTTCTTCAACGCCGCGGTTATTTTTCAATACCAGCAGTGACTCAACCTCAAGGTGCCACAACGGGTAGAACAGTGTAGCGGCACCACCACGTACGCCACCCTGGGAACAGGATTTTACCGCCGTCTGGAAATGCTTATAGAACGGGATACAACCAGTATGGAACGCTTCACCGTTACGAATCGGGCTACCGATTGCACGAATACGGCCCGCATTGATACCAATACCCGCACGCTGCGACACATACTTGACGATGGAAGACGCTGTGGCATTGATAGAGTCCAGACTATCACCACACTCAATCAGCACACAGGAGCTGAACTGGCGCGTTGGTGTACGCACACCGGCCATGATCGGTGTTGGCAATGATAGCTTGAACTGTGAGCACGCATCGTAGAAGCGCTTCACATAGCTCAGACGGTTCTCTTTCTTGTACGCCGAGAACAAGCATGCCGACACCAGCATGTAAAGAATCTGCGGACTCTCATACACCTCACCGGTCACCCGGTTCTGTACCAGGTACTTGCCTTCGAGCTGCTTCACCGCCGCATAAGAAAAGTCCATATCACGACT
>Ga0193950_1000190_pt1 | contig 15778 bp, 16 predicted proteins | sample BB_1_MG_FD_144485 | JGI IMG/M metagenome (GOLD analysis project Ga0193950, IMG submission 144485) | Microbial mat bacterial communities from the Broadkill River, Lewes, Delaware, United States - BB_1_MG | ecosystem: Environmental > Aquatic > Freshwater > River > Microbial mats | place: USA...
CACGACAAGTAATCTCTAAACAGTCTGGCAAGTCTTTTTCAACCACATTCCAGGAATGATATCTACCTGCTTTAAATTCAGGTTCAATTCCTTCCAAAACTCCTTTATTCAATTCTGTTCGGTACACCGAGGTACTCACTCCATGATAAACCTGATTCAAATTCTCTATGCTTCCTCCAAAAACTTCAGCAATAGCCTGTTCTCCCAGACACACACCAAGTATCGATTTCATAGCCGCATATTCTCGAATCACCGCTTTCAGCACACCAGCTTCATCAGGAATTCCAGGTCCGGGTGAAAGCAAAATCTTATCATATTTAGCAACTTCACTCAATTCAATCTCCCTGTTTCGATACACATCAATATCTTCAGCTCCAAGCTTACGCAGATATTCCACCAAATTGTAGGTAAATGAATCGTAATTGTCTAATACCAATATCTTCATAGCTTAAATATTTTTTGCCAATTCCATTGCCTTACGCAAAGCAGCCAGTTTGTTACTCACTTCGTTTAACTCACTCTCTTCGTTCGATTTTTCAACCACACCTGCTCCAGCCTGATAGTAAAGTGTATTGTCCTTGCTCATGAAACTTCTGATCATGATGGCTTGGTTCACTTCTCCGTTAAAACCCATGGCTCCAATACAACCACCATAAAAACCACGAGCAGTTGGTTCGTATTTGTCTATCAACTCCATTGCGCGGTATTTGGGTGCTCCCGATAAGGTTCCTGCCGGGAAAGTATCTCCCATCAATTGGAATGGATTATAATCTGCTGGCAATTCGCCTGACACCTTTGATACCAGGTGGATCACATGTGAAAAGTATTGTACCTCTTTAAAGGTCTCCACTTTAATATTTTGTGCATCTCTGCTTAAATCATTTCGAGCCAAATCCACCAACATAACGTGTTCGCTTTGCTCTTTTTCATCATTCAATAATTCTTGTGCCAATTGTGCATCTTTTACTGAGTCTCCCGTACGTTTAAAAGTCCCGGCAATAGGATGAATATAGGCTTTCTGATTTTTGATTTCAATCTGAGCCTCAGGAGATGAACCCATAATTCGGTAAGAACCATAATCGAAATAAAACAAATAAGGCGATGGATTTACTGATCGCAAAGCACGATACAAGTTAAAATCATCACCTTTATAGTTCTGAGAAAATTGACGAGACAAAACAATTTGAAATACATCTCCTCTTCTGCAATGCTGTTTGCCTTTGCTCACCATTTCCATATACGATTTATCATCCATATTCGAATGCTCCTCACCTTCCAAATCGAAAGTAAAAGCAGGTAAATTTCTATTTCTCAACAAATCCGAAACTTCACGAATACGCGGCTCTTCCCCATTAGTAACCAACTCAATAATCTTCAAGGTATTGTTGAAGTGGTTCACCTCAATGATGAAGCGATACAGTGCATAACGCATTTGTGGAATACCTGACTGTTTTTTCTCCGTATTGAACTTTAAATCTTCAAAATAGGGAACAGAATCATAGGTAGTATAACCAAAAAGAGCATTGGCTTTGGAGACCTTTTCCTTGTCTTCCAAATCAAATTGATTTACAAAGTTTTTCAATCTGTCCGAAACAAATCGTTTGCCTTTGCCTATCGCTTCGATATTTGTTTTATCCCCAAAGATTTCCTCTGTAAGTATTCCATCTTTTAGCTGAATGCTAGCAATTGGATCGAGAGCAATAAATGAACTTGCATTTTCGGGGCTATGGTAATCAGAGCTTTCCAGAAGAATTGCTCCTGGAAATCGATCTCGTAATTTCAGATACATACTCACCGGTGTGATGACATCCGCAAGAAGTTCTTTTTTCAGGTATTTAAATTTTATCATGGCTAATAGTTATTTTCAAAATATGGTATAAAAAAAGCGGTCTACTGAGTTTCAGTAGACCGCTTGCTAGTTCTTTATGTATTTTCGAACTAAATTTTGCACGTACGGAGGACACTTCTGCTCATGTTATTTGAGAGATTACAGATGTGCCACCAATATTTGCTATTTAATCCAAACATTATTTTCCGTTTTTGTCTTTACAAATCTAATGAATAATTTTTCCAATTTCCAAACCCAATTTTGCAAAACCTACCATTTCATCTGAATTAAACTTAGCTCAATGCATCTATTTTACTGTGCATTCAAGGCAATGTTATTTTTTTGTAAAATCATTTAATTATGGCTTTCAGGTATGCATTGTAAAAAACAAAGAGCACCTGATCTAATAAGGGGTATATTTTTTGAAAATAGCATTTTTACCATCCTACCATCTCAGATTAGCACCTACTCTAATTATTTTTTTATAAATATTCCGAACACCCTCTTAAGCCCCATGCCAACTGAGAATTCAGATTCTAAATAAAAACTTCTCAAACGTTAACATTACATTAAGATCAAAAAAGAAATTTGCTGGTTAAGAAATAATTCATACATTTGGAACAGAATTAACGCACAAAACAGCGATGAATACAGTAACTACATACATTTCTAACTTTTATTATTTCTGGTTTTACTTTTATCCAAACAGATAACGGCAAGAATTGATATGTAAGGAAACGAACAAAATAAATCAAAAGGTCTTGCCAAACAGGTAAGACCTTTTTTTTATATAAAAAACACTATGAGCAGTACAGCATTCGCATACCGATTTTATTTTTATTATTTCTGGTTTTACACAAATCGGGCGGGATGCCTTATACCTAAACTCAAGTAGAAAAGTATAAAAATCCTGCCCATAACGAGCAGGATTTTTTTTTGATATTAACCACAACCGAAACCAAAATTTTTAACAAAAAAATAAAATGATTCAACCCGCAAACAGAACCCAGGGAGTTAAGGAGTACTATTTCTCAGTTAAGCTGAAAGAAATAGCGCGCCTTAACGAGGGGGAAGTAAAAGTTCTCAATCTGGGAATAGGTGATCCGGATCTATCTCCTTCGGAAGATACATGGAACTCATTAAAAGAAGCATGTGTTCATCCAAAGAGTCACGGATATCAAAGTTATCAGGGAATTCCAGCCTTACGTGAAGGTTTTTCAAAATGGTACAAGACGTATTTCGATGTGGAAATCAATCCTGCAAATGAAGTTTTGCCATTAATGGGCTCGAAGGAAGGTATCATGATCACTTCATTGGCATATTTAAACGAAGGCGACGAAATATTAATTCCTGATCCATCCTACCCGACTTATAAGTCTGTGACCAATTTGTTGGGTGGTAAAATTGTTACTTACTCTTTAAATGAAGAGCAAAAATGGCAACCAGATCTGGAAGCTTTGGAACAAAGAGACCTGAGTAAGGTAAAAATGATGTGGATCAATTATCCACACATGCCAACCGGAGCGAGAGCTAGCAGAGAATTATTGGAAAGAATTGTAGCCTTTGGTAAAAAGCACAACATCCTAATTGTAAATGATAATCCTTACAGCTTCATTTTGAACGATGAACCTATGAGTATCATGAGCATTGAAGGAGCAAAAGATTGTTGTTTGGAGCTTAATTCATTAAGCAAATCGCACAATATGCCGGGTTGGAGAGTTGGAATGATTTGCGGAAGTGCTAAAATGTTGGAACCTGTATTGAAAGTAAAAACCAATATGGACTCAGGCATGTTTTATCCGGTTCAACAGGCAGCCATCAAAGCTTTAAATCAGGATAAATCTTGGTACGAAAGCATCAATAAGGTTTACAAAAGCAGAAGAGAATTGGTTTTTAAGCTAATGGATTTAATAGACTGTAAACCGAGTGAAGACCAGAGTGGCATGTTTGTTTGGGCTGCCATTCCCGAAAAGTACAAAGATTGTTACGAGCTAAGTGATGACATTCTAAACAAAACCAAAGTGTTTATCACGCCTGGAGGAATTTTTGGCGAACAAGGATTAAAGTATATCAGAGTTTCACTTTGTAGTAGTGAAGCAGTACTTGAGGAAGCAATAGAAAGAATTAAAAGAATGTAACAAGCCTCAAGCTACAAGTAACAAGAAAACAAAATATTTTCGCTCTTGAAACTTGACGCATGGAACTTGACGCTATAAATAATATAACAATGATAGTATCAGTAATAGGACTAGGTTTGATAGGAGGATCGATTGCTCTTGATTTAAAGAAGAATGGATTCGCTGATAAGGTGATTGGAGTTGATAACAACCCAATGCATGCTCATACTGCAAAAAAAATGGGTTTAGCTGATGAGATTCAGGATTTGAAAACCGCCGTTACATCATCACATTTGGTGATATTAGCTGTTCCTGTAAATGCCTGTATCAATAGCTTACCTGAAGTTATGGATCTAATTGATCAACAAATTGTAACCGACTTGGGTTCTACTAAAGAGCAGCTGATCAAAACCATAGCCAATCATCCCAAAAGAAAGCATTTTGTGCCAGCCCATCCTATGGCGGGAACAGAATTCTCGGGACCGCAGGCAGCTCACTCAGGATTGTTCGATGGGAAATGTTCCATCATCTGTAATCCTGAAGATTCGACTAAAGAAGCAGTAGATATTGTAACCGATATGTTTCATGCACTAAACATGAGATGCGTGTATATGGATGCAGAAGTCCACGATAGACAGACAGCATATGTTTCGCACCTGTCGCACATTAGTGCTTTTGCATTATCTTTAACAGTTCTGCACAAAGAGAAGAAAGACAAACACATTTTTGAACTGGCAAGTGGAGGTTTCGACTCAACAGTTCGTTTGGCAAAGAGTTCCGCTGAAATGTGGACTCCTATCTTTCATCAGAACAAGAAAAATGTAGGTAAAGTATTGCAGAAATATATTGATAGCCTTCAACAGTTTAAAGATTTGATTGAAAATGATGATCACGAAGGGGTTGATGATTTAATTAATGAAGCAAATGGTATCAGAAGAGTTTTGGATCAAAAAGAAAGAAACGAACTGGAAACTCTAAAGAACGCGAAGAAAATAAGAAGGGCTTAGATCAAAAGGAGAAAGCAATAAGAACCAATCTCCAAGTATCAAAACTCAAGAAAAAACATAAAAACCAAATAAACCAAATTTTTAATCACTCGACAAAGAGTAAACAAGATTGTAACATGAGCAAAGAATTAAATATAGCAGATCTAAGTAGCTGGCCAATCGAAAATGTAGACAGACCTCTAATCATAGGTGGACCATGTAGCGCTGAAACAGAAGAGCAAGTTTTAGAAACTGCCAAAGGAATTAAAGCAGCTGGAATTCCTATTTTTCGTGCAGGTATCTGGAAGCCTCGTACTCGTCCGAACAGTTTCGAAGGAATTGGAGCACAAGGGCTAATCTGGTTGCAAAAAGTAAAGGCTGAGACCGGAATGCTAACTGCAACTGAGGTTGCCAATGCAAAGCATGTAGAGTTGGCACTTGGTGCTGGTGTTGACATTCTTTGGATTGGAGCAAGAACCACCGTTAATCCGTTTGCTGTTCAGGAAATTGCTGATGCACTTAGAGGAAAAGATATTCCAGTTTTAGTAAAAAATCCGATCAACCCGGATTTGGAACTTTGGATTGGTGCTATTGAACGTTTAAGTGCTGTTGGAATTACCAAATTGGCTGCCATTCACCGTGGATTCTCAACCTACCAAAAACTGAAGTACAGAAACAATCCTCAGTGGCAAATTCCTATCGAGATGAAACGTAGATTGCCTAATTTGCCAATGTTCTGCGATCCTAGTCATATTACTGGAGACAGAAGTCTTTTAGACGAGGTGACCCAAAAGTCCATGGATTTGAATTACGAAGGTTTAATCATTGAATCACACTGCAATCCAACAGAAGCATGGAGTGATGCAAAACAACAGTTAACGCCTAAGTCACTTGAAGAACTTTTAGCTAACTTAGTACTTCGTGATCCGGAAGCTGACAATGAGGTGATCAATAATACATTGGGAGAATTGAGACACTTAATTGATGATTTCGATCAGAAATTACTTGAATTGTTGGAAAACAGAATGCAGGTTGCCAAAACAATCGGACATTACAAAAAGGAAAACAACATTACAGTATTACAAAACAAACGTTGGGGAAATATTCTTGAAAAAAGCCTTGATATTGGAAAAAAGAAAGGATTCAGCGAACAGTTTATCAATAGCTTGTTCAAAGCAATTCACCAGGAATCAATCAACCAGCAGGAAGATATAATGAACGCATAAGAACAGGAACAATGGATATGGGATTCGAGATCAATTCTCCAATCTCATATCTATAATCTGACATCTAAATCTCTTAAGAATGAAAAGCATACACATCGAAAATCAGAACAGTACTATTTTAATTGGTGAATCGTTCCAAAACATTAAAAAGTATTTACCAGAGAAAAAATGTTTCCTGATTTGTGATGAAAATATCTATCAACACTATTCTGATTTCATCAATCAATTCGATTACATTGTAATGGGCTGTGGAGAAGGCATTAAAACATGGTCATCTGTAGAGATGATTGCAGAAAAATTGCTAGACAAAGGTGCCGATAGAAACAGTTTTTTGCTTGGAATGGGTGGCGGACTGGTTAGTGATATCACTGGTTTTGTAGCTTCTATTTTTATGAGAGGATTAGAGTTTGGGTTTATATCAAGTTCTCTGCTATCGCAAGTGGATGCCAGTGTTGGAGGCAAGAATGGGATCAATTTCGGAAAATTGAAAAACATGATTGGCGTGTTTAATCCGCCAAAATTTGTGATTTGTGATCCAATGCTACTTCAGACACTTCCAAAAAGAGAGGTTCGCAGCGGATTTGGAGAAGTAATCAAGCATGCCTTTATCAAAGATGAAAATCTGTTTCAGTTTTTGAAGGCAAACAGAGAAGCTCTACTGAATTTGGACGCTGATTTAATGGAAGATCTGATTTATCGTGCAGTTTCAATCAAAACCAATGTGGTTGAAAGTGATCCTTTTGAAAAAGGAGAACGAAAGAAATTGAATTTCGGTCACACCATTGGTCATGCCATTGAGAACAACTCTGATTTAACACACGGAGAAGCAATATCTGTAGGAATGATAATGGCTACTCAACTTTCAGAGAGCATGTGTGATTTATCAGAAGCTGACTCTAAAGAAATTCGAGACATGTTGGAAAGTTTTGAATTGCCTGTTACTACAGAAGTTACGGCAGAAACTATTAACGAATATCTGATTAAAGACAAAAAGAAAAATCGTTCCTCTATCGATTTTATCCTTCTGAACCAAATTGGAGAGGCATGTATAAAAACCATTCCAATTGAAGAACTAAAAACCAAAGTGATTCGCCTTTGTGCCGATCAAAAAAACAAGCCAATAACCACAAAACCATGAGAGTACGAATTCAATCCTCAAAAATAAACGGAAACCTCACTCCTCCCAGCTCCAAAAGCATGATGCAAAGAGCCTTGGCTGCAGCAGCTCTAAGTAAGGGAACTACCATTATTCACAATCCTTGCAAATGCGAAGACGCTGATGCGGCAACAGGAATCATTAAAAAGATGGGTGCTGAGGTCATCAAGGAAAATAATACAATAAGAATAAATAATAAGCAATCTTCCTCACCTTCGAAAGTAATGGTCGGAGAATCTGGTCTTTCTTTGAGAATGTTCTCCCCGATTCTGGCATTAAATCCTGAACCAGTTGAAATCACCGGAAGAGGCAGCATATTAAAAAGACCTGTTCATAACATTTTGGAGGGACTTGAACATCTGGGCATTCAATTTGAAAATCCTGGTAAAGGATTACTTCCATTCAGTCTAAAAGGTGGATACAAAGAAATTATCGCGACCATTGATGGATCTTTAGGTTCACAGTTTTTGACTGGATTGCTAATGGCTCTTCCTTGCAGAAAGGAAGATACTGTATTAGAAGTAAAGAATCTAAAAAGCATTCCTTACATCAATATGACCATTGATCTGTTAAAAGAATTCGGCATTAAGATTGAACATGAAGAATACAAAACCTTCCGAATTAAAGGAAATCAGGAATACAAAGCAGATGAATACACAATTGAAGCCGATTGGAGTTCAGCTGCACCACTGCTCGTTGCCGGAGCTCTTAAAGGAAAGGTTACTTTGAATCATCTGAATCGATATTCATATCAGGCTGACATAGCCATTTTGGATGCATTAAAAAAATGTGGCGCTTCTATTCACTGGGAGAAAGATAGCTTAACTGTTCAGAAAAAAGGCTTAAACTGTTTTGAATTTGATGCTACTCATTGTCCTGATTTGTTTCCTCCTTTGGTTGCACTAGCGGTTCATTGCAATGGAGAAAGCAGAATAAAAGGAGTCCACCGATTGGAACACAAGGAGAGCAATCGAGGAATTGTATTGCAGAAAGAGTTTGGTAAAATTGGTGTTCCTATTCGAATTGAAGGAGACGAAATGGTAATTCCAGGAGGTAGAGTACGCGGTGGTTTAACCAATAGCAATAATGATCACAGAATTGCAATGGCATTAGCTGTAACTGCTATAGCCTCAAAATATCCAATAGAAATTGGTCAGCACGACTGTGTTGCAAAATCTTATCCTGATTTCTTTACCGATTTAAGAAAATTAGGAGCTGGAATAGCTGAATTCTATTTCAAAAGTCAATTCGTTTAAATACAGGAATAAATGATAATAGTAAGTGCATGTCTGGCGGGAATCAATTGCCGTTACGATGGAAATGACAATTTAATTTCTGAAATTAAAGGCCTCGTTCTAAGCGGAAAAGCAATTGCTCTTTGCCCGGAAGAATTAGGCGGATTGCCTACTCCACGTATTTCCTGTGAAATTTGTAATGGTAAAGTTCTTAACAAATCGAACGAAGATGTTACCGAAGCTTTTCAAGTGGGAGCCGAAAAGGTATTGGCGATAGCCAAAATTTTGAATACCAAAACTGCTGTTTTAAAAGCAAACAGTCCATCATGTGGATATGGAATGATTTACAATGGAACATTTTCGGGACAAAAGATTACAGGAAATGGCTTGACAGCAGAATTGTTGGCAAGCAATGGAATTCAAATAAAAAATGAAACTAATTTCAAAGAATAATAAATCACGGTTCTATGGAAATTCTGCCGTCATTACATAAAACAAAATCCGGAAAACAAATCCTAATCCGGGAAGCTGTCAAATCAGATGCAAATTCGTTACGAAATTGTATTCTCTCCTATATAAATGGTGTAACTATTCCATTTACAAGAGATGAATTTGACAAGTCTGATACGGAAATTGAGCATTGGATTGAGGAACTGAATTGCAATAAAAACAGTTTATTACTTATTGCCGAAATTAATGGAGAAATTATCGGCAATATTGATGTAACATCCAGCAAAAGAAGTATGCTTAAACATACTGGATACATTGGTATGGGAATACATGAAGACTGGCAAAATAAGGGCATTGGTTCTCTCCTTTTTCAGAAAATGATTGAATGTTACGAAAGAAATAATGAAATAGAGCTCTTATGGCTTCAGGTATTTGGAACCAATACTGCAGGATTGCATATGTATCGCAAATTCGGATTTGAAGAAAGTGGCAGACAAGAAAAATTTATTAAAAGAAATGATGGTAACTATATAGATAATGTTATCATGACAAAAAAATTAACTTAATTTTAAGGCACACAACGATTAACTATCATATTACATGAACAATTTCGGAAGAATTTTCAGACTAAGCATATTTGGTGAGTCGCACGGAAAAGGCGTAGGTATTACTATCGACGGTTGTCCTGCAGGAATATCACTTACAGAGGAAGATTTAATGCAGGATTTAAGCCGGAGAAAAGCTGGTGCTCGTGGTACGACGCCAAGAATCGAAAAAGATTTACCTGCCATATTAAGCGGAACTTTTGAAGGAAAAACTACAGGAGCTCCTTTAATCATCTTGTTTCGTAACAAGAATACCAAATCAAAAGATTACAGCAATTTATTGGATAGTCCTCGTCCTGGTCATGCCGATTTTGTAGCACAACACAAGTTTGGGAAGAATAATGATTATACGGGCGGTGGACATTTCTCGGGACGAATCACCTTAGGAATCGTTGCTGCAGGAGTTGTTGCTAAAAGAATATTAGGTGATGTTACCATTGATGCGAAACTAACTGAAATTGGTGGTAGAACCGATTTTGATGCTGCCATAGAAGATGCATTGCTTGAGCATGACTCTATTGGAGGAATCGTGGAATGTAAAGCAAACAATTTACCAATTGGCTATGGAGAACCATTTTTCGACTCGGTAGAATCCATGATTTCACATATGGTTTTTGCCATTCCTGCAACAAAAGGAATTGAATTTGGATCTGGCTTTGCTGCTGCACAAATGAAAGGATCGGAACACAACGATAATTTTATTGATGAATCCGGTAAAACCGAAACCAATCACGCGGGTGGTATCAATGGAGGAATCACAAACGGAAACGAATTGGTGTTCCGTGTGGCAATCAAACCAACCTCATCGATAGGTAAACCACAGAGCACAATGAATTTTGCAAAAGGTGAAGTAGAAAGCCTACTGATTGAAGGACGACACGACGCCTGTATCGCATTGCGTATTCCGGTAATCATCGAAGCTGCTGCTGCCATTGCTTTGGCTGATTTAAAATTGTTAGATCAAGCAAGAAGATATTAGGTCACTGCATGTTATAATTAGACCTATATGTTTCAATCAATGAAAAGAGATGCCTTTAGGTGTCTCTTTTTTGTTGTTTGGAGCCCTATGTTATCCCCAGGTTAAAACCCGGGGCAAATGATGATTCCTGCAGATTTTCAATTAGATCTTCCTCATTCCCAAAATCCTTCTCTTGAGGAGAACGGACGTATCCAACAAATAATTTACCATCTATAAAATCTTGGTAATTCTAGTTCCCTCTCCTCAAGGAGAGGGCTAGGGTGAGGTGAAAGAGATTTGGAATTTCTAAACAAACTCCTTTTATAGCCTTGGTTTAAAACCCAAGGCAGAGGATAATATTTGCAAATTCTCATCTAGTTGCTAAGCATCTTTAAAGAGAGACTGTTGAAATCAACTACTATTGTATTCTAAGGTGGAAAAGTGTCCACAGATTAAAGGATATTTTTCTATTAACTTACGAATTACACCCCTCTGTCTGTCGACATCTCCCCTAAAAAGGGAGAACTCCTTTATCAATTTAAATAGTCCTAATTCTTGACCTTTCCCTACTAGGGAAAGTGCCGACAGGCAAAAGGATGAACAATATCCAAGTTTATTACTTTACCAAAGAATTAAGCTCTTTACAAGCTCCTCAATTTTCCGTAACTTACTTTTTACCTGTTGATTTTTAGAATATTAACTAAAATTAAACCTGAAATGAAGAATTACGGAAATTTATGGAAGTGGTGCGGATTGATACTCTTATTTTCATTTATGGCATTGAAATTATCAGCACAAGAACCACAAGTAAAAAAGAGAATAGCAGTTTTTGTTTTCGAAGATAAAACGGATAAAAGCTGGAGATGGTGGAACAATAAAGGTGTTGGTGCAGGCGTAAGCGATATGTTGACCACTGCCTTGGTAAAATCGGGCAACTACAGGGTAATGGAACGCGCCGAATTGGATAGAATCCTTAACGAACAGGATTTCGGACAGAGCGGAAGAGTAACCCAACAAAGTGCTGCTAAAATTGGACAAGTTTTAGGTGTGGAAATAGCCGTTATTGGTTCTGTATCGGAGTTTGGATACAAAAAAGGAGAAACCGGAGGCGCCATAAAAGGCTTGGGAATAGGTGTTTCAAATCAGCAAGCTGTTGTAGGTGTCGATGTCAGAATGGTAAATACAGATACAGGCGAAATTATCACTGCAGAAAATGTTCGCAAGAAAAAATCAGCAAAAGGAATCAAGCTGCGTACCAACAAACTGGCTTTTAAGGATAGGAAAGATTTCGACGAATCATTGGTTGGTAAAGCTGCACGTGAAGCCATTGAAGATGTAGTTTCCATGATCGATAACAGTGCCAATAATATTCCATGGCAAGCCAAAGTGATTACTGAAAAAGGTGGCATTGTTTTCATCAACTCGGGAGAAACTGATGGCTTAAAAGTAGGTGATGTTTTTGCCGTTTACAGCAAGGGTGAAGATTTAATTGATCCAGACACTGGCATTTCATTGGGGAGCGTAGATTCCAAAATTGGAGAAATTAAGATCACCGATGCCACAGTTGGTAATGGTAAAGCCTCAAAATGCAGTATTGTTCAGGGATCTGGCTTCGTTAAAGGGAATTTCGTAAGATTAAAATAAAAATAATATACCGTAAGGACGTTGCATGCAACGTCCCTACAAAAGGTATTTGTACTTAATCAAAAATAGGTTCCAACTCCTTATTTCGATACAGTTCAAACATCTTAATGATCTGTTCCTTTGTGACTCGCCTTACAGATAATTCAGGCAAGTTGTCCATAGAGAAAAAACCCACATCACTTGTCTCGATTCCAATTTTAACTTCTCCACCAGTAATCTCACATTCCATGAACAATTGATACAAATCAAAAGGAAAAGGTTTGGATTGATGCTTGTTGTAATCAATTAAACCAAGAATTCTAATGGGCTTTACATCGTAACCCGACTCTTCTTTCACTTCATTCATAACAATCTCGCTGGGAGTCATCCCCGTATCGGCATAACCACCCGGCAAACACCATTTATCATCCATTCTTTCCTTCACCATCAGGATTTTATCCTCTCGAAAAACAACTGCCCTCACCCCTACTTTTGGCGTTTGATATCCAATATCTCTATTGAAAACAAAATCGAGTTTTTGGGTATCAATATCAGTGATATTATTTATGATTTCAATACTTAACTGTTGCAATTCAAGGTATCGTTCCTTATCAAATTCATCCTTAGTAAAAGTAAGCCCTGCCTGGGCAATAGAGTTAATCTTCTTGGCTATTGTTAGCCAATGATCGGGTGTAGTATTTGTCATTTTTATTATTTAATTATATCATGTTTACAATGACATTGCATGTAAAGTTCCTACGGCATTCCATTTGCAGACACCGCAGCGCCAATTATCCCGGCGAAATTTTGATATTCTGCAACCAAAACCGGAACATCCACATCAATTTCTGCTTCGAATTTTTCCAATTTCTTACTTGCACCACCTCCAATAATAAAGCATTGTGGCGCACAAATCACATTCACATGATGAAGAAATTCGTTGAATCTTTTTCCCCAAACCTGGAAGCTTAACTCTTCTTTCTTACGTACCGAATCGGCAGCATATTTTTCAATAATTTCGCCGTTGGTATAATTGAGTTGTCCCAATTCAAAGTTTGGCAATAGTTGACCATTAAAAAACACACCAGAACCTAAGCCTGTACCAATAGTAATCATCACCACCAATCCTTTCTTATCCTTGCCAACACCATATTTCATTTCTGCTAATCCTGCAGCATCTGCATCATTAACCACCGTAAAATCAAGGCCAGTTTTTTGACTGAACAATTCATCTATTTGAACACCACGCCATGATTTATGCATGTTACCATGTGCCATTGCCTTGCCATTTGATATGATGGTAGGAAAACCACATCCTACGGCTCCTTTCCACTTGAAATGCTTGACCAATTGTTGAATAACTTCCGTAACATTTTCTGGAGTGGATGGTTGAGGCGTTGGTATTCGGTGTCTTTCGCTAATCAATTCGCCTGTTTCAATATTAACAATCGCTCCTTTTATTCCTGATCCTCCTATGTCGATTCCGAGTATTTCCATGCTTCGATTTTGTAGTGGGGTTTTTTAATGCCATTAAAATTATAAAAATTCTATGAGCTAGCTGAAATGAATCAAAATCTTATGCACATGAAATAAATATCTGGAACCAATTTTCCTATCTTACACATAAAAAAATAGCAAATGAAAAGATACATCTCTCTACTACGAGGCATTAATGTTGGCGGCAAACGAAAAATTCTGATGGCTGACCTCAAAGCACTCTATACCGAAATGGGCTTTAAAAACTGCATAAGCTACATACAAAGTGGCAATGTAATTTTTGAAGCTCAGGAACATTCAAATCAGGAATTGGCAAAGAGCATTCAGGAAGCAATATCAAAAAAGTATGGCTTCGATGTACCTGTAATTGTACGAACCAAAGACGAATGGGAACAATCCATAAAAGCAAATCCTTATGCTGAGAATTGTGATACAGCCAGCTTACACCTGACCTTTTTAAGTGAAGTACCGAATGCAGAACTGATTAAAGTAGCTAAAGACAAAGACTTCTCACCCGACGAATTTCAAATCATAAATCATGATGTTTTTCTGCACATTCCCAAGAAATACCATCAAACAAAAATCAGCAATCAATTTTTCGAAAAGAATTTAAAAGTAAGCGCCACCACACGCAACTGGAAAACAGTAATGAAGCTTTGGGAGCTGTCAAAACAATAAAAACTCACTACACTTTATTATTAATACTGTACAATAGTTAGATATTTATCGTTAGATTTAAAACCATAATTTCTTTTTCAAATTCCAAGGATGAATATTTTAAATGCCTTTTTTATTTGCCAGGTAACTAAAACCCCTATTAAAATAGGTGAATTGTGGAAAGCAAATCAAAGTGTGAACAATTTTGATAGCTATATACAAGCCATAGTAACTTTAAACAAAGCAAATATTACCTATAGCAGAGAGCTTTTAAACAAATGTTATTTAGAAGGAAGAAACGTTCGTAACATCTCATTCGGTTTAGTTGCAGCAAAAAACAATAAAATAGAATTGTCATTGACTGAGGCTATTCAAAAAGATAAAGAAAAGGTTGATTTGTTAGAAATGTACAGTAAAAACAAATAGATGCGAAAGATCATCACAATACTCTTAGTATTATCAAATTTAGGACTTGGTGCTTTTCTTATTCTGACCTTTGTTAAAGATAGAGAACCAATTTTTCACCCTTTTGATGTGAACTTTAATATGACAGAAAAAAGTTTGCTTAAAAATGGGTACAAAACTATTCCAGAAGATGTCCCCTTACTAGGTAAAAGAAATGGCGATACCTTAATTTATTATCAGTTCGATGAAGAATATGATATCGAAACTGAGCCAGTTCAAGTAATTTCTGATGGAGATACTGTTATTGAAAATTGGTCGACAGAAAAGGTGTCGAATTATAGATTAACCAACATTAGATGGAGGCATTGTGAAATTAGGATTAACAATCCTGACAGTACATAAATTGAAGAATTCATAAGAAAATACAATGGCTGTATTATCTCGGAATGGAATATGGAAAATCCAAGATTTTTTGTGCGAAATAAAAATAACAATCTGATATACGACTGCTCACTTCAGAAAGATCAAGAATTTAAAGATGTATTAGCAATATCATTGTTCTTTCCTAAAATACAAGCAGAAATACAATAATCTACAACCAAACGAAACCTCTAAAAACATGAACAAACTGCTTTTATACGTAAGCCTATTTTTTATAAACCTAAGCAAAAACCCAAACTTTGTAATAGAAATAAAGAAGGGAACCGCATCTCTTAAATCAGGTAAAGTTTCTAAAAATTTCATCTCAGATTGCCAGGATGTTATCATGTACGAGAATGCTCAATCAGGATTTATTTATGGGGTAAAAGGACAATACGGAAAACAAGTAATTAAAGCTTCTAGTGATATTTCACCAGTTCAGCTACAAAAAATTCGAAACTTATGGAGTTTTTATTCGTGACGATCAACAAAAACTCAACTAATGAAATATTTAAGCTTACTTTTAATAACAATTGCAACTTCTGCCTTTGGACAAGAAATCGTTACAGATTTGAACGGTTTTAGATTAGGACAATATAGAGATGTACCTAAAAA
>Ga0193950_1000196_pt1 | contig 15480 bp, 10 predicted proteins | sample BB_1_MG_FD_144485 | JGI IMG/M metagenome (GOLD analysis project Ga0193950, IMG submission 144485) | Microbial mat bacterial communities from the Broadkill River, Lewes, Delaware, United States - BB_1_MG | ecosystem: Environmental > Aquatic > Freshwater > River > Microbial mats | place: USA...
CGGTGGGCGTACGCAGAGTCACCCTGAGCGGCACCTGGAATAGCAGGCAACAGCCAGCGTTCAGTCAGCGCATTATCATGGACATTGGTCAGGCCCTGGCGTTGAGCGGTACTCCGGAGCAACTCAGTTATCTGCGTCTGTTACCGCAAGTATCAGGGGGGGGCGCGCTGGAGTGGGGGGCCGAACCGTTGCAGATGCTGCGTAAGCAGCTGCCCACCGGCATGCGTTTAACTCCGCTGGACAACCCGCAACCGGTCCGGCTGGGGGATGCGCTGTACTTCAATCTTAATGCCATGGCGTTTCTGGCGCTGCTGCTGGGAAGTCTGATTGTGCTCAGCGCAGTGTGGCTATCGCTGCTGCAGCGCCGTCCGCTGTTTGCTGCATTGCGCCTGGCCGGGGTTAGTGGTCGTCAGCTGTATGGCTTTGTGCTGCTGGAAACCCTGTGCCTTGCCGGGCTGGCCAGTGCTATGGGTATCGGTCTGGGGGTGCTGATTGCCGATCAGTTATTGCCGCTGCTGGTGCACAGCCAGGCTGCATTTAACGCACCTCCCCTGGCGCGGCTCAGTCTGGACGGGTGGGCGCTTGCCGGACTCTGGTTACTGGGTGTGGCCAGTGCGCTACTGGCGGCCAGCTGGCCCTGCTGGCAGCTGGCGCAACAATCGCCATTGGCGCTGCAGGCTGCCCCGGTAGCGGCGTTGGCTAAGGTGCAACGGCCCGCCCGCGGGTACCGATCACTGTTGTTCGGGGGGCTGTGCCTGGCAGGCGTGTTGATCGGACAAGCCGGGCTGGTTGCGGTATATGCCGGTATTGCATTGCTGGCGCTGGCGGCGGCATCGCTCACCACGCCGCTGTTACAGGCGCTGGCTGCCGGGTGTGTGCGTGGGCTCAAGCGCAGTGCGCTGGCTGCCCGTTATCCATGGTTGCTGATGGTGCCGCGGGACTGCCTGCGCCAGCAGATGTACAGCAAAGGGGTGATGTGGGTGCTGATGCTGGCGCTGAGCGTTTCGCTGGCTGTGACTGGCATGACTGACAGTTTCCACAGTGCGTTTCAGGGCTGGATTGGCCAGCGCCTGAATGCCCAGCTCTATATCAGTGCGCAACCCGCGGGGCCGGGGTTAACTCCACAACTTCAGACGCAGCTGGCGGCAGATCCTCGGGTCGTGTCGCTGGACCGCCGCGCGCGTTCAGTGGTGGAGCTGGATGGGCTGACGCTGTCCGTTTACGGAGCAGACCTCACAGAGGAGGCACGTCCTGCGTATCGATTGCGTCAGGGCGATAGCGAAACATTATGGCAGGCGTTTACAACCCGACCCACAGTGCTGATCAGTGAGCCGCTGGCGAACCACCTGCAACTGAACCGGGGTGATCAGCTGACCCTGCCACTGGCCAAAGGTGAGCAGGCATTCACGATTGCTGGTATCTACTACGATTATGGTAGTTACCAGGGGCAGGTGCTGCTCAGTTACGACCAGTTTATACAGCACTGGCCTGAGGCACCGCTGCGGGGTTTACGGGTCTATCTGCACCAGCCGGAGCAGGCTGCTGAAATTGCCGCTGAGCCCTGGCTACAGCCCTGGCAGGTGCGTCAGGCGGGGCCGATTTTGCAGCGCAGTGAGCAGCTGTTTGAGCAGACCTTTCTGATTACCGATGCCCTGCAGGGCTTACTGTTATCGGTCGCGCTGGTAGCGATGGTCAGTAATCTGCTGGCGCTGCAGTTACACCGCCAGCCCGAGTTGCAGCGTTACCGGGCACTGGGGCTGAGTCGTGCCATGCGCGCTGGTTTATTGATGGGCCAGGCGTTGTTACTGGCACTTAGTGCGGGGCTGCTGGCCTGGCTGCTTGGTGAGATGATCGCCTGGTGTCTGGCGGAGCGGGTACAGCTACTGGCCTTTGGCTGGACCGTGCCCTGGCAGTTCTCAGCCGGGCGAGGTCTGCTGACTCTGATGCTGGGGTTACTGGTGGCGTTACTGGCAGCGCTCTATCCAGCGTTGCGGGAGGTGAAAGTATGAAAACCCGACAGTGGGTGGGTTTGCTGGTTGTGTTGTTACTGGGGCTGGCACTGGTGTGGCTGGCGCGTGAGCCGGAACAGCCCGGGTCGCACTCACTGAACCGTGAGGCACCCTCGGTACTGACCCGGTTGCTAAGTGATACCGGACAGACACCGCAACAGCGTGCTGGCTGGGCCCAGGCCCGGCCAGACTACCAGCTGCAGTTTCCTGCCGACCATCTGGCCCACAACCGTTTCTCCATCGAGTGGTGGTACCTCACTGCGAACCTGACCGCCGTGGAGACGGGCGAACATTTGGGGGCCCAGTTCACCCTGTTCCGCCGTGGTCTGGCGGTAGAGGGGGAGCAACCGTCGGTGCAAAACCCCTGGCAGCAGCCGCAACTGTACATGGGCCATATGGCATTGACCGACACGGCCGCCGGTCAGCACCACAGTGCGCAGCGCTTGACCCGACAGGGGCCGGGCCTTGCTGGCAGCACCGCTGTGCCACTGGCGGTGTGGCTGGAAAACTGGCAACTGCAGGCAGAGCAGCCCGAGCAGTTGTTTCCGGCGCGACTATCGTCCTGGGACGCTGAAGAACAGTTCGGCTACCAGCTTCGGTTAACCGCTGACAAACCCTTGCTGTTGCAAGGCGAGCAGGGCTACAGCACCAAACATGCGGCGGCAGGTGTCGGTCAGCCACAGGGGGCGTCACACTATTACTCCTACACCCGGCTGACGGTCAGTGGCACAGTGCGCAAAGGTGAACAGCAGATTGAAGTACGCGGTCAGGCCTGGTATGACCATGAATGGACCAGCAGCACTCTGGTCGCGGGTCAGCAGGGCTGGGACTGGTTTGCGCTGCAGCTGGATGATGGCCGGGATCTGACGGCATTCCGGGTTCGCGGTGAGCAGGGTGACCACTGGCAGCTGGCGCTCGCCGGACCTGAGGGGGAGCGGTTGGCGGTAGATGGCAAGCCCAGGCTTACCGTGCTGGATCACTGGCGCAGTGACGACGGTGTGCAGTATCCGGCCCGCTGGCGATTGCAGCTGGCCCAGCCGGAACTGGATATCCATATCCAGCCCCGGCTGGCCGACCAGGAGATGAAGCATATGGTGCGCTACTGGGAAGGGGCGGTCACGGTGTCTGGCAGCCAGAGTGGTCAGGGCTACGTTGAGCTGACCGGCTATGATCAGGGGAATTGAGCTGGTGGGCTTTTCCAGCAGGCTGAATGCGGGCCAGCGGCCCGCGCTCCCAGCCTGATCAGACTGCCTGAAACAGGCTCCAGGCGATACTCCACATTACCAGCCCCACCACAGAGTCCAGCACCTGCCAGGCGACTGGCTTGCGAAACAGCGGAGCCAGCCAGCGCGCCCCCAGACTGAGCGAGAAAAACCAGATAATCGACGCACTTACCGCACCCAGGGTAAACCAGGGTTGCAGCTCAGTCGCCACCTGGTTGCCAATACTGCTGAGCAGCACCACTGTATCCAGATACACATGGGGATTGAGCAGGCTGACCGCCAGAGTGGTTATAAAAGCGGCCTTACGACTGATCACTGTCTCTGCACTGGCCTCCAGCGTGCCTGGCCTGAATGCCGCGCGCAGTGATTGCGCGCCGTACACCAGCAGAAACGCGATGCCACCCCAGCGGGCTACCGCCATCAACAGCTCAGACTGGTTAAGCAGGGCACCGAGCCCCAGCATGCCAATGCAGATCAGGCTCAGATCAATCAGTGCGCACAGTGCCGCAATCATCCAGTGATATTGCTGGCGCAGGCCCTGGGCCAGCACGTAGGCATTCTGCGCGCCGATGGCGATAATCAGGCTGCCACCGGTCAGCATGCCCTTGCTCAGTGTCAGCCACTCGGGGCTGGCAGGTATAAATATCATAAGGTTATCTCGAAAAATCACTGGCGTGATGATGGCAAAATCGTTTAATTTAGCCCAGCTAATAATTTTCACTTTAGATTAGAGATTTTAATCTGTGCTCGATTATCGTCAGCTGCAGGCGCTTGCCGCAGTACTAGAAGAACAAAGTTTCGATAAAGCGGCCCAGAAGCTTCATGTCACCCAGTCCGCTATTTCACAACGGATTAAACAGCTGGAAGACAAACTGGGCCATTCACTGGTGGTGCGTGGCACACCGCTGCAGGCCACCCGTGCCGGGCAGCAGGTGCTCAAACACTATCGCCAGGTCAGCCTGCTGCAGAACGATATGTTGCAGGGGTTGATCATTGATCAGGGCGAGGGCTACAGTCGCCTGTCCATCGGCCTCAATGCTGACAGCCTGGAAACCTGGTTCCTGGATGCGATGGCACCGCTGATGGCGGCGAAGAAGCTGTTACTGGATCTGAAAGTGGATGATCAGGACCAGACTCACCACCTGCTACGCAGCGGTGAAGTAATCGGCTGCATCACCTCCAGCCCGGAAGCAATGCAGGGTTGCAGCTGTATCCCGCTGGGGGTGATGCCCTATCGCTGCCTGGCCAGCCCGGATTATATGGCCCGTTACTTTCCCGATGGTGCCAACCGGGAGGGCTTCCTGATGGCCCCGGTTGCCGAGTACAGCAATAAAGACGAGCTGCAAAACCGCTACCTGGAACGGTTCTTTGGCCTCAAAGCGGGTGAGTATCCCTGCCACCGCATTCCATCCTCGGTCGCCTTCTTCGAGCTGATCCAGCGCGGTTACGCCTGCGGCATGGTGCCAGACCAGCAGAGCCAGACCTTGATCGAAAGCGGTGAAGTACTGGATATGAGCCCTGGTGAATACCTGGCTGTACCCCTGTACTGGCATGTCTGGAACCTGAAGACCGAACTGGCCCGCAGCCTCACCGATACCCTGATTGATGCCGCCGCCCAGTCACTGGACCCGTTTGATCAGCACAAAGATCTGGTACATCCGCTGTAGCGGGCTATGGATGTAACTCTGCCAATAAAAGCGTAAGCTGCCTGTCGAAAATCAGGTAGCAACGGCAGAGGGACAACTATCTTGAAAAATACCGTGGGCATGTTTGATGAAGCAACTGTCAAACGAATGGTTAGCAGCACCACATGGCAGCGAGGCAGCCGATATTATCTTGAGGGCCGGGTAGAGCTGCTACCGGTTGATCAGCCTTTTGAAGTTGCCCGCGCCAGAGTAAAAGGTTCTGGACGCAAACATTATACGACGTCAGTTTTTATTCTGGATAATGGAGAGCTGGAAGGCGAATGCAGCTGTCCTGTCGAACATGATTGCAAGCACGCCGTTGCGACCGCGCTGGAATGGCTCGAGGTTGCCGAAAATCAGGGCATTGATGATTCGGGCATGTATCCGGCTGAATGGGAGCTGGTTGAGCAGGCGTCGTCTGACTGGCAAGCCTGGTTTGCTGATATGCCCGAATCAGAGGGTACTGACAGTAGCGCCGAGTTGCAGCGGAAAAACTATTACCTGCTTTATTCACTGTCACTGGATGCACAGGGCAACCCCGTTATCAGTCTGCGCAAAGGCTATCTGAAACTGGATGGTGGCTGGAGCCAGATCAAGCCCTTTCAGCCGGACGTTTACGGCCTGAGCTGGAATCCCCCTTCATTTCTGCTGCCTGTTGATATCGCCATACTCAAAGGCGTGCTGCACAGTCGCAAACAGCGTGGCGCTATATGTCTGGAAGGTGCGGCGGGGGCGGAAACCCTGGCGTTGATGCTGACGACAGGTCGTCTGACCTGGCAGGATGATCTGACTCCGCTGCATACTTCAGCAGAGCGCTCACTACAATGGCAATGGCAGGCGTTTGAGGACCACTCCGTACTGTGCCCATCTGTACAGGGGTTGCAGCAGGTTGCCATCCTGGATCTCTCGCCGCTGTACTACTACGACCCGGCACAGAACGGTGTTGGTTTACTGACCTCCGAGCTGCCGGTTGCTCAGTGTCAGCACCTGTTCAGGATGCCCCCTGTTCCCGCCTCGAAACTTCCTGTTGTTGCCCTTCAGCTACGTCAGATCTTCGATGAACAATACCTGCCGTTACCTGTAGAACCGGATATGAAGGAAGCCAGCACACCGGTACCACGGGTTCGGCTGATGGTGGTCGTTAATGAATATGGTGCACGCTTTCCTGGCCTGCTGGCCAGCTTCGACTATGGCGACTGTCATGTTGTGCCTGATTATGATTGCATGCTGGTGGAAGGGCAGGTGTTACACCTGCAGATGGATGATCAGCTCTGGGCGATTCGTCGTGACCTGCCCGAAGAGTTAAAGCAACTGCAACGTTTACAAGCGGTGGGGATGGAGCTGCATGAATCTCTGCTGGGACAGTCCGATATCTGGATGCCCTGTGCTGATCATGGCAGGGCTGCAGCGCTGGATATCTGGCAGAGCCTGCTGGATGAACACCTTCCGGCCTGGCAGCAGGAGGGCTGGCAGGTGGATATAGATCCGGATTACACGTTTAAACTGGATCGTAGCCAGGTCATTGTGAATCTGAATGACGGTGATAGTGGCTGGTTTGATTTTGCACTGCGGCTGCCGGTAGGCGAACGAATGCTGGGTACGCAGCAACTGGTTGAAGGCTGGCTGGAAGGCGGGCAGCCAGACCAGCTGGCACTGGCGATGGAAGACGGCTGGGTACAGGTCGATACCCGACCGCTGCAGCCACTATTTAACCTGCTGCTGGAGCTGTATCAGCAAGAGCAGCTGGATGGGCCTGTATCCTTGCCGCCGTTCCAGGCGGCGCAGCTGACCGATGTCGCATTGGATAGTCTGGATGAACGCAGCGCCCCGTTGACTCGCCAGCTGATTCAGCAGCTGAAAGATTTTAAGGGACTGGAAGCGGTGCCAGCCCCCGAAGGCCTGCAGGCGACCCTGCGTGATTATCAACAGCAGGGGCTGAACTGGCTCTGCTTCCTGCAGCAGTATGGCTTTGGTGGTATCCTGGCGGATGATATGGGGCTGGGCAAAACCCTGCAGGCACTGACACTGCTACTACATATAAAACAATCCGGGCAGGCCGGTGAACCGGGTGCAAAAGCACCGGCAATGGTACTGGCACCGACCAGCCTGATGGGTAACTGGGTGCGCGAAGCTGAGCAGTTTGCCCCGCAGCTGAAAGTTTGCCTGATCCACGGCCCCAACCGGGCCGAACAATTCTCCCGGCTGTCTGATAGTGATCTGGTGATTACCAGCTACCCATTGCTGTTGCGTGACTTTGAGCAGTACGCCGAGGTTAACTTCAGCGTGCTGATTCTGGATGAAGCCCAGGCGATCAAAAACCCCAACAGCCGGACGGCACAGCAGGTAAGAAAACTCAGTAGTGCCATGCGACTCTGCCTGACTGGTACGCCACTGGAAAACCATCTCGGTGAGCTCTGGTCATTGATGGATTTTGTACTGCCGGGTTTGCTGGGTGGTCAGAAACAGTTCCAGCAACGTTGGCGCAAACCGATTGAACAGGAAGGTGAAACCGAGCGGCAACAGGCGCTGGGGCAGCTGGTAGCGCCGTTTATGCTGCGTCGGACCAAAGCTGAAGTTGTTGCCGAACTACCGCCTAAAAGCGAGATCGTTAAATACGTTGAGCTGGCGGGTAAACAGCGGGAGTTGTATGAAGCGATCCGCCTGAGTATGGAAAAACGCATCCGTGAACTGGTAGCCAGCCAGGGCATGGCCCGTAGCCATATCGAATTTCTGGATGCGTTGCTTAAACTGCGCCAGGCCTGTATCGACCCACGGCTGGTAAAACTGGAGCAGGCGCAGGGCATCACCCAGAGTGCCAAGCTTGACTGGTTGACCGAGACGCTGCCAGAGATGGTGGAAGAAGGCCGCCGCTTGCTGATTTTCTCGCAGTTTACCCAGCTGCTGGGGCTGGTTGAGCCAATACTGAAACAACACAAAATCGGTTACAGCAAATTGACCGGGCAGACCCGCAAACGCCAGCAGGCGATTGACGCTTTCCAGCAGGGTGATGTACCGGTGTTCCTGATCAGCCTGAAGGCCGGTGGCAGTGGTCTGAACCTGACCGCCGCAGACACGGTCATCCACCTTGACCCCTGGTGGAACCCGGCGGTTGAACAACAGGCTACCGATCGCGCCTACCGTATTGGTCAGGACAAGCCGGTGTTTGTTTATAAACTGGTAACAGCGGACACCGTTGAAGAGCGTATTCTGCAGTTGCAGCAGCAGAAACAGGCGCTGGCAGACTCGCTGTTTGCAGCCTCGGGCAGTACGGCAATGCCAACAGATGGTGAGCAGTTACTGGCGCTGCTTTCCAGTAGTAACACGCTGGAATCGCTTTGAATGTCGTATTCTGATCGGTGAGGGTGTTTTCCGGGCAGGCTCTGCTCAGCCCTGGTTGCGGAGCTGCAACCAGTTCAGAATCTTCGGTGCCACTATCGTTTGTGCCTTGCCACTGACAAACACGCCGATATGCCCGGCAGCCAGTTCCAGGGCTTCGTAGTCTTTACTGCCACAGGCCTGTTTCAGCGCCTGGGAGGCAGCAGGGGGGACGAGGTGGTCGTGGCTGCCGAAGATATTTAACACCGGCTGGGTGATCTGTTTCAGGTCGACCCGCTGGCCGCCAATCATCGCTTCGCCTTTGATCAGCAGGTTCTGTTTAAAGAACTGCTCGAAGAATTCACGAAAGGCTTCACCGGCCAGGTCGGGGCTGTCTTCCAGCCATTTCTCCATTCGCAGGAATGACAGTGCCTGGGTTGTGTTTTGTAGCTGGCCGGGCATATCGAGGTGTTTTTGTACCCCCAGTGCCATGGGCATCAGGGAGGCGTAGGTCTGGTTGAGCAGTTCACCGGGCAGGTTGCCGTAGCACTGGATGGCCAGGTCGGTGTCTACATAGCGGGCCAGGGCGCTGAGCATGTTGTCTGGGGTGTGGAAGTCGACCGGAGTGACCATGGTGATCAGGTTTTTGATTTTCTGCGGGTGCAGCGCGCTATAGCAGAGGCTGAAGGTGCCGCCCTGGCAGATGCCCAGCAGGTTCAGCTGGTCGCTGTTGGTGTGCTGGCAGACCTGATCAACGCAGTTATTCAGGTAGTCATTCAGGTAATCATCCAGATCGAGAAAACGGTCGGCGCGGTCGGGGTGGCCCCAGTCGATCAGGTAGACATCCAGCCCGCCTTCAACCAGCCTGCGTAGCAAGGAGCGTTCTGGCTCCAGGTCGATCATATAAATCCGGTTCACCAGTGCGTAGCTGATCAGCAGCGGCGTGGTGCAGCGCTGTTCACCCTGGGCCGGGCAGTGGTAGAGGCGCAGTTTATCCTGGCGGTAGATCTCTGTTTTCGGCGTCTGCCATACATCGACCTCGCGGATCTCGCTCAGGGTCTGGTAGCTCTGGGCCAGTTGCTGATTAAATGCCTGTAACTCCTGGCTGAGCTGGGCAGGGTCAAACTGAAAACCGGCCATTATGCGTCGTCCTTGTGGCTAAACGCCGCCAGCTGGTGGGCAATCTGATCAATCTGGGCTTGCATCTGTTCCATCATCGGTTGCCAGGGCGCGGCTTGTAGCTGGGCGAGTTGCTGCTGCAGGCGCAGGTTTTCCTGCTGTTGCTTGCGCAGCTGTTTGCGCAGTTGCTGCTGTTGCTTCAATACCTGATCAAACAGCGGCAGGCTGACCAGCCCGGCCTGTTCATATTGTTCATCACGCCACTGCTGAATAAAGCTCTGCAGCTGCATCAGGGCATTGCTGATATTGCCATACGCCTGCTGATAGCTGTCGGTGAACACCGCCTCGCGGTAAGCGCTGTCGTAATGGCGGCTCCAGTGCTGATGCAGCTCGGTCAGTGAATTGATCGGCGGCTCTGCTGTATTCAGCGTCTCGGCCAGCTGGTCGCGGGCTTGCAGGTTGATCTGATTGGCCTGGATCAGGTATTCACGCAGGGCTTGCTGATACTGAGTGTATAGCTCGGCACCGGCCAGCATGCGGGCGCGCTGGCTGGCAGTTACACCAGGCAGGGCGGTGGCAAGCACAGCTTTAAGGGAATCCCCAAAGGGTGTCAGCTGGCTGTCGAGCAGGTTCTGCCCGCGCAGCATACTGATAATGGGTTCGGGTAGCTGCCAGCGGCGTAGCAGCAGATCGGTCTGTTGCTGCTGTATATAGCTGACGAAGGCGTCCAGCTGGGTGTCCAGTGGCTGGTTGAGGCTGGCCTGTTGCAACAGGTTTTCGCCAAACCGGCGGAACTGCTCGCCCTGGCTGCCCAGGCGGCTGATCAGCTCAGCCATGGCGACCGGGGTTGTGGCAGACGTGAGTGTATCCAGCGGGGCAGAGGATGCCAGCTGTTGCCAGTACTGCTGCTGCGTGTGCAGCCATGACTCCATCTGTTGATAAAACTCGGACACCCATGTCTCCTTACATCAGTCAGGCGGTCAGTGTACCCTGGCAGCCAGGTAAAAAAACGGTTACTCAAGGGGGCCTTTAGTCGGTTTGTTGGGTCAGCAGCTCAATAAAGGCGTTGGCGGCATTGGACAGCGTCCGGTTGCGGTGATGAATATAGCCCAGCGGTCGTGACAATGGCACGGCATCGACCGGTAAAATTTGCAGATCATCGCCGATCATGGTTTGCGGCAGCAGGCTCCAGCCCAGTCCGATGCTCACCATCATGCGCACCGTATCCAGATAATTGGTGCTCATCGCCAGATCAAGGCTCAAACCGTGGCTGTCGAACAGCTGGCGCACCCGGCTCTGGGTGAAGGTCTGCTCGCCGGGCAGGATCGCTTTATAGCCGGTCAGCTCCTGCAGGGCCACGGTGCTGCGGGCGGCCAGCGGATGGTCTTTCGCCACCACAAACTTCAGCTCATCCACCCACACCTGGTGGGTTTCCAACGCATCATCGGGCACCGGTGCCAGGGTGATCAGCGCCAGTTCCAGCTCGCCTTTCAGAATGCCGTCATAGGCCACTTCGGACTCAGAAAAACGCAGATCCAGCTCCACCTGTGGATACTGCTTGCTGAAGGCCCGTAGTACTGGGGGCAGGCGGTGCAGGCTGATATGGTGGCTGGCGGCGACTGACAGGCGGCCACTGATATCGCCACTGAGGTTGCCAATGGCCCGGCGGGCATCATCCAGCTGCAGCAGGATGCCACGGGCGCGGGGCAGCAGGGCCTGGCCTGCTTCGGTCAGTTTGATGGTACGGCCAATACGGTCGAACAGGCGGGCATCGAGCTGGCTCTCCAGCTGGGCGATCCGCTTGCTGACGGCGGACTGGGTGAGGTACAGATGCTCAGCGGCGGCTGAGAATGAACCCTGCTCCGCCACGGTAATAAAGGCATTGAGTGCGTGAATATCCATGAAATCACTCTATCCATTCCTGTCAGGAATGCAAAGTAGTAAAAATATGAATTTGTTTTGACTGTGCAACCGCAATATCATAGGCCCTATCAACCGTGCGCAGTCAGGCGTAACGGTATAAAAACAAAATAGATTTCGCTTCGGCACTGATTGATATTGTCAGTCAGTCGGAACCTGCAAACCGACCCGTAGAGGCGGCAGGTTCATAACCATGGAGACCGCTTCAATGGCTGGTAAAACGCTTTACGACAAGTTGTTTGATGACCATCTCGTTCGTAAAAACGAAGATGGCAGTGCGCTGATCTACATCGACCGTCAGGTGCTGCATGAGGTGACTTCACCTCAGGCATTTGAAGGCCTGCGTATCGCCAACCGTAAGCCATGGCGTCTGGATGCCAATATCGCCACCCCGGACCACAACGTACCGACCACCGAGCGCTCTGGCGGTGTGGCCGAGATCGTTGATCCGGTGTCCCGTATCCAGGTGACGACTCTGGATAACAACTGTGATGAGTTCGGCATTGTCGAGTTCAAAATGAACGACCAGCGCCAGGGTATCGTGCATGTAATGGCACCGGAGCAGGGCGCAATCCTGCCAGGTGTGACGGCGGTTTGTGGTGACTCCCACACGGCAACCCTGGGCGCGCTGGGCGCACTGGCCCACGGTGTTGGCACCTCTGAGGTTGAGCACGTACTGGCGACCCAGTGTCTGATCACCAAGAAGATGAAAAACATGCTGGTGCGTGTTGATGGTGAGCTGGGTCTGGGCGTTACGCCAAAAGACGTGGTGCTGCACGTGATCGGTGTGATCGGCACCGCTGGCGGTACGGGTTTCGCGATCGAGTTTGGTGGCGATGTGTTCCGTAACATGTCGATGGAAGGTCGAATGACCGTCTGCAACATGGCGATTGAAGCCGGTGCCCGTGTCGGCCTGGTGGCGGTGGATCAGATCACGGTTGACTACGTTGAAGGCCGTCCATTTGCGCCGAAGGGCGAGCAGTGGGATGCCGCTGTTGCCAGCTGGAAAAATCTGGTCTCTGACAGCGATGCCGAGTTCGATGAAACGGTGATCATCAACGGTGCTGATATCGAACCGCAGGTGACCTGGGGTACCTCTCCAGAGATGGTGGTTGGCGTGAGTGACCAGGTGCCAAACCCGGCCAATGAGTCTGACCAGGTGAAGATCGACGGTATCAACCGGGCGCTGGAATACATGGGCCTGGCGGCGGATCAGAAGATCACCGATATCAAGCTGGACCGCGTATTTATCGGCTCCTGCACCAACTCCCGTATTGAAGATCTGCGCGATGCGGCCAAGGTGGTTGAAGGTCGCCAGGTGGCGGACAACATCATCCAGGCGCTGGTTGTGCCAGGTTCCGGCCTGGTGAAAGAGCAGGCTGAAGCTGAAGGTCTGGACAAAATCTTTGTGGCTGCGGGCCTTGAATGGCGTGAGCCAGGCTGCTCCATGTGTCTGGCGATGAACCCGGATAAACTGGGTGCCGGTGAGCACTGTGCTTCTACATCTAACCGTAACTTCGAAGGCCGCCAGGGCTTTGGTGGGCGCACCCATCTGGTCAGCCCGGCGATGGCAGCTGCTGCGGCGGTATCCGGCCACTTTATCGATGTACGCGAATTGATCAGCCAGTAAAAGGGGAGAGGCAACCATGAACAAGTTTAACCAGCACACCGGTATTGCCGCGCCGCTTGACCGCGCTAACATCGATACCGATATGATTATTCCGAAGCAGTTCCTGAAATCGATCAAACGTTCAGGCTTTGGCCCGAACCTGTTCGACGAACTGCGTTACACCGACGAAGGCCAGCCAGACCAGGATTGCAGCGGCCGCCCGCTGAACCCGGATTTTGTACTGAACCAGAGCCGCTACCAGGGGGCCAGCGTACTGCTGGCCCGTGAGAACTTCGGTTGCGGCTCCAGCCGTGAACATGCGCCCTGGGCACTGGAAGACTTCGGCATCCGTTCGGTAATCGCACCGAGCTTCGCTGAAATCTTCTACAACAACTGCTTCAAAAACGGCCTGCTGCCCATCGTCCTCAGCGACGAACAGGTGGACCAGCTGTTTACTGAAACCGCAGCCAGCGAAGGCTACCAGCTGACCATCGACCTGGAACGCCAGGTCGTGGTAACCCCGAGCGGTGAAGAGCTGGAATTCGTGATCGACGACTTCCGCAAACACTGCCTGCTCAACGGCCTGGACGATATCGGCCTGACCCTGCAGCATGCGGATGAGATCAAGGCGTACGAAGAGAAACGCCGCCAGAATGCGCCATGGCTGTTTGACGCCATCAAATAAGGCCTGGATCGCCAGCAAGCTGGCTCCTACGACGGCTCGGAACGTTGTGGTGATGTAGGAGCGAGCTTGCTCGCGATGCCTTGGCCCTGTGGGACAGCTGTCCTCAGCTGGAAGCGCTTGCTCTTTGTTAGTCGGGGCCGAGAACGGCCCCGAATCGCCAGCAAGCTGGCTCCTACGACGGCTCGGAACGTTGTAGTGATGTAGGAGCGAGCTTGCTCGCGATGCCTTGGCCCTGTGGGACAGCTGTCCTCAGCTGGAAGCGCTTGCTCTTTGTTAGTCGAGGCCGAGAACGGCCCCGAATCGCCAGCAAGCTGGCTCCTACGGTTAAAAACAAATTTAAACCAGGCTGTGCTCCGGCACGGCCCACGGACAAAAAGGATACAGGAATGACTAAGAACGTATTGGTACTGCCAGGTGATGGTATTGGTCCTGAAATCGCGGCTGAAGCGCGCAAAGTACTGGACGTCGTTAACGCCCAGTTCGACCTCGGCCTGAGTGTTGATGAAGCGCTGGTCGGCGGTGCAGGTATCGATGCTGCAGGCGATGCGCTGCCAGCAGAGACATGGGCCAAGTGCGAAGCAGCTGATGCGATCCTGCTGGGTGCCGTTGGCGGTCCTAAATGGGACACGCTGCCACCAAACGAGCGTCCTGAAAAAGCCGGTCTGCTGAAAATCCGTGCTCAGCTGGACCTGTTCGGTAACCTGCGTCCTGCCATCCTCAGCCCGCAGCTGGCGGATGCGTCTTCCCTCAAGCCTGAAGTGGTTTCCGGTCTGGATATCCTGATCGTGCGTGAACTGACCGGCGGCATCTACTTCGGTGAGCCACGCGGCATTCGCACCCTGGAAAACGGTGTGCGTCAGGGTTACAACACCTACGTATACGACGAAGACGAGATCCGTCGTATCGGCCGTGTTGCCTTTGAAGCGGCGATGAAGCGTGGCAAGCGTCTGTGTTCTGTCGATAAAGCCAACGTACTGGAAGTGACCATGCTGTGGCGTGAAGTCATGGAAGAGCTGGGCAAAGAGTACCCGGAAGTTGAGCTGAGCCACATGTACGTGGACAACGCAGCGATGCAGCTGGTGCGCGCACCGAAGCAGTTCGACGTCATGGTAACCGGCAATATGTTCGGTGACATCCTGTCTGACGCCGCTGCCATGCTGACCGGTTCCATCGGCATGCTGCCGTCTGCGTCTCTGGATCAGAACGGCAAAGGCATGTACGAGCCTTGCCACGGTTCTGCGCCAGATATCGCAGGCCAGGGCATCGCTAACCCGCTGGCTATGATCATCTCTGCAGCGATGATGCTGCGCCACTCTCTGGGCATGGAAGATGCCGCAGCGAAGATCGAAGCGGCTGTTAACACCGTGCTGGATCAGGGCCTGCGTACAGGCGATATCTGGTCTGAAGGCACTCAAAAAGTCTCTACCAGCGAGATGGGCGATGCGGTTGTTGCCGCACTCAACGCCTAAGCCGTTGTAAAGCTTCGTATAAAGGCTGATTGCAACGTGCCTTGAACAGTTGCAGAATAATGACAGGTCGATGGAATCAGACTTAAGTGTGAACTTGAGCTGGCCATCGGCCTTTATTGTCTAACTACTTTTAATTCTTTGGGGATACCAATGAAGCGTGTAGGTTTCGTAGGCTGGCGCGGAATGGTGGGTTCCGTGCTGATGCAGCGCATGAAGGATGAACGTGACTTCGATCAGATCGATGAGCCCGTTTTCTTCACCACTTCTCAGGCAGGTCAGGCAGGTCCGGACATCGGTAAAACGATTCCAGCCCTGAAAGACGCGTACTCAATTGATGAGCTGACGCAGATGGACGCCATTATTTCCTGCCAGGGCGGTGACTACACGAAAGCGGTGTACCCGAAACTGCGTGAAGCGGGCTGGAAAGGCTACTGGATCGACGCAGC
>Ga0193950_1000198_pt1 | contig 15376 bp, 17 predicted proteins | sample BB_1_MG_FD_144485 | JGI IMG/M metagenome (GOLD analysis project Ga0193950, IMG submission 144485) | Microbial mat bacterial communities from the Broadkill River, Lewes, Delaware, United States - BB_1_MG | ecosystem: Environmental > Aquatic > Freshwater > River > Microbial mats | place: USA...
TTAATTTTACCATGGGAGTGGTAACCGGAATTCCAATGGAATTTCAGTTTGGAACCAATTGGGCAAAATTCTCAGAACTTACAGGAGGAATTATTGGTCAAACCCTGGCAATGGAGGGAATGTTTTCATTTTTCCTCGAATCATCTTTTTTAGCACTTTTCATTTTTGGTGAAAAACTAATGGGGCAAAAGTTACACCTCCTAACTGGTTTCCTTGTATTTCTGGGTTCCTGGGCAAGTGGATATTTTATTTTAGCAACTAATGCATGGATGCAACATCCGGTTGGGTATGAAATTTTGGATAATGGGAAATTTGTACTGAATAATTTCTCGGCTCTTTTTAGTAACCCTTGGTTGATACCAGCATTTTTACACAATCAATTTGCATCTGTTATCACTTCATCTTTTGTTGTAGCTGGAATTGGAGCTTTTTATATATTGCGTAATAAGAATGTAGAATACGGAAAACTATTTGTAAAAACTGGCGTAATTTTTGGATTCGTTTCAAGTATGTTAGTAGCTTTCCCAACAGGAGACTGGAATGCTAAAAATGTCGCTAAATATCAACCTGCTTCATTTGCTGCCATGGAAGGAATATTTGAAACTGAAGAAGCTGGTGCTGAAATTGTCCTTATTGGTCAGCCAAACATGGTTGAAAAGAAAATTGACAACAAAATTGCTGTTCCAAACATTCTCAGTTTTTTAACTTATCAGGATTGGGACAAGCAAATTCCAGGAATGGATCAGTTTGAGGAGGAAGAATTGCCTGATAATATCCCGGCTCTTTATTATTCTTATCACATAATGGTAGGTTTAGGAACCATTTTTATTGGATTGATGGGCTTGGCACTCTTTTTTTTATGGAGAAAGAAGCTTTATAAGATGAATACTTTGCTCTGGGCAATCATGTTTTCATTTCCTTTCCCATATATTGCTAATATGACAGGCTGGTATGTTGCCGAGTTGGGAAGACAGCCCTATTTGGTGTATGGTTTACTAAAAACAGTTGATGGTGTATCACCAACGGTATCATCAGGAAATACACTTTTCACTTTATTAGGTTTTGTTGGCTTGTATATGCTATTGGGCTTATTATTCCTGGTATTAGTTGGTAAAACAATTCACAAAGGACCAGAAACTCAAACACATTAATTATGGAACTATTTTGGTATATAATAATAGCAATTGTATTTGCTGTTTTCTTCATATTAGACGGTTACGACTTTGGTACAGGAATCGTTCATTTGTTCTTTGCAAAAAAAGAAAAAGATAAAGAAGTAATTACAAAGGCAGCAGGTCTTTTTTGGGATTCGAACGAAGTGTGGTTGGTTGCAGCTGGAGGATTGCTTTTTATGGCTTTCCCAACCTTTTACGCTTCTGTTTTTAGCGGTTTTTACCTTCCGTTGATATTGGTACTTTGGTTTATTATTTTCAGAGCAATTGGTTTGGAATTACGTAGTCAATTCAATTTTCAGATGTGGAAAGACATTTGGGATAAAGCCTTTGGTGTTTCCAGCTTGCTGTTGACCTTGTTTTTTGGAATAGCATTAGGAAATGTAATCAGAGGTGTAAATTTGGGAGGTGTTGAAAATGGGATATCTGCTTACGAAGGACATTATTTTTTCCTTCCACTTTGGAATAGTAGTTTCAGTCCGGAAGGAACTCATCCCGGAGTAATTGATTGGTTCACGATTGTGATTGGTGTAATTGCAGTGGTAACACTAACCATTCATGGCGCCAATTGGGTTGTTTTAAAAACAAATTCATCCATTAACGAAAAGCTTAAATTAGTCGTTGTAAAGCTAAATATCGCACTTGTAGCGCTTACCATTTTTTCTATATCAATTTGGCATTTAATTACGCCAAATCCATTTTCGAATTTCATAGAAAATCCTTGGTTAATTATTTTCCCGCTGATTTATATTACAGGATTAATGGGCATGTTCTTTATAGGAAAGTATAAGAAAGATATCTATGCTTTTATTTGCTCTTCCTTACTAATTGCAGGAGGAATCTGCTCTTCATTGGCATCAATGTTTCCGGTAATATTACCTTCTACCAATAGTATAAACGAATCGTTAACCATTTACAATACATCGGCATCGCAATATGGATTATCAGTTGCTGTAGGCTGGGCAATTGTTGGTTTTATTCTTCTGACGGTTTACATGATAGTTCAGAAAAGGTTGATGGGAGGGAAAATTGACCATATGGATTATGGACATTAATAGAAACTGATTATGACCGATACACTAATTTCATTACTAAGCATCCTGATTGGAATTTTGGGAGCGAATAGCACAAGTCTATTCTTCAAAAAATATTCCTTTGGAATTATTGGAAATACCATTGCTGGAGTTTTCGGAAGTGTTTTTTTTATTAAATCCATTGGACGATTAGGATTTAGCCCGCAAGCAATCATGCAAACAGGCACAACAAATATTAACTTGTTTGCTCTTAATGCAATTGTTTCTTTTTGTGGTGGAGTTTTGGCAGTTATCCTACTAAGTAAACTTGCCACTAAGTTTAATAAAGCCAATAATCAATAGTTAAATAACAAGACAAATGAGAAATAAAAAAGATCTGATTCTTATGAATCAGATCTTTTGTTTTGATAGTCAAATGCTTTTACATTAGTGATCCTAATCCACCGCTCACCCCGGCTACGATAAAAAATATCATGTATAGCGATAACAATATAATGGTAAAAATACCTGTGAATTTGTAGTGAGATTTTAGATTTTTAAAAGCCTGGGTTAAGGTCACTGAATCTTCGTTGTATATAGCTTTTCTCGAAAGACTAGAGAATTTGTATAGGTAATAAATAGGGAAGAAGAACAATGCTCCCAACAATAGATAGACAATGCCAATTGCTATACCCATTCCTGGAAAAGGCATGGCATCTGCGGAAAGTGTATTAAATACGGTTGACATTAACAGTGATACAACTACTAATAAACCTAAAAATATAAATCCTAATATGGATAAGAATATGGTCCATTTGCGGGTTTCGTTCAGATAAATTACCGATTGTGCTGAGAATTCCATCGCTTTAGCCTCTCTGCCTTCGTAGTTGTTGGTTTTGTTAGATTCCATAATTGTATTACTTGCTTTATTTTAATAGTAATTGGATTGTAACAAATGTAAATATCATTTATTAAGATCACAATAATTAGATTGTAAAATACCTGTGTAATATAGCTGATCCTATTTGTTTTAACATCTTTTTGTCTCAAGAAGTTATGCGTTGGAAAAAAGTAGGGAATTCTTAGAATAAATGCGTACATTGCAAGACCTTTTTGAAGCGTGAAAGTAAAGAGTAATAATTACCGGATTTGATTCATTAAGGTTTTAGAAATCATTAATGTATCGTTAAAAATTTTATGGCTAGATCGCAAGAAACTTACAACAAAAAGGAAAAAGAGAAAAGAAAACTTCAGAAAAGAAAAGAGAAGGAAGCACGTAAAGAAGCACGTAAAGAATCAGGTGGTGGAAAATCGTTCGAAGATATGATTGCTTACACTGATGAGTTTGGTAACATTACTTCAACTCCTCCAGATCCAAATAAGAAGAAGGAAGAGATTAATGTTGAAGATATCGTATTGGGTGCTCGTAACAGTGGTGACGCTGAAGAAGAAGCAGGTGGAAGAGAAGGTATTGTTAGTTTCTTTAATGATAGCAAAGGTTATGGGTTTATTAAAGATCTAGTAACTAAAGAAAGTGTTTTCGTTCACGTTAATGGTTTGGTAGATCATATCAAAGAAAATGATAAGGTTACTTACGAAACAGAGAGAGGTCCTAAGGGAATGAATGCTGTGAATGTAACTTTGATTAAAAAGTAATCTATATTATAGAATAAAATTATACAATTGTATATTGCTGACGATTTGCTAATAGCTTATCGTCAGTTTTGTATTGTAACCATATTTCTTAAAAAGTAAGCTTTCACATGTAAATGTGAAATACATATTAGATCAAAACAAAAAAAGCAGCCAAATGGCTGCTTTTTTTATTTCAATATCAAAGTAATCTAATTAGTCGATTACTCTTACATTAACGGCGTTTAAACCTTTTCTTCCTTTTTCAACGTCGTACTCAACTTTGTCATTGTCTTGAATTTCGTCAACAAGACCTGATACGTGTACGAAGATGTCTTCACTTGAATCTGCTGGTTTAATAAATCCAAAACCTTTTGACTCGTTAAAGAATTTTACTGTTCCTTCCATGGTAATTTTTTTAATAATAATAATTTAATGCTGAAAGTCTTTAACTCTCTGTAATACCAGTAACGATCCTATTAATTTTTATTCCGGAAGGGAATGAAAGAGTAACGAATGATAATGAAATTAAAAGAGGAGATGTTCATCCTATTGACTTTATAACACGCCAAAGGTAATTAAAAATTCTTTATACCAAACAATTTTATAAAAAATTGTTTTTAATTATATCAATGTTATAATGAGGAGATTAGATTGTACGGGCTTTCCATTCTCTATTAAGAATTGCAAATATTACATCATCTACCCAAGTTCCATCAATGTTTAGGCTCTCTTTAAAGTGTGCTTCCTTTCTAAAACCGAGTTTTTTAACCATCTTTATCGAGGCTAAATTATCTGGATCTACCGAAGCTGTAATTCTAAGTTTGTTTAGATCGTTAAAAAGAAAACTGATTACACCTGTTAGAGCTTCCTGTGCATATCCCATTCCATGATGTTCCTTATTAAGAGTGCAACCAATTTCAACCTGATGTTCATCTTCGAGAAAATGAATGCCTATATCTCCAATTAATTCTGAAGTGTCATTTTTTAGAATTGCCATTTGATACCAGGTGTTGGGAGTATTAATTTGTGTAGCGATTTTATTTTTTATAAAATGCGAACAATCTTCTAATGCATAAGGAATCCATCCTTGGTATTTGTTTGTTTCTGCATCGCTTCGATATTTGTAGAAATCCTTCACGTGATTTAACTCCAGCTTTACCAATTGTAGCCTATCCGATAATACTTCCATAATTTAAGATTTGTCCAATTCACCAAACACTCTTTTAAGAATGCTGTTCACTCTTTTTAAAGGATCTTTTCTAATTTGTTTTTCCTCTTCTGCAACCTTTAGAAATAGAGCTTGAAGTGCTTTATCTGTAACGTATTCGTCCAATTGAGTATTTACAGGTTCAAGCTTTGCCAATTGACCAGCAAAACTACTTGCAACTTTATTGTAATTTCCTGTAAGTAAATTCCACGATTCGTTGGTTGATATGTTAGCAATCAGCTTTTTATCAAGCGAAGCTTTTACTTTTGGTAAAAACAGGTCTTTTAATTTGCCTGTAGTTTTATTCTGTAGATATTGGGTTGCAGCATTGTCGCCACCTTTTAAGATACCAAAAGCATCGGCAATGCTCATTTTGGTAATTGCAGATGCAAAAATCGGTGCTGCTTCTTTTACCGCATCTTCAGCTGCTCTGTTTAGTCGAATTTCTACTTTATCAACCAAATCTTTACCACCAGGAATCAAACTAATATTTTTAGTAATAGTTTGTGCCTCGGGTGGCAATAAGATTTTAACCAATTCGTCTTTATAAAAGCCATCTTCTATTGATAAAATATTGGCAGCATTTACACTTCCAACTTTAAGAGCTTCCTTTAATCCGGTAGAAACTTCTCCGCTTGTTAAGGGAGCTGTTTGTTCAAAATTGTATTGCTCGAGAACGGCTTGCATCTCTGCACAGGAGAAGAACATTCCGCTAATAAATATAGTAACAAGTAGTTTTTTCATGTTTTATTGGTCAAAAGTTTTTAATGATTGCCAAGGTATCAAAAATTGTAGATTCGATCAATAAAAAATCCCCGAAGCAAAAACATCGGGGATAAGATAATGTACAGTGCAGTCTATTTGGTAATATTCTCCATAAAATCTTCTACATCGCCTGGTGTGCTCATTATTTTCATGAAAGTCCCCATTGTAAGTTCTGGCCAATAAAGAGCAAATCTATATTTTCCATGAAGCATGGTTACCTGATTTCCTTGTAATATTATATCATAAGGCATAGCAGCGATATGATCTTCTCCAATTATTGGTAAGAAATGTTTCTCTCCACCTTCAGCATCAAGTAATCCAATTCCAAAAACGGCAGTTTTTTTATCAGGGAAAATTTGCTCGTAAATCAATTTTGTATTTCCTGTTTCAGCTTTTAGGTTTTTACGAATCAACTCCAGACCTTCTTCAAAACTTGCAAATTCGTTTAGTTCAACCGGATCTTTAAAGTATGGCATCATCATTTTATAATGATATTTCTTTAATGCTGGAATTTTAACTTCTCCACCAAATTTTGAGAACTCTGAACCAATAGAACTTAGTGCATTTTTTACATCATTGGTAATTGAGGTAAATTTGTTTTTATCTGTTTCGTAATTTTGTAAATACGCACAAAACATATAGTCTGGATTAAGCAGACTGATATCGATATTATCACCTTTTTTAACTAAACCAACTTTTATCACACTAGCCAAAGCGCCACGATCTTTCGATTTTAAACAAAGTTCATTCAAATCGCTTCTTGTGAAACAAATAACTTTCAGGTTTGGATTCGATTCTGGTTGATAATTACCAATAATTTCAAATTCTTTAGATTGAAGTTGTGTCTTAATTTGATCAGCTAGGGTATTAATGTTTTCCGATGAATTGCCAACCTTAAAATAAGGAGATAGTTTAGTTTCTTGTGCATAACTTGTATAAATACAAATGATACTTAAAACCAGGACAGCTAATTTTTTCATGTCGTTACAATTATAGTTATTAAGATGTTTAGATTTCGCAATATATAAATATGAAAACATATAGAATGTGTTGTTGCGCATATTTTCTTTTACTGAAGGAAATTATGTGATCATCTCAATTCCAAACGCCTTTTATATAAAGGGATGTGAATCTATTTGTATTGAGTGTAAATTGAATTTCTGTTTTTTTGAAAGTTCATTTCTTTTTCAGACATTAGATACAAGAGCTGTAATCTTTAAATACGCACTATGAAGTGGATCTTAATATTAATAAGTTGGGCAGAGGGAGAGAAGAAGAGATTTTTAACTGACAAAGAGTCGATTCATGAATTGATGAATTGGATTTCGCACTCACTGGGTATATTGTTTGTAGTGCCGGCTGGGAGTTGGTTGCTTTATACTTCCTGGCAAACTCTGACTTGGCAAGGATTTATTGCGGTTTTGGTATTCATTTTAGGATTTTTGATTCTTTATAGTTCTTCATCGCTGTATCATTATATGGTTGATCATCCAAGAAGGAGCTTGTTCCGTAAGCTCGATCACATCAGTATTTTTATAATGATTGCTGGAACATATACACCTTTTTTGGTAATTTATCTTGATAATTTTATAGGAAAATTATATCTGACAATTTTATGGTTTTTGGTCGTGGGAGGCACAATCTACAAACTCTATTTATTGGGAAAATACCGTTGGATATCTTTATTACTCTATCTATTTATGGCATGGATTCTTGTCTTCAATTTTAAAGCGTTTAGTTCAGCCCTTCCTGTTTTAAGTCTTAAGTGGATATTTGTTGGAGGCTTGTTTTACATGTTGGGCGTTGTGTTCTATGTGTGGAAAAGGTTGCCATTCAATCATTTCATTTGGCACTTGTTTGTGTTTGGTGGCAGCTTGTCTCATTTTATTGCAGTTTATTATGCAGTAAGTCCATAAAAAAGACTTTCTGTATAGAAAGTCCTTTTGTAGCAATGTGCAGGCAATTAACAAATTCTGCAATTTTTAACATACCACGATACGGGATGTTCTCTTTTTTCTACTAATTCGGTGATAATTTTTTTATTATCCCAAACAGCACAACACGAAGTGGTTTGGTTTAATGCCTTAATCAGCCTCGACCAATCGTTCATGATTTCCATGGTTAAAAGGCTTTCGTACTCCTTAAAGACTTTAATGGCTGAAGATCCACAGAAATGTAGTTTATCTTCAAGAGACTTTAATTTGTCATTTTTAGTGAAAATGTGATCACCAACTTTAAAATATTCCTCCTCGTTTAATTGTAGTGTTACTTTAAGATCAATTGTAGTCATAGCTTGTTAATTTAGGTTAGGATTTGCTTCTTTTTTTCTTTATTAAAGGTTTGTGTTGGTTTGTTTATTTCTCTGATTTATTGATCTTTTCTAAAATTAAGGAATTTTACACGTACTAAAAAATAAAAAATATTAAAGACTGATTTCTTTATTTGAATTTAAAAAAAAAGCTCCCAAAAGGGAGCCTTGCAATATAAAGATTTGATTTTGTCTTAGTCGATTTTCTCTAACTGAACGGTGAAGTGTCTCATAATTGGAGCTTCATCAACAATTTTAAATCCATTCTTAATTTCTAATCTGCGATCATATACATTTTTGAAAGCCGCAGCAATAACATCCATATGGTTGTTTGTATAGGTTCTTCTAGGAATAGCTAAACGCAACAACTCTAAATCAGGGTAACGATTTTCTCTGGTCTCAGGATCTCTATCCGCAAGAATAGCGCCAATCTCAACACCACGAATACCAGCTTCTAAATACAGCTCGCAACCTAATGTTTGTGCTTGAAATTCTTCTTTAGGAATATGACTCAAAATTTTCTTAGCATCCACAAAAATGGCATGACCACCAATTGGCTTCTGGAATGGGATGCCATATTCTTCAAGTTTAGCTCCCAGGTACTCCACCTGCTTAATACGAGTCTCCAGGTATTCGAACTCGGTACCTTCATCTAAACCTTGAGCCAATGCATTCATGTCACGACCAGACATTCCACCATAAGTTACATAGCCTTCGAACATGATATTATAAGTAGATGCTTGCTTCCAAAGCTCTTTACTTCTCATTCCAATGAAACCACCCATGTTTACAATAGCATCTTTTTTAGAACTCATGGTAGCCATATCAGCATACGAATACATCTCTTTTACAATCTCTTTTATTGTTTTATCCTGATATCCTTCTTCACGAGTTTTAATAAAGTATGCGTTCTCAGCAAAACGTGCTGAATCGAAACAAACTGGAATTTCATATTTGTCTGCCAATTCTTTTACTGCTTTTATATTTGCCATAGAAACAGGCTGTCCTCCTGATGTGTTACAAGTTACAGTAACAATAATCATAGGAATTTGCTCTTTTGGATAAGTAGAAAGAACTGATTCCAATTTGATTAAATCAAGATTACCTTTAAAAGGATGATCAATTTCTGTATCAAAAGCTTCATCGATAGTACAATCTACTGCTTTAGCTTTTCTAAATTCAATGTGACCTTTTGTTGTATCAAAATGTGAATTTCCTGGAACGATATCTCCATCTTTTACCAATACCGAGAATAGTACATTTTCAGCAGCACGTCCCTGATGAGTTGGAAGAAAGTGATCGAAACCCAAAATGTTCTTTATGGCTGTTTTCATGTTGTAATATGAGCGAGCACCAGCATAACTCTCATCACCAAGCATCATTGCCGACCATTGTTTATCACTCATTGCACCTGTACCCGAATCGGTAAGTAAGTCAATAAAAACATGATCACTTTTTAAGTTGAAAAGGTTGTAATTAGCTTCTTTAAGCCATTGTTCTCTTTCTTCACGTGTGCTTCTTCTGATGGTTTCAACCATCTTAATTTTATATGATTCTGCGAATGGTAATTTCATGATAATTATATTGTATGTTGTTAATTTTATTTAACATACATGCCATTACAAATTAAGCTTCAAATGATTTTATCAATTTGATTCTTCTAAATGTATGGAATGACATGAATGTGTATAGGTATACGCACAATTTAACCAAATGGGTTTATTCATTTAGTCATTGCTCTTGGTAAAGTAATTTAGAAAAGTTGGGACGAATGATCCCTAAACGAGTTTAGAAATGAAACTCGTCTCTATTTTTAATGTTAAGGTAGACTTTGTGTGTCAGTTTTGGAAGTTGATATTTTATTTCCATAGGTTCTGATTTTTCTACTTCGCCAAATTTAAATTATTTTCTGATGATATAAAAATACTTGAACAAGAAAATGCAAACGTTTGAGTTGAGATTGATTGTTGGAAAGCCTGATTTTTGGTCTGTTTTTTGATAAGATTGACTTCATTATTTCTTTTAAGAACGAAATAATTTTGACATTTTTGCAAGTGCCATATCTAACACTGATTCGTTGTATGTATTTGTGTAAGTTCCAAAAGCCCAATAATTTTTAAATAAGAACAGAACTACGCCCATGATTCGTTTTTTTTGTATTTTACTGATATTAATTCAGCCAGTTGCTTTATTTGCTCAAACAAAAGTTCAGAAAGATTCCATATTAATTGATACGATTCGTTTAGACGAATCAATGTATCGTTTAAAGCAAAATTCTACCGATTCTTTAAAGCATTTTGCTCATGATTCGGTCTTAACTCAAATTCAAGATCCTTTGTATCACCTCAATAATGTCGGTTTTCGATTCATTGTGAGAGAACTTGCAATGGACTATTCGAAACAATATCACCAAACTGATTCTGTGCAAGAAGCTGTAAATACTTTATTGGAATATGTAAAAAACGATAGTATCCGTAATATGGTTTTCTATCTAAAGGAATATATTGACAATAGAAAAACAGAGGATGCTTTGCGCGAGGTTAAAAAGCAAGCTGAATTGGAAAGAGTTTTAAGTTATCAGCCAGATTTAGATCAAATACAAGAAGTACCAGATAATAATTCATGGAAGGGTGAAGCCTTAACTGAATTGTATAATTATGTAGAGAAGGATCCTGTTCATCAGTGGATAAGAGAGATAAGCAGGGATTCTGTATTTCTGGGCGTAAAAAATTTCATGAATGATTCTGTTAAGTTTTGGATTAATAATGGGAAACAAGATTTTAAGAGGTTTTGGCTGAAAAAAAATAAACGGGATTCAATTGGAATTTGGATTCAAAATACTACAGATAGGTCAGTGCGAATTTTGGTTGATGATGATGTTTATCAACAATCCGTTCAAAGATCGAAAGTTAGAGGAACAAGTGTAAGACTGGTTAAGAAGATGTCTGCAGATCAATATAAGTTAGCTAAACTAGGACGATATAAGCGATATTCGCAGATTTGGAAATTGGGAGCAACAATTGGTTTATCATTTAACCAGGGGCATGTTAGTGATAGCTGGTCTGGCGGTGGCGAGAGCTCTATAGCTACACTTTCAACTATTAATGCTTTTGCCAATTATAAAAAGGGAATTCATACATGGGATAATAGTTTGGATGTAAAATATGGTTTGTTGAAATCAGGTGATAATGGTTTTAGAAAAAATGAAGATAAAATTGAATTCAACACCAAGTATGGACAGAAAGCGGTTAAGAATTGGTATTATTCAGCACAGTTTAATCTTAAAACACAAATGTTAAAAGGGTACGATTATCCAGCTGATAATCCACGAAAACTGAAATCGAACTTTTTTGCTCCTGCTTATATTATTGCTTCAATTGGTATGGATTATAAGCCAAATAAAAACTTATCAATACTTCTTTCGCCTTTATCAGCTAAATACACAATTGTAAATGATACAATTCTAATTGATCAAACTCAATATGGTATCGATGAAGATGAGAAAGTGAAAAAAGAGGTTGGTTCGTATGTTAATTTTTCTCATAAACTGAAATTTTGGGAGGATATGGAATTGCAGAACAAAGTTTCGCTTTATTCGAATTATTCGGAGAAACCTAAGAATATTGATATTGATTGGGAACTAATTTTAACAATGCCAATCAATCAATATTTGTCTACTAAGATTTCAACACATATCATATCCGATGATGATACCGGGTCGAAAGTTCAGTTTAAAGAGAACCTTTCGGTTGGAGTGAGTTATCGTTTTTAAAATTATTTTGCAAGGGTATAAATACCCAATTTATTGAATAGTGAAGTAAATAAGTGTGTTTTTAAACCTGTTTTAATCGTTTAAAAACCATTATTTTGTGATAGAATTAAAACATTAATCTATGAGTTTAAATTTTGCGGTTCCTGGTGTTGGAACGATTACTATCGATACCTTGGTGGTAGATTCGAATGGAACATTAACCGTCAAAGGTGAGATGGTTCCTGGTGTAGTTGAGAGAATTCATCGTCTTCAAAGTTTAGGCGTAAATGTGGTTATGATTTCTTCGGATCAAAGAGGAAATGCGCGTGCTTTAGCTTTATCGAGTGGGATTGCTTATTATGAAGCGAACAATTCAAGAGAAAAAGAAGACGTATTGTTATCTCTTGGAAGTAATAATGTTGCTGCAATTGGTAATGCTCGTATTGATATTGGACTTTTTGTTCAGTCAATTGTATCTATTGCAACTTTGCAAAGTGAAGGTATTCATAAGGATATAATCGATCATGTTGATGTAATTGTGCCATCCATTAATGACGCATTGGATTTTTTCCTTGATGAGGATACATTTATTGCCACAATGAAACGATAATTGATTTAAAATTGATATAAAAATCTCCGAAAGGAGATTTTTTTTGCATACTTGCGAACTAAGAGCTATTTTTTCTCTACTATTAGATTGTACTATGGATGTAATATTGGTTGTTTTTTCGGTATTAGCACTTATTTTTGGAGTGTATTGGTATTTTATTCATGTACCGGATTATTATGGGTACATTACTAAACGTGGAGAAGATATGAAGAAATATCTTTCACCAGATGAGCTTCTGTTATTGTCGAAACAGGATCATGAAGATATATGGATTTTGGATGTGAGGGAAGAAGAGAATTTTCTTTTAGGTCACATTCCAGGAGCTAAAAATTTTCCTCATGATAAAGTCGATCAGTGGTACTCCGAAATACCTAAAAACAAAAAGCTAATTTTATATTGTGATTTAAGTTTAAAAACCCAAAACGTGATTGTGTTTCTTGAAGAGAAAGGTTATGATCAAATGTTAAATTGGGGAAAATACAAGCGTTGGAAATTCGATGAGGTTGTGGAAGAAACCATTACTATTTGAGTAGTTCGTTATAAATCTTTAAATTTTCATCATCGAAAACGCAGAATGTTACTTCAATTAGATGCTCACATTTTGCCAGTTGTTTTTTTACTGTTTTTACGGCTATACGTGCTGCTTCCACTTTAGGATATCCATACACGCCAGTACTTATGTTCGGAAATGCTATGCTTTGTAGTTTATTTTTCTCTGCTAATTGTATACTTTTTTTATAGCAATTTTTTAATAGTTTAGGCTCATCTGTATTTCCATTTTTCCAAATTGGTCCAACCGTATGAATAACATGTAGACAAGGCAATAAGTAGCCTTTGGTAATCTTAGCATCTCCTGTATCACATCCATTTAATTTTTTACATTCTTGCAGAAGTTCAGGACCAGCTGTACGATGAATTGCACCATCAACTCCACCACCTCCCAATAAATTTGAGTTTGCTGCATTAACAATAACATCTACATTTAATGTCGTAATATCTCCCTTAAAAATTTTAATTTCCATTTTTTTATCAAGATTTACTTGTTTTACTTTTTTGTTGCCTGTAATAATCCTAACTTATTCTGTTCTTTTTAAGCTCAAAACCAAAGCTTTATTTTACTGGTTTTCTTTCTCAATTTAACTTATACTAAATGTGAAGATGGGGCACTATAAATTTACCAATTCAAATTCATTATAAAAAAACATTTCGAAATCGATTGCAATTCATTGATTGTGAAAATGTTTGTTCCGGTTTGGAAAAATATTTTTATTTTAGCCGCGCTAGCCAAGCAAATTGATTGAAATATATTAAATTGACAATTATGAAAAGAGTATTAGTTGCAACCGGGGGTGGTGATTGCCCAGGATTAAATGCTGTGATTCGCGCCGTTGTGAAACGTGCAGCTCAGGAAAAAGATTGGGAAGTTGTTGGAAGTATTCAGTCTTTCGATGGAATTTTGAAAGAGCCAACAGAAATTAAGATATTAGATGATGCAGCAGTTAAGGGTATCCACTATCAAGGTGGAACTATAATTGGTACTACTACTAAAGGTGGACCTTTCGCTTGGCCTGTAAAGAACAAAGATGGATCATGGGGATCTGCAGATCGTTCAGACGAGATGATTCGTAAATTACAATATTTGGGAGTTGATGCTGTAATTAGTATCGGTGGTGATGGTTCTCAAAAAATTTCGCAAGCACTTTACGAAAAAGGATTGAACATTATTGGCGTACCTAAGACTATCGATAATGACCTTTCAGCTACCGATTTTACTTTTGGTTATCAAACTGCTGTTCAGATTTGTACAGAGGCTGTTGATAAGTTGAAGACTACTGCTGCTTCTCACAATCGTGTTTTCATTTTGGAAGCTATGGGACGTGATGCGGGATGGATTGCTTTAAGTGCTGCTATTGCAGGTGGTGCAGAAGCTTGTTTGATTCCTGAGATTCCTTATGATATTAAGAAGGTTAAGCAGAAGTTGGATACTCGTTTCTTGAAAGGAAAAGGTTTTGGTATTATCGTTGTTGCCGAAGGAGCTATGCCTAAAGGTGGTACTGCTTTAGCAGAGGAAAGTACTGAAGTTGGTAATCCTAACTTGAAATTAGCTGGTGCTGCTGATCGTTTAGCTGCGGAATTAAAAGCTGCTGGTGTTGAAGCTGATATTCGTACTACTGTTTTAGGTCACTTACAACGTGGTGGTATTCCTGTAGCTTACGACCGTGTTTTAGCTACTCAGTTCGGAGTGAAAGCTTTCGAAATGGTATTGGAAGGAAAATTTGGACAGATGGTTGCTTACCGTCACCCTGAAGTTGTTGGCGTACCTCTTCCAGAGGCTATCGGACAACAGAACCTTGTTGATCCAAAAGCGAACTTGGTTCAGACAGCAAAAGGTGTTGGAATTGCATTCGGAGACTAATTCGGAGCAAGAAAATATTATCAACCGGAATCGTAATGGTTCCGGTTTTTTTGTGCCTTAATGAAAGCGATTTTGCCATTCAGGCTTAGGAATCATGCAATCTTTTTTTCTGCCGAATACCTTGTAGCGGTTAATGGAAATAATCTCATACACCCAATTGGTCAGTTTTCTAGGTATGAATCGGAAATGATAGATAATTTTCCATGGATAGATCAGATGTTTGGCAATCTCGAAGACTGCTGTACTTTTTGTGAATACGTGTTCATTTTCAATAAAAACAACAGTTCTAAAATCTACATTGTCTAAATTTAACGTTTTAAGATGCTGTTGTGCAAATTCAGATTGAAGTGGAGCGAAATGCAGATTCTCTTTGCGATTGTAGGCAAGAAGAAAGCGAACCGAGGTGTTACACAAATTACAAACCCCGTCGAATAATAAGACAGGGTTAGTAATTTTTGTATTTGAAGTATTTTTATGCATGCTGGAAATTTCTTAACTT
>Ga0193950_1000200_pt1 | contig 15318 bp, 10 predicted proteins | sample BB_1_MG_FD_144485 | JGI IMG/M metagenome (GOLD analysis project Ga0193950, IMG submission 144485) | Microbial mat bacterial communities from the Broadkill River, Lewes, Delaware, United States - BB_1_MG | ecosystem: Environmental > Aquatic > Freshwater > River > Microbial mats | place: USA...
CGCTGTTCAAGGTGGTGCAGGGTCTGCTGTCAGTGAATATCTGCACCAGAAGCAACTGGACTGCCAGCTGCTGGCACTGGGAATTCCAGATCAATGGATTGAGCATGCCGGGCGTGGTGCGCAGTTGAGCGAGTGTGGGCTGAATACATCAGGCATCGTCGACTCGGTACAACGCGCCTACCCATTATCTGAACACTGATGCAGGAGGAAGTGGATAACCGATCATAGATAACAGCGGGCAGTTTGAGCCCTCCCCCTGAATACACTCTCTCACCAGACTCCAACCCTTTACTGGATTACCGAGCGACCGACCTCAGGCAAAACCACCCAGCTAACATTCAATGCCGGAGGCAACATCAGGCAGGCACAGCAGCCTGGTAACGAGCGATAGCCAGAGTCAAAGAATCGTCAAATTACTCAACTGCACATTAAGTGCATCGGCAGGTTTCGGGCCTTCTTCTACCGGTAATGGATTGTTGTAGAAAAGATCCTCTATATGCAGCGTCCCCAAACGCGTAACAATACATTGCGGCGACCAGACCTCAGGCGGCGGCTCCCCTCCGGCTGCGCCAACAATGTCATAACGCGCATAAACCTCCCTGCGTTGATAACGGATCAGTACACCGTATTGACCAGGCAGGAAGTCATAGCCGGGTAAGACAGTTTCACCCAGATTGATAAAAGCAATATCACCCATCCCCGGCACCGAAATTAACACATGTGAAGCAGGTTTTTTATCGCAGTTGGCTGCCTCATTCTCCCCCCCTCGCTTTATCGTTTTCAACACCCTCCCAGAAGCCTTGAAGTGACAATCTGGTGCATACTCCCAGCAACGCAGCTCGTACAAATAGTTATTGGTAATCAGTGGAGAAATGATTGGCATAACAGAAAACCTGAGCAGCTAGTCAAATGGGTAGCGAGCACTGATGGCAGACACCTTTACTGGTACTACCTTATCAGCCGATGAATGATTGATAGTGACACTACCCACAGCGTCCAGAGATAACCCAATGGTTAATGGGTCATCGTCATACAGAAAATAGTAAACCTGACCGGCATAGCGCACCAAAGTACGACACCGATAATCAACATACTCCCCCTGCTCCAGCTTCAGCATCTTTTCATCGTTCTGGTAGCGCCAGATTTTTTCATGCTGAAGCGGGTCAATAAACAACGCCCCCATCGCTGGCACATCAATAAAAGCAGGTTCGGAGGAAGTTTGAGTGCAAATGGTCTTACTCTCCCCCGTGGCGATCATCACCATCGCCTCGGTACCCTCTGGATATAGCCCACCAGCATAAGGAATGTATGCGAGTGAAAAAGCATACCTATTGGTTATTTCCAGTTTAATCATCGCCTACATCACTCCCTGGCCAGAATGCCCATTCCCACAATATATGGTTGATATGCCTGCTACGTATAACACAGTAGCGGCTGCGTTCGAGCAAACAACACCCTGTCGCCCATGTTATATCAATGAAACAGCAGAATATAACAAGAAAATAATTGCATAAGACAAGTCAGGACAGGCGACAGCCATGCTTGAACTCTCCCTGAAAACGAGGTAACAATTATGCCGACTTCGATAGAATCTAAAACGAAATATATAGCCATCCTTCTTAAACATTAAGATAGAAGGCGCATACGAAAGGCACTGCAAAATAGCTATACAGGGGCAGAAATTGACACAGAATAAATAACCTGAATCCCCTGGTATTCGACATAAAAACAGCATCAGACATACGGACTGGTACCAAACGGAATGGAAACAATGACCGACATCGCTGCTCTTCACCAGCAAGCATCACAGCTTTATCAGGCGGGTCAATTTGGCCCTGCAACACAGCTATATCGCCAGATTCTGGCCCACGCACCTGAAAAACCCACTATTTACCTCGAATTCAGCAACCTGCTAATGCAACAGGGCAACAACCAGGAAGCACTTCAGACACTGGAAACTGCCCTTGGGCTGTTCCCGGACGACGATGGGGTCCTATCCGCGCTGGGCACTCTGATATCAAATCAGGGGAATCCTGAAAAAGGTCTGGAGTTAGTTGAAAACGCCATAAAGCTGCATCCTGAGTCTATAGCGGCCCATTGCAGCCTGGCATGTATTCAGCACCAGAATGGCCAAGCCGAATCGGCTGTCACAGCAGCACGCAAAGCAGTTCAACTGGGGCCTGACAATCCTGAGCCATGCTTTCTATTAGGCAGCCTGCTCGCCGCAAATAAGAAAAATGAAGACGCTATCCAGGCGTTCGAAGACACCATCCGGATTGCCCCACAATGGTACCCTGCTTACCTGAAACTCGGCAGCCTGCTGGAAGAGGAGTCCCGCTACGGGGATGCCCTGGACTGCTACCGAAAAGCTCAGGCGATCTCCTCGACAAACGGCGAACTTGATAAAAAAATCGGTCAGTTGCTACATGCAACGGCCCAGACTGATGAAGCGGAACAATATTTCCGACGAGCCCTGAAGCAAAACAATACTGATGTTGACGCTCACGTGATGCTGGCAAACGTACTGCGTGACCAGGAACGTATTGAAGAAGCCGCTGACGCATACAGAACAGCGCTGAGATATGCTCCTGATCATCAGATAGCCAGTCAGAACCTGCAACGCCTGAACCAAACTAAAATATTACAGTGGCATTTCGATATGCTAGCCGATACCGCCCGCAACAATGCCTACGATCAGGCATTACGCAAAGCAGCGCCCCACCAGCCTCTGGTGCTGGATATTGGCAGCGGGTCTGGCCTGCTTGCCATGATGGCAGCCCGCGCGGGCGCTCAACAGGTAACCGGGTGTGAAATGGTGCAACCGCTGGCCGAAGTATCACGGCAAGTCATCCAGGATAATCAGTTGAGTGATCGCATTACAGTGATCAACAAAAAATCGACAGCGATGGTCGTAGGGGAAGACATCCCCGCGAAAGCCAGCCTGCTGGTATCCGAAATACTGGATGTGGGACTACTGGGCGAAGGCGTTCTGCCAACCCTGCGGCATGCCTGGGGCACCCTGCTGCAGCCCGACGCCACCATCATACCCAAAGCAGCGGATATCTATGGTGTTGTGATTGATTCGCCTGCTCTGAAACAGGTTAACCCGATCAGTAAGATTTCAGGCCTCGACCTGTCGGCGTTTAACCAGTTTCGTACAGCCAGTAAATATCAATCTCGCTCATTATCTAATATTGAGCACCGGCTTCTCAGTGATGTATTTCCAATACAGTCCTTTGATTTCAAAGAGCTACCGCCCGTCACCACAGAGACACAACCAAATACACACACCATTGAAATACCGGTAACCCAATCAGGTAATATCCACGGCGTCGCCTTCTGGTTCTCACTTCATCTGGACGATGAAATCACAGTTTCAACCGCGCCTGAAGGCGAGATGAAGCACTGGAAACAGGCCATATACCTCTTTGAGGCTTACCAGCTGGTCAAGAAAGGACAATCCATACAGCTTCAAATATATCAATTTGAAACTCATATGGACTTCCAACTATTGTCCAGTTAAGTTTATAAATAGAAGAGGGGCGGTTTTACCGCTTCTCTTTACATAGCCAACATAAAGGAATAAACATGGATGTCACAACAGAAATACAAAATACAAAAGCGATCAAGCGGCCCTTACACTTTGACGTTGATGAGATACTTAAGGAAATAAGTACTATTTCCTTTGATCACTACAGCGCATCCATAAGTTTATGCGCAAATAAAAGAAAACTCTACAAACTTGATTTAATCAGCCCTGAAATATCCGATAGCGACGAAAACAAAATAAATTTTTATTTTAGAGAACATTGAAAGAAAGACCTCAATTTCAGAAAATACTCAAAGACTTATCAGGCGATAAAGTACTTTACCAGGTTCAACATTTCCAGCCTGGTGGCGTAATAAAAAAACACATAGACAGGAGCTGCGGGCTAACAAGTGGCTGCGTTCGTATTCATATACCGGTGCAAACAAACAACGAGGTTCACTTAATTATTGATGGTGAGCAAATACATATGAAGAAAGGCGAGTGCTGGGTACTGGATCCAAATTACCCCCATACCGTAGACAATACAGGTCAGGAAGATCGCATTCACCTGATGATAGATTGTAAACTGAATGAGTGGTGGCGGGATACGTGACTTACATACGGCACCTATACGGACAACCCGCCACAGTACTACGATTACACCATTGATGACCTTAACAACATGATTGAGTCTTTATCTAATATGGGTAGCCAGGCATCAGAAGAGGCCATAGAAAATTTAAAACAGGAACTATTTAATCGACAAAACCTACCTGATTAAATCTAATATCAAGGCCTCACTATTGTACATACCCAAGATCATCATGAGGTAGCCAGCACATATACCGAGTAACATTAGGGGTTGAGGTAACCTTAAATATATGATGGCGACCATCCCGGACAATTCTTGACAGAATAATCCGGTCCGTTTCTATTTTTGGTATAGACACATCCATGAAACGTACCTTGTGAATAATTGAAAACAATAATAAAAACATATCTACAAAGAAAAACAACAAATATCAACATTTATACATTGAGATAATTCATTAACCTCAATGAATTCGATAACACACCATCAACTAGAACACTTGAATTCGTAGAAAACACCGCAGATTTTCAGCCTGAGCGCCTGCTTCCTTAGATATATACCTGGATTCAGGAGCGAAGGATCAACTTTCTACAACGTACAAGTTGAAGTGTTTGCTCAAATACGTTAACAATGGCGTCTCAACCGGATTGTAGCAGCGCAAAAGGATTCGTTTTGATCATTAGCCACCTCAAGCTCCCCCTGACGTTTGACACAGAACGATTGAAGGCGGACCTCAACCTGCTGCAGTCAAAAGACTGGCTGAAACATATAAACCAGCGAGCCCATCACGGTGGCTGGCGCGCACTCTCTCTGCGCTCAATAGATGGCCGCACCGATACCATCAGCGTCTCCGACATGGACCAGGCACGCTATGCCGACACCCCTTACCTCGCTGTCTGTGACTACTTACCAGAAGTATTGGCCCAGCTAAAATGCCCACTCCACTCGGCTCGTCTGATGTCACTCGCCGCCGGGGAAGAAATCAAGCGCCATACCGATAGAGAACTGTCCTTTAAAGATGGCTATGTCCGACTGCATATCCCGATTCAGACCCACCCCGATGTGATTTTCACCATCGATGATCAGCAGGTGCATTTCGCTCCAGGGGAGTGCTGGTATATGAATGCAAACTCCCCCCACCAGGTCATCAATAACAGTACACAGGACCGCATTCACCTGGTGGTAGATTGTAGCGTCAACGACTGGCTGTCTGAGTTATTTCACCGAGCTGGCTACCGGGATGAAGCCGTACAATATAAGTATGGCGACCCCAGTATTACCGATGAAAACGCACCGCACGTAATCGCACAACTGGAAGCGATGGGTACCGATACCGGGATGGAAATAGCCCATAAAATTCGCAACATCTGGCAATCCCAACCTCACCGTTAGCTCACCTCAGCCAGCAATATCAAACTGACAGCAGTGATTCAGGTTCGGATTAACCGCCCCATAGCACAGGCACTGAAAGTGCTCCATACGATGACTCAGGACACCTGATCGATGAGTGAAACAGTAAAAACCGACTTTGCCACCGCTCAACCCAACGCCATTGATAAAGGGTTGCAGCAACTATTTAACCAGTCACTGCGGAAGCAGCTACATGCCTGCATGACTGATGCAGCAGAGCCCGAGCATCGATCCGCACTCAAAACCGCCTTAGCCAAATTAACAGAAACACTGTTAGAACACCCCGACACCAGCCATGAACAGCTGGTACAGCAATTTGCCGCCGCAAACGAACAACTGATTACCTGTTATAAAAATGCCGAACTGACGGAAACAGAAACTCACAGCGCCTATATCAACGCTACCGGGCTGGTAATGGCGGTTAAAGACGCAATTCATACCGTTAACGATATCTACCGGATCAAAGCCTTTATCCGTGGTATTGATCAGGCTCTGGCGACCACCGCAGTCAGACGTCCGGTCCATTTGCTCTACCCTGCCTGCGGCCCCTTCGCACCGCTACTGCTGCCACTGATCAGTTACTATCAGCAACGTGATATTGGCCCGCAGCAGCTGCGCATCACCCTGGTCGATATCCAGCCTGGCGCCGTTAAGGTATTGAATCAACTGGTGGATGATCTGGATATCCGCAGCTATATCCATGCAATCTGCTGTCAGGACGTGATGGACTACCAGCCGGAACAACCTATCGATGTTCTGGTGATGGAAGCCCTGCAACACGGCTTTAGCCGCGAAGGCCATCTCGCCTTTGCCCGCCACCTGAGCCAGTTTTTAAGCCCGGATGCCATCATGATTCCGGAAAAGATCTCGGTGACAGCATCGCTGAACGTCGGCCAGCGCGAATACGTCGACCAGTGGGCAGAACAAGACAGAACGCACTCCAGCCTGATAGACCCGACCGTTCAGCAGGAGCGTACCCCACTGGGTGAAGTCTTTAGCCTGACACTGGATAAACTCCGCAACCTGAATGTGATCCCATTAGGCGACAGCGCCGAACTGGTTGAGTGTAACCAGGTACAGATACCCACCGGGGCCGTCGATAACAACAAGAAAGCCCTGCTGCTCAGCGTCACCGCCACCACCTTTGGTCAGGAAGAAATCCTGGAATATGACTCCGGCATCACTCACCCGCTGTATGACCTGTCACTCTGTGTCGATTTTGTACCGCAGATTCCTGAACCGGATGATCTGTTGGCTAAAAGCGGTGACAAGCTGAAGTTTTACTACAAGCTGAGCGGCGCCCCCGGCTTTCTGCCCACCATCGCCTAGGAGCACTCAGGATGAACGAAATCAAAATCACCGTACTGACCTCCAGTGGCGCCGCACTGCCGTTGATTACCCTGCTGGCCCAGCGCCAGCTGCTGGCCGGCGTACTGCTGCTCGGCCAGTGGGATCAGGAAAAGCAGCTGATAGACGCCCAGCTCAAGCAGTCCGGTATCCCGGTGCAATACTGCCTGCCCGGCGATGCCGATGCCATCACCGCCGCTCAGGCCGCCTGGCAAAGCCCGCTCGGGCTGGTGTTTTGCTGTGGTGAGAAGATCCCCATCGCTGCGGCAAATAGCCCTAAATATGGCATGATCAACCTGCATGGCTCTGCACTGCCAGAGTATCGCGGCCCCGACCCGATCTATTGGCAGATCCGTAACGGCGAAACACAATTCATGCTCACCGCACACCAGCTGGACGAAAGCTTCGATACCGGCCCCATTGTGGCGCAGCAACCGGTCGATATCGGCCCCTATGACACCCCCAGCCATGTATTCAGCAATCTGTTGCAGCAGCTACCCGCCATACTGGATATGCTGCTGAACCAGCTTGAACAGCACGGCCAACTGGATGGACAACCACAAGCAGGCGAAGCCATCCGCACAGCCCCACGCGTAACAGAGCAGGACCTGCTGATCAACTGGCGTCAACTGACCGCTGCACAACTCTGTAATCAGGCCCGTGCCGGTAACCCCCTGCACGGTGGTGCCCGGCTGGTAATGGGGCAAGGCCAGGCCCAGTTACTACAGGCAAGCCCGGCAACACAACCGGCCCACGGTGTGGCACCCGGCACCATTATTCACCTGTCGCCCGAACAGGGGCTCATCGTCGCCCTGAAAGAGGGTAGTGTCCGACTGGATATCATTGCCAGCGCCGATGGTGCCTTTGACGGCTATCGCTTTGCGCAAGCCTGTCAGCTATCCGCCGGGATGCAGTTTCAATAGCACACGCATTAAAGGCCTTGCGCCTAAACCAGATAAAACGGGGGCTCACCATAATCAAGTGGATTTGCCCCCACAACAACCCCGGCTGCCCACTAAATCTGCAGCAGCCGAGAAAATGAAGGAGCTGTAATATGGAATTTATGATGGGTGGCATCATTATGTTTGGTGGCAACTTCGCCCCCAAGGACTGGGCCTTTTGTGACGGGCAGCTGATTGCCATTTCCCAGAACCAGGCACTGTACGCCATTCTGGGCAATATCTGGGGTGGCGATGGTCGAACCAACTTTGCCTTGCCGGATATGCGTAGCCGGGTACCCATTGGTATTGGCCGCGGGGTTGGACTGACGGAAGTATATCAGGGCCAGATGCGAGGAATAGAAGCCGTAACCCTGAACGCTGCTCACATGGCGACCCATAGTCATGAGGCGACGTTTACTGGTACAGGTGGTGGTGGCGCTGGCGCAACGGCGACAGCGGTGGTTAATGTTGCTGCAACGGCAACCACAACCACGGCTACCGGAAACTTCTTGGCGGGCCCTACCGTCCCAAGCGGAAAGGACGTTATACATGCGAACGGCTTTGCCTCCGCATCGGATACAACACTATCAACTGATGCTGTGCAGGTTACGGTTACCGGTGGCAGCGGCATTACCGGCGGTAATGTATACGTCCAGCAAAGCGGAAGCTCTCAGCCATTCAGTATTCAGAACCCTAACCTGGGGATGCCCTATCTTGTCGCACTGCAGGGGATTTTCCCAAGCCGTAACTGATGCGTTGATCTGATATCAATCTTCAGCCCGTGGCTTTTATGAAGCTACGGGCTGACTTTATCGGCTTAAAACAGACCAACTACCAACCCCTTGGGCAGACTCAATTATTCTTATAACAATAACAACTATATAGGACATAGACCGCTTTCGGTGACTAAAGTCGACCCAAATTAAAGAATGAGTCATCAAACAAACTTCAATTTGATACTATACAAGCAAGACTGAAAATTTGCAGAAAGAATGTAGTAGAACCGACAGTTGTAAGTGACCATCTGGTTCGCCCAACGAGCATCGATCCTTATCGAAGCGTCAGGACCAATTTTAGTAGAGGGAACGATGTCAACAGCGCGCACCACCCCAAGCCAGAACATCTACTTTATCGACAGCGGTGTCGACAACTATGCATCCATTGTTGCAGCCCTGCCTGCAGGTACTGAAGTCCATATTCTGACAGCTGCTGAGCCGGGCCTGGAACAGATCGCCACAGTTCTAGCGGGGCGCTCGGAGGTTGATGCCATCAGCCTTATCTCCCATGGCACAGAGGGACAGCTTGCACTAGCAGGAGACATCGTGACCCGGCAAGAGCTGGCGACAAGTGCAGAGACGCTGGCCCGTATCGGGAACGCCTTATCAGACACCGCTGATATTCTGCTTTATGGCTGTAATGTTGCGAAAGGGGAAAAAGGGCTGTCATTTATAGACACCCTCAGCCAGCTGACCGGCGCGGATATTGCGGCGTCTGACAACCTGACGGGCAGTGCAGCACAAGGGGCCGACTGGGTACTGGAGCAGCAAACCGGCCAGATAGACGCCCAAAGCCTTGCCTACCTGCCGCAACTGGCCAGCTACCAGGGCACATTAGCCGGCGGGACGCTGACGTTTAATAACTTCGGCGTCAATGACAGCGCTGGTAGCGGGTTTAAAACACTGACCGGCACAAACCTGGTAGTCAACAATGATGCTGAGGTTACCAATGGCACTCCAGGTATTTATTACTCTGGCACGTTAGACTCTGGCAACCCTACACACAGCTTTACCTTCAAGGTCGATGGGACTAACTGGGGTTCATTTGACCTGACCGACGTCACGCTGCATATGTTTTCTGCATTTCTGGACGTTAGCAATCTGGTATTTACCGGCACCAAAGCCGCCGATGGCAGCACCGTCACCACCACTGCAACACATGATGTGACAGGCAATAACGAAGCTCCGAAATCAGCGATAAACAACCTTGACACGGGCGCAGACTTTTCCTCTTTCACAGGTATCTCTGAACTTAAACTGGACATCACGTTCACATCAACCACCACCAATATAAATAACTTCGAAATCGACGGCCTGACCTATTCTGCGGCCTATGCCCCCAGCTCTAATACAGCCCCCACCATCACTTTAGATGATAGTTCTGGTGGTGATAACTTCAGCACCAGCTGGACCGAAGGCAATGCAAGCCCTGCTATTGCTGATACGGACTCTGATATTGTTGATACGGATAGTGATACTGAGATCAGCACGGTTATCGTGACGTTAACCAATGATCAGGATGGCGCTGCTGAGTATCTGACATCTACAGTCGTGAATGGCAATGTGACGGTTAGTAACAACAATACAGATACCATTACTCTGACGAATGCCGGCTCTGCAACAACTGCGGACTTCGAAGCCGTGCTGGAAGGTATTCAGTGGACAAATACCTCCGATAGCCCGGATACAACGAACCGCACTGTCACTGTTGTCGCCAATGATGGAACGGACAACAGTAATACAGCAACGACAACTATTTCTGTTTCATCCACCAACGATGCCCCTGTACTCGCCGACACCACGGTAACGCTGACAGGTGTTAGCGAAGATGCCGGTGATGATGACGGTTCTGGTGCAGATGGTGATAACGACGCAACCAGCAACGCTGATAATTCGGGGGATACCGTTGCTGATTTGCTGACGGCTGCGATTACCGATGCTGATGGCAGTGCGGTTGAAGCCATTGCCGTGACCAATGTTGATAACACCAATGGTGTTTGGCAGTACTCCACAGATGCTGGTTCTAACTGGACTAATTTCTCGGGTACGACGGGGAGCAGTGCAGATCTTTCAAGCGCTTCCAGGTTGTTAGATAGTGCTAACAAAGTCCGCTTTGTACCGGATGGGGATTATAGCGGTACCGCAACCTTTACCTTCCGTGCCTGGGATAAAAGCTCAGGTTCAATAGGTGGTACTGCGGATACGACAACGAATGGTACGACGACGGCATTTTCTACCACAACCGATACGGCAGAGATAACGGTTAACGCTGTTGAAGACGCGCCAACCGTGACCAGCGCGCCTGCTTCCGTTACCGTGAGCGAAGATATTGCAACAGCTATTGATTTAAGTGCGGCGGTGATCGCGGATGTGGATACCACTGGCGATATCACCGTGACCATCACGGCAACGGATACCAGTGCTGCTCTGACGGCGGCTGATGGCGCTTATACGACGGTAACAGAAACGGCCACAGGTAATAATGTCGTCACTCTTGTTGGTACTGCGGCCAATATCACCACGTATCTGGATACAGCGAGCAATATTACCTATAAAACAAGCAGCAATAATACCGCCGCCGACACGCTAACCATTAAAACTGACGACGGTGAAACGGGCATTGATACAAATGCTGCAAGCGTCACAGTCAATATAACCAGTATCAACGATGAACCGACAGCCTCGGCAACCGGTGATAATAGCTCGGCAGCGGGTGGTGGTTCGGCGGTTTCAGTATTTTCCAGTACGGCCATCAGTGCAGTAGATACCAGTGAAGATATTGCCAGCGTGACCTTTACGGTCAGCGGGCTTGTGGATACAGGTAATGAAAAGCTCAATTACGATGGCACCGCCATCGATCTGCTGACGGATACTTCAGGTCTCTATGCGAATACCACCACGTCTGGATTGATCTCTTATGCCGTTGCTGTGAGCGGCTCAACCGCGACGGTGACGTTTAAGGGGCCAGTAGAAGCTGCCGCCGCCAATACGGTTTTCCAGACTGCACTGGATGGCATGACCTATGAAAACACACTGGGTGCAGTCACCACGGGTGACCGTGTATTTACCCTGACTGAGGTTAAGGATGCAGGCGGTACAGCAAACAGTGGTGACGACACGCTAGCGGCTTCAATTGCCTCCACCATCACGGTGGTGAATGGTGATACGCCAACAGCGACGAATGCCACCAAGGCTGCCACCGAAGACACGCCTTTCACCATGACCACGTCAGAGATTGTGCTGACGCAGGAAGCCAATACCACCGATGCGCTGGAGTTTATTACCTTAGGTACCATTAACGGCGGTACACTTGCCTTTACCGGCGCGGCAACGACAGCCGGTACCACATCCAGCGGAGGGTCTGGCGCGGTGACTCTGGTCGATGCGGCAGCCGCGCTCACTGCGGGCCAGCATGTCCATGTTGATAATATTGCCAATATCCAGTTTACCCCGACCGCTGATAGCACCACGTCTGGTTCTGTGCTTTATACAGTAACGGACGCAGGCGGTGATGCATCGGGATCAGCGACTCTGGCCATAAACCTGGCGGCGGTTGAAGATGCGCCCACGCTAACGGGTGTAACAACAACCATTACCGCACTGGAAGATACCGTCACAAACCTGGTCACAGGCTCACCGGTATTTGCCGACATAGATACCAGCGCAGATGTTGTGGCAACGCTGACGGCAGCGGATGGCTCAGCCGTACTGACAGCCTCTGACGCAAGCGGTGTCGTCGTTGGCAACAGCGGTAACAATGCCATTACCCTGACCGGTACGGCTGATGAAATTAATACCTTCCTGGCCACACCGGCCAATATCACCTATACCGGATCAGTCAACAACGTCACCGCTGACAGCGTTGTGATTTCAGTAGCTGATGGAGAAGGCGGTACCGATGCCAATGCCACCACCCTTACCGTCAACTTCACCCCGGTTAACGATGCGCCTGCGATTATTGGTCTCAGTGGCGATTCAGTCTCAACCAATATCGGTGGTTCCGAGTATATTGATGACCAGGGGGTGGATGTCGCTGACATCACTGATATTGATTCTACCGATCTGGACAGCGGCTATGTGCTGATTACGCAGACGTCCGGTACTACCGATGGCTCATTCCTGAGTGATACGGATGATGAGACCATAAAATTTGGCACGACGGAGGGCGGTGCCGATGGCACACCGGCAGCAGGTGATAGCGTCTGGTACAACGATAGTAGTTATGTGGCGATCGGTACCGTTGATAATACCAACACCGGCCAGAACGGTGCTGATTTCCAGATAAACTTCCATGCCACCAGCACGCCGGCTGCTGCCGGGTATATTCTCAGCTACCTCAAATACAGCGCCGCCACCGAAGGTACCCGAACCTTTTCTGCGACAGTCAACGATGGCGATGGTGAAACCTCTGTAGCCGCCAGTTTTACCGTCAACGTCATCGACAACACCAAACCAGTCGCCACCAGCTACACCGACAGCGACAACGAAGATACCCCGATCAACCTGTCCGCCACCGAACTGCCGACCAGCCAGGATTCCCAGGATACGCCCGATGCACTGGAATATATCACCATCGACACCTCCACGGTGGTCGGCGGTGTACTGTCGCTGGACTCTGCAGGTTCCGCAGGTACCTCTACCGTAGGTGCCGTCGCTTATGACGTTACAGCAGGCAGCCTGACCGGCACGGTGAATATCAATATTGCGGATATTGGAAAACTGGATTTCACACCCTCAGATAATCTGTCGGGTGCAGGTGCTGCAAGCTTCGACTGGACGGTCACCGATGCCGGTGGTCATACCTCTCCAACGGCCACCTATACACTCGACATTACCAATGTATCCGATGATCCCGCCGGTGCCGATAAGTCTATTTCAATTACCACCGGTGCGACCCATACCTTCAGTGCCAGTGATTTTGGTTTTACCGACGCGGATACCGGCGATACGCTTAATCGCGTGCAGGTGAATGTTCAAACGATTGATAACGGCGCGCTGAAGCTAAGTGATGTTACTGTCAGTGACGGTGACTGGATCAACCTGGTGGATATTGGTAACCTGGTTTATACCCCCAGTGCAGCAGGTGCAGACACCTTCACCTTTACCGTTGAAGACAGCACCAACGCAACGGACTCAACACCAAACACAGTTACCATCAACACTTCCGTCCCGCCAAGTTCCGGCGGTGGAGGCAGTACACCAACACCAACGCCAGCGCCTACCACTGAAACTATCGATGGTGCCGTGGTCACTACCACCGAGGAAACAGACGATAGCGGTAACGTTGTGTCAGTAATATCCATTGCCCCTGTCACAGCAGGCCGGGCAGACAGTGATGCAACCACCAGCCAGGCCGATGTGCCGCTACATTTTGCTGATGACGCCGGTACTGATGTTGTCACGACGATCAGTCTGCCAACGGGGGTCGGGATTGCCGCCCGTGCCAACGATACCGCTCATAGCCGTAATACTCTGGATGACCTGATCAGCCTGATCAATGAAACAGCAGGTGGCACGGAATCCAGCCACAGCGATATGGTCAGCGGGGGTGAAAGCTTCCTTGAAACTCTGAGCGCAAACAACGGTGATAGCACCCTTTGGGTGAATCAGGTCACTCTGACGTCTGATGGTAGCACCGCACCGGATACAGCTATCAAGGTGACCGGCAGTATCAGTAGCAATCAAAGCAACTTCCAGGAAGCACTGGTCATTGATACCCGTCAGCTACCCAGCGGCTCTCTGCTGGAGCTGGATGATATCGAGTTTGCGGTGATTGTCGGCGATGGCGTCACAATCCGTGGCGGAGAAGGAAGAAACACCATTTTTGCCGGTGAAGGCAGTCAGAATATTGTGCTGGGTGCCGATGACGATCTGCTACACGGTGGCAGTGGTGACGATACCGTCGGCTCCAGAGGCGGTGATGATCTGCTGTTTGGTGATGCCGGTAACGACACCCTGTTTGGCGGCGAGGGCAGCGACCAGCTCCACGGTGGCCTGGACTCCGACCTGGCAACCTACGACGGTAATTTTGATGATTACAATGTAATACAGGCACACGGTGTCGTCACCGTCAGCCGTAAAGATGACCCAACTGATGCCGACACGCTGATCAATATTGAACAGATACAGTTTGCAGACCGAAGCATCACACCCGTCTACGATACTCAGCTACAGGCGATCGCAACGCTCTATGATCATGTACTGGAACGCCAGGCTGACCTTGCTGGGTTTCAGTTCTGGGGAGCCAGTAATGAGACCCGCTCACTCGGCCAGATTGCGCTCGATTTCCTCATGTCAAACGAGTACCAGCAAAGCCAGAACATCCAGTTTGACCAGTTGAGCCAGGCCAGCCAGGTCGAACAGCTCTATCTTGGCCTGCTGAACCGCAGTTCAGATGCTGATGGCAAAGCGTTTTGGTTGAATGCACTGGACAGCGGCGCAAGCATAGCGCAGGTTGCCGACTCATTCGTGACCTCTGCCGAGCTTAACCCTCAATACCTTGAAGCCAATAGCTGGAACTTTTTTGTCTGATCGCCCCCGGTGGCCACCCCGGCGGGTGGCCCTCATTCTGATACCCGGCTCTGATCAGTTCAGAAAAATAATACAAAAACGCCGCGTTGAATACGCGGCGTTTTTTATGGACTGTATTTTCTACTACAGCGATTCAGTCATCATCCTTAAAATGGTGCTCGGTCATCATATGGCCCAGCTTGCCCATTTTGG
>Ga0193950_1000201_pt1 | contig 15275 bp, 13 predicted proteins | sample BB_1_MG_FD_144485 | JGI IMG/M metagenome (GOLD analysis project Ga0193950, IMG submission 144485) | Microbial mat bacterial communities from the Broadkill River, Lewes, Delaware, United States - BB_1_MG | ecosystem: Environmental > Aquatic > Freshwater > River > Microbial mats | place: USA...
AGTTTCGCTCTTCCCGGTGGGGATTTATGCCCGCAGGGTGCACCGGTCCCACAACTGAAGCCACTACTCAGACTCCATAATTTAGTCCCAGCAAAAAAATTCCGAATATCCTGAAAAACTTAGAACCCTTCTCCCACCTCCCTGTGACTCACAGTTGTAACCAAAAACAACAGCCTGCGCCGCTGCAGGAGGAGAGATCACCATGACATTTTTCAAACACGCTACCCTGGCCGCCCTTATTGCAACTGTAACCCTGGGTGCTGCCGCTGTGCAGGCTGGCGATATCGAGATTCGTAAATACAGCCCCAACATCGATATCAGCAACAGCTACAAACTGGATAAACGTAGCCACACCACCATTGATAACAGCCAGCGTCGCTGGGTGAAACAGGACTATCGCTATAACTACAACCAGGACAACCTCAACGCCAACCAGACCTACAACCAGAAACGTAAATACAGCAGCGCTGTAAACCAGGGTGCCAGCAACAGCGCCGGTGATACCGGCCATCAGATGAACCAGTACCAGGGTGGCACCCACGTTAACATGAGCAGCGCCGACAGCCGCAGCCACGCTCAGGGCGGTCTGAACCTGCTGTCACCGAGCTCCAGCAGCCACAGCGGGCTGACTTCAAAAGGTAACCTGGAACTCTACGGCAGCCAGATCGGCGGCAACCAGTCCGGCTTCCAGGGCGGTGATAACACTAACCTGCAGAACAACAGCCAGACCCAGTACGGCAGCGCCACAACGGGCAGCATGGATTACCTGCGCAACGGTAACCGCAATCACTAAACCCAGGCGTCCCGCGCACCGACCTCAGCGCACCGGACCCGCCAGACACAAAATGCCAGACAGCTTAACGCTGTCTGGCATTTTGTGTTTGTGCAGCAATTCGCAGGGCGGGACTCCGCTCTCGCAATAATTATATAAGACCGGATACTCACTCGGCCTGTGGGGCGGTTGCACCCTGCGGGCATAAATCCCCACCGGGAAGTGATACCGGGATTAGTTGACCACCACAGTGGCAAGGCTTTTGTAGGCTATCCGTGCGAACGACAGGCCTGCGGCATTGTCTAACTGGCTATGTTATCTGTGTCTGAGAAGGGCCGCGTACAGTGAGCCCACGAAGCGGTCTCTCCCATTCTTTTCTGCCGGCTGTTCTGGCGGCCTCCCTGTCTGTTACGGGTTCGGTAGCGCTTGAGGCAGGCGAAATCGTGACCTTTGAGATGCTCGCGCCGGTGCTTGCTCAGCGGTGTGTGATGTGCCATTCCGGTGAGGCTGCTGCGGCTAACCTGAGGCTGGATAGCTTTGACTCACTGCTCAAGGGCGGTCGTTCAGGGCCAGTAGTAAAATCAGGTCAGCCTGCTGCGAGTGAACTGATCCGCCGTCTGAAGGGGAGTCGCCTGCCAAGAATGCCGATGACCGGTCCCCCGTTCCTGTCCGCCACAGAGGTTGCCCGGTTTGAACGCTGGATTGCTACTGGCTTGCAGCGTGGCGATGTAACCAGCCTCAAGGCCCCCGAAAGCATTCAGCCGTTACGACCAGCACCTGGGGAGGTGGTGACCTATCTTCATGTTGCACCGATCTTTGCCACGCGTTGTGCCAGCTGCCATACCGACGACGGGTTGCTGGGCCGCGCGCCTGAGGGCTATCGATTAACTTCGTATCGGGCGACCCTTGCCAGTCATGATCGTGTACGTGTGGTGCCGGGCAGGCCGGAAGCAAGTGAGTTGATCCGTCGTATCCGGGGGCAAGCCCGGCCTCGAATGCCGCTGAATGGACCTTATCTTTCTGACGAGGAGGTTCAGCTGATCGAAGCCTGGGTGGCTCAGGGGGCACGTAATGCCCAGGGCCGGGCAGCCGTGATTCCTCAAGGGGCTGCTGTGCGCCTGCACGGCACACTCGGCCCTGGCTGGCAGCTGGATGGACTTCCTTTATCCATCGGCGCGGGGACCCGCATCGACAAGTCGCCAGCCCCTGGCGACTATGTCCAGGTTCGTGGCCGGCTGGGCAAAGGGGCAACGGTTGAGGTTGAACGGCTGAGACGTCGATAATGAGCGGTGTTATGCCCCCTTTTATATGCACACGCATGGTGGGCTGATATCCGGCGTGAGTGTCCGTTCTATCGCTGCGTTGTCATGTATCACCCACAGATCAAAAAAATTACGCAGAAACTTAGAACCCTTCTCCCACCTCCCTGTGACTCACAGTTGTAACCAAAAACAACAGCCTGCGCCGCTGCAGGAGGAGAGATCACCATGACATTTTTCAAACACGCTACCCTGGCCGCTATCATCGCAACTGTAACTCTGGGCGCAGCCGCTGTGCAGGCAGGCGATATCGAGATTCGTAAATACAGCCCCAATATTGATATCAGCAACAGTTACAAACTGAACCAGCGCACCCACACCAACGTGGATAACAGCAAGCGTAGCTGGGAGCGTAAAGATTACCGCTACACCTATAACCGCGATGATCTCAATGCTCGCCAGACCTACAACCAGAAACGTAAATACAGCAGCACGGTCAGCCAGGGGGCTAGCAACAGCGCAGGTGATACCGGCCATCAGATGAACCAGGGCCAGGGCAGCACTACGGTAGGCATGAGCAGCGCCGACAGCCGCAGCCATGGCCAGAGCGGCTTGAACCTGCTGTCGCCCAGTTCCAGCAGCCATAGCGGTGATACCTATAAAGGCAACCTGAGCCTGTATGGCAGCCAGATTGGTGGCAACCAGTCCGGGTTCCAGGGCGGCAATAACACCAATGTTCAGGCCAATGACCAGTGGCAGTATGGCAAGAGCACCACAGGCTCACGGGATTACCTGCTCAATGGTAACCACAACTGAGCCACCGCTACCGGAAGACGACTGTTTGCTTGCTTCGCGCCAATGCCCGTCATTTATTGATGGGCATTGGTGTGTCTGGATTAACCACAGGCCTGACGGCGATTGTACGTATCCGGTTCCAATGCCGATGAATCTGTATAACACTCAGTACCCCGGCACAATTCCCCCCACCAGGAGCCACTATGTTACCGACCTTGCCACTGCTTGAAGCGACCGACTTTCCGCCGATCTCCCGCACCACCACCGATACGCTGCAGGTCAATCTGGGTTATCGCTGTAACCTCAGCTGTGTGCACTGCCATGTGAATGCCGGGCCAAATCGCACCGAGATGATGGCGGCCGAGGATATTGCACAGGTGCTGCAGGTGCTCAAAGCACGGGGGATTAAAACCCTGGATCTGACCGGTGGAGCACCGGAGTTGCATGATAACTTTCGTGAGCTGGTGGTGAAGGCGCGGGCGCTGGGCGTGCGGGTGATTGATCGCTGTAATCTGACCATTCTGTTTGAGCCCGGCCAGCAGGGCCTTGCACAGTTTCTGGCCGATAACCAGGTCGAGATCGAAGCCTCGTTGCCGTGTTACTCGCTGGAGAATGTCGATAAACAGCGCGGCAAAGGGGTGTTTGATAAAAGCATCGCCGGACTGCAGCAACTAAACGCGCTGGGCTATGGCCAGCACGATAGCAAGCTGGTGCTGAACCTGGTGTACAACCCCCAGGGGCCAGTGTTACCTCCGGAACAGACTGCGCTGGAAGCCGACTACAAACGCGAGCTGGCCAGTCACTTTGGCATTGTGTTTAACCAGCTGTTCGCGCTGGCCAATATGCCGATCCAGCGCTTTGGCTCCACGCTGATCTCCAGGGGGGAGTTTGAACCCTATATCGCGCTGCTGAAAGACAGCTACCGACCGGAAAACCTGGCCGGGGTGATGTGTCGATCGCTGATCAGCGTCGACTGGCAGGGCCAGCTGTATGACTGCGATTTCAACCAGCAACTGGGGGTCGCACTGGCGGCCAGACCGGCGCGTTATCTGAAAGACCTGCTGGCTGAGGATCTGGCCGGGGAGCCGATCTACGTGGCGGACCACTGTTATGGTTGCACCGCAGGTCAGGGCAGTAGCTGCGGCGGCGCACTCTGAACGTATTAAAGGAGCGGTCGGTGAAAAAAGTCATTCTTATCCTGGTCGCGGTGCTGGCGGCGGCCTTCTTTGTGTTTGATCTGCACCTGATACTCACCCTGGAGGGCTTGAAAGCCGGGCTTGGGGAGTTCGAACAATGGCGTGATCAGCAGCCGCTGCAAGTTGCCGGACTGTTTATGCTGTTCTATATCGGCGTAACAGCGTTGTCGTTACCCGGTGCCGCCATTCTGACCCTGGCGGCGGGGGCGCTGTTCGGATTGCTGTGGGGTACGCTGCTGGTGTCGTTTGCCTCCAGTATCGGGGCCACGCTGGCGTTTTTCACCGCCCGTTACCTGCTGCGTGACAGCGTACAGCGTCGCTTTGGCAGCCGCCTGAAAGCACTGAATCAGGGGATTAAGCGCGATGGGGCGTTTTACCTGTTTACCCTGCGGCTGGTGCCGGTGTTTCCGTTTTTCCTGATCAACCTGCTGATGGGGCTGACCGCTATTCGTGCTCGAACCTTCTACTGGGTCAGCCAGCTGGGGATGCTGGCGGGCACCCTGGTGTTTGTGAATGCAGGCACCCAGCTGGCGCAGCTCGACAGCCTGGCGGGCATTCTGTCGCCGGGTCTGTTGCTGTCGTTTGTGTTGCTGGGGGTGTTTCCGCTATTGGCCCGTTACCTGGTAGGAATAGTACAGCGCCGTCGTCACTATGCCCGCTGGCAGCGGCCCACACATTTTGATCGTAATCTGATTGTGATCGGAGCGGGTGCTGGTGGCCTGGTAACGGCCTACATTGCAGCGGCGGTAAAGGCGAAAGTGACCCTGGTGGAAGCCAGCAAGATGGGCGGTGACTGTCTGAATTATGGCTGTGTACCCAGTAAAGCGCTGATTAAAAGTGCCCGTGTCGCCCATCAGATGCGCCATGCTCAGGCCTATGGGCTGGAAGGCGTGCAGCCGGAGTTCTTGTTTAAGGCGTTCTCGTTTAAAAAGGTAATGCAGCGGGTGCAGGAGGTGATCAAAGCGATTGAGCCTCACGACAGTATCGAGCGCTATACCGGGCTGGGCGTTGAAGTGAAGCAGGGCTATGCCCGGCTGATTGACCCCTGGACGGTGGAGATCAGCCTCGGGGATGGCCGCACCGAGCGGCTGACCAGCCGCAGCATTGTGATCGCCACCGGTGCTCGGCCTGCTGTGCCGCCACTGCCCGGCATTGAAGACAGTGACTATGTGACCAGCGATACCCTGTGGCAGCGCTTTGCGGAGCTGGAACAGGCACCGAAGCGGCTGGTGGTACTCGGTGGCGGGCCGATCGGCTGTGAACTGGCGCAGAGTTTTGCCCGACTGGGCAGTGAGGTGACGCAGGTGGAGCAGGGCAGCCGGGTACTGGCCCGGGAAGATGACGATGTAGCGCAGCTGGTAACCGATGCGTTACGCGCCGATGGCGTAAACCTGCTGACCGGCCATACCGCACTGCGCTGTGAACGCGACGGTGAGCGCAAGTTTATCGTGCTGGGCCACCCGGATGGCGAGGTTCGGCTCGAGTACGATCAGCTGTTGTGTGCGGTGGGTCGCCAGCCCCGGCTGGAAGGCTACGGACTGGAAGCGCTGGGTATCGAAACCGACCGAACCGTCGTCACCAACGCGTATCTGGAAACCCTGTATCCCAATATTTTTGCCGTGGGCGATGTGGCCGGGCCCTATCAGTTTACCCATGTGGCCGCGCACCAGGCCTGGTATGCGGCGGTGAATGCGCTGTTCGGCAATCTGAAGAAATTCAAAGTCGATTATCGGGTGATCCCCTGGACCACCTTCACCCAGCCCGAAGTGGCGCGGGTGGGGTTAAGCGAACAGGAGGCGCTGGATCAGAATATTGCAGTGGAAGTGACCCGTTATGATCTGGATGATCTTGACCGGGCGATCACTGAAAGCGAAACGGCCGGGTTTGTTAAAGTGCTCACCGTACCGGGCAAAGATACCATTCTGGGGGCGACCATTGTCGGCGCGCATGCTGGAGATCTGCTGGCGGAATTTGTGCTGGCGATGAAGCACGGGCTGGGCCTGAACAAGATACTGGGCACCATCCATACCTACCCGACCTGGGCCGAAGCCAACAAATACGCCGCCGGGAACTGGAAACGCGCCCATGCCCCACAACGAGTGCTTGGCTGGCTGGCCCGTTATCACCGCTGGAAGCGAGGGGTTGAGCCTGTTGAAGCCCCCGCCGACAAAGCTGAAAGTTCCCGCTAACCTGGCAACTGCCTGCACGCGATTCGGACGCCCGCGCAGCGGTCTGCTACGTGCGTTGGTGCCTGGTAACTGCCGGGTAGGAGCGAGCTTGCTCGCGATTCGGGCTTTTTAGAGCAGAGCTTCCCGGTGGGGACACCGGTCCCACAAAAAGCGTGTAGCAGCGCACTCCGTGCGCGTCAGATAATGGCACGCGGTTCGGACGCCCGCGGAGCGGCCTGCTACGTGCGTTGGGGCCTGGCAACTGCCGGGTAGGAGCGAGCTTGCTCGCGATGCGGGCTTTTTAGAGCAGAGCTTCCCGGTGGGGACACCGGTCCTACAGTAATAGCGGGCGCCAGGCTCAGATGCCATCCGGGCTGGCCACTGGTGTTGCTTCATCCAGCGGAAACGCCAGATCATAGCCCCAGTTAAAGACGAAGCCATAGATAACAAAGAAGATGGAAAAGCCAACATCCATCACCAGTGCATGCCAGATGCCCAGTTCCAGCCACCAGGCGATCAGCGGCAGGCTGACCACCAGAAAGCCGCCTTCAAATCCCACCGCATGTAAGATCCTCAATCTGATCGTACGTATCCCCGGCTTGGCACTGCCCCGTGTTTTTAGCAGCCAGCGATCAAACATCAGGTTGTACTGATAGTTCCAGCCCATCGCCAGCAGGCTGAGAATCAGCGCCAGCACACCGGAACTCACCACTGACTTGTTCACCAGTGCCGCCACAATCAATGAGGTTAAAACAATCGCAATCCCTTCAAATAGCAGGGTGTGGCGGATTCTGTCTCGGGTGGTACGCATGTTGTACTCCTTGTAGCCTCAGCAGGTTAGCTGATTGGTAGCTATTTAATAAGCGCTATTCTGCGTAAAAATTTTATAGTTTATAGTTAGCTACTATCTAAAAATCAGAGAGAAGGGCTGTTGATGCGATTTAATCTGGAGCAGTTACGTGCCTTTACCCTCAGTGTGGATCAGGGCTCGTTCTCAGCCGCAGCCCGCCAGATGGGCAAAGCGCAATCGGCGGTGAGCACGGCGATCTCTAATCTGGAGCTGGACCTGGGGCTGACCCTGTTTGATCGCAGCCGCCGGGAGCCCACGCTTACCGAAGCGGGCCGAACCCTGCTACCCCAGGCGCAGGCTCTGCTGGCCCAGGCACGGTTGTTTGAAGGCCATGCCGATGCGATGTCAGCCGGTGAAGAGGGTCGGTTATCGCTGGCCGTGGAAGAGTCACTGATGGGCGATACGCTGGAAACGGTACTGGTGCAGCTCGAAACTGAATTTCCACAACTGGAGCTGGAACTGCTGACCCCGGCCCGCAGTGACATTATTAACCTGATCAGCCAGGGGCGGGTAGATATCGGCCTGATGATCAGTACCGAAGCGCCGCCGCAGGATTTCCGTATTCGGCCTCTGCGCGAGATGATCATGGTTGCTGTGGCCAGCCCGACGCATCCGCTGGCGGCATTCGAAGCCTTATCCTTTGAACAGCTGATGGCGCATCGCCAGCTGGTGCTCACCTCCCGTGAAGGGGATGTGCTGGTGACTGAGCAGTTAAGCCGCAAAATCTGGAAAATTGAAAGCCAGTATGGCCTGCTGGAGCTGGTTAAACGCTCACTGGGCTGGGCCTGGGCACCCCAGCATATGGTGGCCCCAATGATTGAGGAGGGCAGCCTGCAGCGCTTGCGGCTAGGCGATAATGTGGAACGCTATCATCGGCTGGTGGATCTGATCACCAGTGCCAATTATCAGGAAGGTAAAGCCGGGCAATGGCTGTGCCAGCAATTATCCGAGCTGGCGTTTCTGCGCTAACGGTTGAATATGAAGCGATAGCCGCTGGCTATGGCTGATGTAGCCCGTATTTACTGGCCTGCAAAGCGGATCGCTTTATACTGTGATGAACGATAACGACAGGTTGCAGATAAGGAGCCGAGCATGGTCGCGCAGTTTCAGACAGGTATTACCGCCCAGGCAAGTCAGGACGCTATTTTCCTCACCTTTAACCAGACAGACCAGCCCGATGCGCGGGTGAAAATCCGTGCGATGCTGGCTGCTGTTCCGGCACTGCAACAGCAGTGGCAGGCGCAATATCCTGAGGCAGGTTTACACCTTGTCGCCGCCGTTGGTACGGCATTCTGGCCATTGCTTATAGACGGCCAGGCACCCGCATTGCTGGCACCTTTCCCGGCACTGGCTGAAGGCGAACGGCTGGCCCCGGCAACCCCGGTCGATCTGCTGTTCCATATTCGCAGTGACCGCCATGATCTGAACTTCCAGCTGGCCTGGCAGATCCGTGAGCAACTGGCGGAGGTGGCCGAGCTGGTGGAGGAAGTACACGGCTTCCGCTACCTGGACAGCCGCGATATGACTGGTTTTGTCGATGGCACCGAGAACCCGGAAGGGGAAGACCGCACAGCGGTTGCCGTGGTCGGCGATGAAGACCCGGCCTTTGCCGGTGGTAGCTATATCCATCTGCAGAAATACATCCACCGTATGCCACTGTGGAACCGCCAGCCTCTGAAAACCCAGGAAGACACCATTGGCCGTACCAAAGCCGATAACGTGGAATATGCCAGCAGTGACAAAGCCGCTACTGCCCATACCAAACGGACCTCGCTGAAAGACGCCGATGGCGAGTCCATCGAAATTCTGCGTCACAGTATGCCCTGGGGTAACAGCCAGCAATGCGGGCTGATGTTTGCTTCGTACTGCCGAACACCGGCGAACTTCGAAACGATGCTGCGCAGTATGGTGGAAGGGGACGAACACCAGCAGTGGGACCACTTGCTGAAATACACCCGTGCGGTGACTGGTCAGGCATTTTTTGCGCCATCGGTAATCGGCCTGCAAGCACTGGCTGTGTAGCAGACCGCTCCGCGGGCGTCCGAACCTCGCGCCAATCATCGCTAATCTCTGACGGCCGCGGCATTCCTCGTTCCCACGGTCCCCGTGGTAACGCATAACGCGGACCAACCGCAAAATCTATGCATTACCACGCAGAGCCTGGGAACGAGTTAGACCACCACACGAGTTATTGTCTGGACTGTAGGAGCGAGCTTGCTCGCGATAAGGCTGTAGGCGCTCATGCCATATTAGCTATTAGCTCCGACTCTGGTTAAGGTAATCCTCACAGGCTGTAACATTGTGCGGTTAGGTTTGCCTGTTGATCAAATAAGAGGGAGAGAGCAGGACGTATGGACATCAGTAAAACGATTATGGTGTATGGGGACTCGATGTCCTGGGGCATTGTTCCGGGCAGCCGTAATCGCCTGCCGTTTGATAAGCGCTGGCCGGGTGTCATGCAACATGTACTGGGTTCGCAATACCGGGTAATCGAAGAGTGCCTCAATGGCCGCACCACCCGCTATGAAGATCGCAACCGACCAGGGCGGCAGGGCACCAAATATCTGCCCATGCTACTGGCTTCCCACTCACCTGTGGATCTGCTGATCATTATGCTCGGCATTAACGACTTCCAGGACGCTATAGGTGCACCCGCCCAACAAAGCGCCGAAGGCCTGTACCGGCTGGTGAAGGTAGCGTTGGCACAGCAGCCTGAGCCGATGACCGCTCCGGCGAAAACCCTGGTGATCATCCAGCCGGAAATCCAGCAGCCGCTGGGGCCGATGGCGGAGAAGTTCTCCGGTTTCAGCCGGGGTGCGGATTCAGAACAGCACTACGGCGAAGCGCTGGCTGAGCTTGATGTTCAGATGTTGTATGCATCGGCACACGTTAGCCTGAGCACGGTTGATGGAGTGCACCTGGATGCTCCTGAACATCGCACCCTCGGTAATGTGGTCGCGGAACATGTTCAGCAGCTGTTGATGCATTAAGTAGTGCTTCCTGGGAGATCAGGGTGCTAGCGAGCTGGTCGTGTCCAAAGTCGGCGGGTTAGCGGTGCCCGCTGATGGCTATACTACGGACTTCAGCATATAGATCTGCTTGTCTTCTGTGATCCAGTCGTAAATTACACGGATACCTCCACTTTTCCCTGAATCGTCTTTCGCCCAGCGTACCCGGCCATTCATAAACAGTGACAGATGCTTATGGGAAGAGGCTGGCGGGAGTCGGGTAGTCTATGTATATACATACGTTGACACAGGCCGCAGGGCGGACTAACGTAGATACAAACGTATACACTAGAGGTCGCTAACGATGCAAACTGAAATCAAGCAATGGGGCAACAGCGCCGCTGTCCGGTTGCCGATGAAAATATTGGCCGCTGCACAGCTGAGTGTCTGCAGTGAGATTTCATTAACGGTAGAGGATGGCAAAATCGTGATTGAGGCGCTGCCCGATACCGATAAAAAGCGCTTACACCTGCCGTTTACAGAAGCGCAGTTGCTGAACGGCCTCACGGCAGAAACAGCCCATGCTGATGCCGTTGCCCATGTATCGGGTGTAGAGGTAGGCGACTGATGGCTAATGCCTATATTCCGGGCCGTAACCACATTATCTGGTTAGACTTCGAACCCACCAAAGGCAAAGAGATTGGCAAGTATCGCCCGGCGCTGGTGTTGTCTTCACAGGCGTACAACCAGCAAACCGGGTTACTGATTTGCTGCCCAATCAGCACCAGTATTCGAGGCGGCGCAACCGAGGTGCCCGTGAACAATCTGGATCAACCATCGGTGGTTGCCGCCAGCCTGATACAAACGTTCTCATGGAAAGAGCGCAAGGTAAAGTACATCGCCGATGCTGACAAAGGCGTTATGGAGAACGTGCTGGTACGGATCATCCCGCTGATCGGAGGGGATACAGTGCTGGAACAGTTTATTGAGTAGGATATACGCAGGTGCGAGATCGTTGAATTGCTGACAGATGTAGTGGTCTAATGATCCCGTCCCTGTACTTGAGCTGGATATACCTCCCTGTTACATTGCGCATCAGTTTCATGTTGATGTAGAAAAGGATAGATTTCTATAGAATACAAAGGGTTAGCTATTTTTCTCTTAGTGCTCATAGGAGTGTTTTTTTGGCGCTATTATAGGCCAAACTTCATTAAAACTTCGGTCATAAAAAAGATTGAATCCAGCCTTAACTCATTATTATCCAATAGAATTAATATGTTGCGATCTTGATTTTGGGTTGAACATCTTCATCAAAAAAGTGACTGTAATTTGTATTCATATCTGTAATTTATTGTCTTTGATGTTTGTTTTAAATAATGGTTAGGGTTGTGGGTTTGTTAGTTTTGGTTGTAGTGTTGGTTTGGCTATAACAATATAAATATGCATGTTCGATCTGATGTTAATTCCCTTGGTTTGCGTACTTGGCAGTAAAATAGTAAAATCCGCACTTGTTTCAGCTAGTGTATACATAAACCTCTAGCTACTTATTAATTAAAGTAGAAGAAACCATGCAGTCTCTGGATTCCAACTTCAAAAAATTCAAATCAAACATTGATGAATATACTCTGCCAGAGCGGTTCACCTTTCCTTTCTACTATGAGCCGCATCCGCTGTGTGTGCTGGCCGCAGAAGAGCTTCAGGCTGAGCTGAGTACGACGCAGGCCTGGCAGCATGATTTCGGGCTTGATACCCAACATCAGGGCTGTGCAGCATCACAAGGCAGTGCCAGTGGCAAGATGTTCGGGGTGTTGCTGGTGCGTAACAGCGCCGGTGAACTGGGTTACCTCAGTGCTTTTTCGGGCAATCTGGCGGAAACCAATCAACTGCCCGGATTTGTACCGCCGGTGTTTGATATGCTGACCGATGGCAGTTTCTTTCGGACCGGTCAGGTTGAAATAAACCAGATTAACCATAGAATTTCTGAATTAGAAAGTAACCCCGATATTACCTTATTTGAAAAAGAACTGGCTGATGTCATTTCCGCCTCGGAAACAGCGATTGAAAATCATCGCCTTAAAATGACTGAAGCACGAAAACTTCGTAAGTTAAAACGAAAAGACGCCGTTGAAACATTAACCCCTGAGGCAGCGGCAGAGGTTGTTGAGCAGCTGGGCCAGCAGAGTGTGATTGAGAAACTTCAGTTGCGTGATTTAAAGCTGCACTGGGATGCGCAGATTGAAACCGCCCAGCAAAATCTCAACAGTGTTACCGATGAATTAAACCGGCTGAAAGAACAGCGTAAAGCTCAGTCCAATGCGCTGCAGACAAAGCTGTTTGAACAGTTCTCCTTTCTCAACCAGGCCGGTGCCGAGAAAAGCCTCCAGGCGATCTTCTCTGCCACACCGCGCCAGGTGCCGCCAGCGGGGGCCGGGGAGTGTGCAGCACCTAAACTACTGCACTATGCCTTTAAGCATGGCTTTACCCCGCTTGCGCTGGCGGAGTTCTGGTGGGGCGCTTCGCCAAAATCCGAAATTCGCAAACACGGCCAGTATTACCCAGCCTGTCAGGGCAAGTGTCAGCCGATTCTTGGCCATATGCTGGAAGGGATGACGCTGGATGAGAATCCACTACTGACCAATCCGGCGGCCGGTAAAACCCTGGATATTCTCTACCAGGATGACGATATGCTGGTGCTGAATAAACCTTCTGGTTTTCTGTCTGTACCTGGCAAGAACATTGAAGACTCGGTGGCGTTTCGGATGGAGCAGATGTTCCCCCAGGCCAGAGGCCATCTGATTGTGCATCGGCTGGATATGGCCACCTCGGGCCTGATGGTGATCGCGCTGACTAAAAAGGCCCATAAGCGGCTGCAAAAACAGTTTATTGGCCGTGAGGTTGAGAAACGCTATGAAGCCTTGCTTGATGGCGAACTGGCAGAAGACAGCGGGCTGATCGATCTGCCATTACGCGGTGACTACGATGATCTGCCGCGCCAGCTGGTGTGCCATGAACACGGTAAACCGGCCCAGACCCGCTGGCAGGTGATCGAGCGCCGTCAGGGTAAAACCCGGCTGCATCTGTTCCCGCTGACCGGGCGCACCCACCAGTTACGGGTGCATTGCGCCCATATGGCAGGGCTGGGCACACCGATCACCGGGGATGACCTGTATGGCCTTAAAGCCGAACGGCTGCATCTGCATGCCGGTTACCTGGCGCTGAACCACCCGATCAGCCGCGAACCGCTGGTGTTTGAGGTTGAGGCTGGTTTTTAGCCGGTTGTTGGGTAGTTGTTGTTTGCGTGGCTGCGACTGGCCCTGTAGTTTCAGGACATTGCTTTCAACGCACTGATTATGCGTTACAACTTTATGCTCAGGATGACTGTTCGTGATCAATAAATCGTATACCCATCTCAGCTGGGGCATCGCCGTGGCGGCCCTTATCGCCGGGATTTTCAGCACGGTGGCGGTAACGGCGGGAGATGGTTCGGGCCGGGTAAATCTGATGTACCTGGTGCTGCTGTATGTGGTGTTACCGCTGTTGTCGTTACTGATCTTTGCGCTGTTTTGGGCGTTGAAAAAACCGCCGTTTCTGGTCGGGACGCTCGCCCAGTTATCACTCTGGCCCCGCTCATGGCGTGATGCACTGCCGGAACTCAAGCGTGAACAGCGCTTTCAGCCCTGGTTATTCTGTCAGAGCCAGAAAGCGATGCTGGCGTTTAATGTCGGTTGTCTGCTGTCGTTTATTACCCTGCTGCTGTTTAACGATCTGTCGTTTGTCTGGCGCAGCACGGTGCTCAATGCCGAGGATATCTATCCGTTTCTGGCCTTTATTGCCGCGCCCTGGGCATTTATCGACAGCGCCCAGCCCGCGCTGGAGCTGCTGGTAACCACCCGTGATTCCCGGCTGGCGGCGAACCCGGCGGGTGGGACTGAATATGGCCTGTGGTGGAAGTTCCTGGTGGCGGCGCAGCTGTGTTACGGCATCCTGCCCCGGCTGCTGTTATTGTGGCTGGCCAATCACCGCTTTAATGCCCAGCCCGCTCAAGTTGCTGAGGCCGTTATGCCCGTGAGTGCGCCGTTGGTTAATCGCCCGCCAGAGGCACCAGCGCTGGCCCAGGTGGTGAGCGCCACAGCGGTGCCAGAGCCATACTGCCTGGTGATCTGGGCGGACTTGCCCCAGAGCCTGGTGGAGAAGGTGACAGCGCAGATGGGCGCGCCGGAACAGACCTTTCATGCCGGGCCCCACGGCCAGATGGATCAGGAGCTGGCCGCTGAGGCTGATCCGCGCCGTAAGCTGGTGCTGGTGGCGGCCTGGGAGCCGCCGCTGGGTGAGCTGAATGATTTTCTGCAGCAGGGCCAGGGGGCGCTGATGCCGCTGGACTGGCGTAACACGGATTTTGCCCCGGTATCGGCCCTGCATCTGGATGAGTGGCGGCGCTTCTGCCACCCGCTGGAACAGTGGCAGCTGCTGCAGCTGGACGATAGCCCGATTGATGAGGACTCAGCATGACTCCGAGTTTTGCGGTGGTAGGCCACCCGAATAAAGGTAAATCCTCGGTGGTTTCGACGCTGGCGCGTGATGACCGCGTTGCGGTGTCGATGCAGAGCGGCACCACGGTGGTAGCAGAAACCTTTGAAATCCGGGTGGGCGAGTCCGGTTATCAGCTGATTGATACGCCGGGGTTTCAGCGCCCACGCAAGGTGCTGGCCTGGCTGAATCAGACCGCGCCCGATGCCGATAAGCGCAGCGCGCGGGTGGAAGAATTTCTGCAGGACCCAGAGTGTCAGGCACAGTTTAAAGATGAGATTGAGCTGCTGCGGCCGATTATGGCCGGGGCTGCCATTTTGTATGTGGTGGATGGCTCGCGGCCCTACAGCGCTGAATACGAAGCCGAGATGGAGATCCTGCGCTGGACCGGTCAGCCGAGCATGGCGCTGATCAACCCGATCGAGAATCAGGACTGTGTGCCCAGCTGGCAGCAGGCCCTGCAGCAGTATTTTAAAGTGGTGCGGGTGTTTAATGCGGTCACCGCCGACATTGATCACCATATTGATCTGCTGGAGGCTTTTGCTCACATTCACCCGCCCTGGTCGGCGGCGCTGAAACTGCTGGTGTCAGAGTTTACCCACGAGATCGCCCGGCAACGACTGCAAAGCTGTCAGCTGTGCGCCCAGTTACTGGAAGATATGACCCAGTATCAGCTGAGCCAGAAGGTGGCCAGCAAATCCCAGGCAGAGTCACTGCAGGTGCTGCTGGAGCAGCGTTATTACCAGTGGATGCGCCAGCG
>Ga0193950_1000202_pt1 | contig 15244 bp, 15 predicted proteins | sample BB_1_MG_FD_144485 | JGI IMG/M metagenome (GOLD analysis project Ga0193950, IMG submission 144485) | Microbial mat bacterial communities from the Broadkill River, Lewes, Delaware, United States - BB_1_MG | ecosystem: Environmental > Aquatic > Freshwater > River > Microbial mats | place: USA...
AGCACAGAGCGGACTTTAAAGTAGTTGCGAATCATTTGCAATCTCATTATCCATTATTTCCACCGCCTCCACTTCCCTACCCTGTGGCAGCCCGATACACTGCATAAAAGTTATGTTGTAACAGATGAGAACCATGCAGCCGATTAAGAACCTTGCCACCAATATCATCACCGGTTTCCTGGGCAGTGGGAAAACCACTGCCATCAATCACCTGCTGGCCCATAAGCCCGCCAACGAGCGCTGGGCCGTGCTGGTCAATGAGTTTGGCCAGATCGGTGTAGATGAAGCACAGATGGAAGGCCATGATGGCGTACAGATTCAGGAACTGGCCGGTGGCTGTTTCTGCTGCACGCTGGGCCCGGCACTGAGCACCACGCTGGCCACGCTGATCCGCCGCGCAAGGCCTGACCGGCTTTTGATCGAGCCGACCGGACTGGGCCACCCGACAGGGATTATCGATACCCTGACCGCCCCTCCGTTTGCCGGGGTTATTGAGCTGCAAGCGATGATCTGCCTGATTGATCCACGCAACCTGAGCCAGCCGGAAATCGCCAGCCAGCCGGTGTTTCGTGATCAGATCCAGCTGGCCGATGTGCTGGTACTGAACAAGGCGGACCAGGCCACCCCCGAGCAGCTGGCTGCCATGGTGCAGCAGGCTGAACAGCTGTACCCACCGAAACAGGCAGTTATCACCACAGAACAGGCGCAAGTCCCGCTGACGTTACTGGACTATCAGCCCACCAGCCTGCACAGCGCTCAGACCCCGGATGCTCACCACCACCATCACCATGCACACCCGGCCGCACCCGCCGCACCTGAACCCGGTCAACCGGTACGACTGGAAGGCAGTGATGGCGAGTTTGTCAGTTGCGGCTGGCTCTACCATGCCAGCCAGCAGTTTGACCCTACCGCCCTGTTTACCCTGATTGAGCAGTGGCCTGACCTGCTACGGGCCAAAGGGGTGTTTCGTGCCGGAGATATAAGCATCAGCATTAACCGGGTAGGCAGCGACTGCCATAGCCAGCCAGTTACTTACCGCCGAGACTCAAGACTGGAGCTGATCAGTAAAGCCAGCCAGGATTGGGATGCCTTTGAGCAGGCTTTACAGAACTGTTTACGCTGAACCGCGCCAGGTGCGACAATCGGTCGCATTTATTCTGCAGGGGCAGGCCGGTAAGCTTGCCCGCACAAGGTGACCTATGAGCAAACAGAAAACCTCGCTTCGACAAATGGCACTCACCGGCGCAGGCATTGCTGCGCTGGCAGCAGCCATCTGGCTACCAGGCCTGATTCAACAGAACCAGCTGCAAGGTGATTTTGAACTGCCCGAACCGGATTGCGAGGTCACAGCCCCTGGCTGCAAAACGCAACAGGACCAGCTCAGCGTAGCCATGCAGCTGGATAAAGCCCGCGTGCGTGCCGCAACGCCGCTCACCTTCACCGTGGAGCTGGAAAACATCCCGGCCCAGTCGGTGATGGTGGATCTGCAGGGCCGGGATATGTATATGGGTATCAACCAGGTTCAGCTTAGTCCGGTGGAAGGCAGCCCAGGAAAGTGGCAAGGTAGCACTGAGCTGGCGGTTTGCGTGACAGGTGAGATGACCTGGCAGGCCCGCGTACTGGCTGCCACCGATAACGCCCGTATCAGCACTCAATTCAGGTTTCAGGCCAAATGACCCCCAACACGCTTAAAACACTGCGCAACCTGCTTATTCTGACTCTGGTACTACTGGCCGGAATGGCCACGGCTTACTATATGTCACCCCGCTCCATGGAACAGCGGGTACAGATGGGTGAGAAACTTGGCGGGGACTTCAAACTGAATGTTGCTGGTCAGTCATTCGACCTGGCCGAACACCGTGGCAAAGTGGTGGTAATGTACATCGGCTATGCCTCCTGCCCGGATGTCTGCCCCACCGGGCTGGGCATGATGGCCACCGCACTGCACCAGCTGACGCCAGAGCAACAGGCCCGCGTACAACCCCTGTTTGTCAGCGTAGACCCTGAACGTGATACACCCGCTCGACTGAAAGAATATGCCCAGTATTTCTACCCGAATATGATCGGTGCCTCAGGCAGCCGCGAGCAGATTGATGCGCTGGTCCGCCAGTACGGCGCTTTTTACCGGATCGTGAAGATGGAAGATTCCGCCATGGGTTATGCGGTTGATCACAGCTCCCGTATCTATCTGATCGACTCGCAGGGCACCCTGAACAGCACCGTATTACATAACAGTTTTCCAGACGAGCTGGCCGATGCCATGCGCCAGCTTCTGTAAAAGGACGAACGCAACATGATGAAGAAAGCTCTGGCCCTGACGGCCGCCCTGCTCAGCAGCTCTGTACTGGCCGATGTGATTGTAGAAGCACCTTACGCCCGTGCTGTACCACCCGGCCAGCCTAACAGTGCTGCCTTTATGACGCTGAATAATGGCGACAAAGCCGTGTCACTGGTCAGCGGTAGCAGCAGTGCTGCCAAAGTGGTCGAGCTGCATACCCACACCCATAAAGATGGCGTGATGAGCATGCGAAAAATCGACAAGATCGATCTGCCCGCCAACGGTGAAGTCTCGCTGGAACCTGGCGGCCTGCATGTAATGCTGATCGGCCTCAAAGAGCAGCTTAAAGCTGACCAGCAGATCGACCTGACGCTGAATTTCTCCGACGGCACCAGCCAGGCGCTGACCCTGCCAGTACGCAGTGTGATGGGTGGGATGAAAATGAGCCACGGCAAAGGCGAAGGCCACCAGCATAAGCACCACGACTAAAGCAGCCTGAGCGAATTCTGCACCAGAGTTCAGACGTTCGCGGAGCGAACTGCTACAGCCGGGTAATCGACGATGTAGCAGCGCGCTCCGCGCGCGTCAGGCTCAACGCCCTTCCAGAGAGAAGTCAGCCCTGCAGGCCTCACCGGTCTGATAAAACTCCCGCAAGCAGTCACTCCAGCGCTGCGCCCGCTCCGGCAGACCCTGCTCCAGATACTGGAGCGCCTGCGCCTGCACATCAGCTTTAAACTGATCACTGGCACCAATCGCCGATGACAGATTATCGGCACTGAACACAAACTTGTGCCCAGCCGCCGCCGAAAAATGCCACTCCATCGCCTGGGGCTTTACTTCTACCTGTTCAAACTGTGCCTGTTCATCAGCGGTACGGCCATCCGGCTTGTACCAGTAACCAAAATCTTCCAGCAGTCGACGCTCAGGCCCGGCCACACACCAGTGGGCAATTTCATGCATGGCACTGGCAAAAAAGCCATGGGCAAACACCACCCGGTGGTACGGCAGCTGATTATCCGCAGGCAGATAGATCGGCTCATCGTCGCCACGTATCAACCGGGTATTCTCACTCTGTGCGAAACACCGATCAAACAGCGTGATCAGATCTTCAGCGTTACGTTCGATCATTCGGAGTAAGCCTGCCAGACGTTCTTGTTCAGCCACCACATACGGCCACTGACACGGTCCATCCGGGCAGCAATAAAGCCCTTGTGCACCTCTTCATCAGGAACCAGCAAATCTTCACCACTGATCATGGATACCTGGTAACTGGACTCTGGTAGCACCTCATCATCCTGTAACAGCTGCCAGTTATTACCGTGTGCCAGCCAGGTCTCACCGGTGCTGCGGTTGTAGCGAATCACCTTCCACTTGCCCGCACCAATGTAGGTCATCGCCATCTGGAAGTTGCTGCCCCCTCCGGCATTAACCCCTTCCCCCAGGTCATTTGCGACCATCAGCATCTGCTCCAGCACCGCATCCATCGCCGAGGTATCGTAACCGCCCTCGCCCCCATCGGCTGATTCAGCCCCACCCTGATTATTATTCAGAGCCTGCAGTTGCAGCAGAATACGCTGGTTTAACGCGCGCGACTGGGCACTTTCGGTGATCAACCCAAGCAGTTGCTCCTGTGCCAGGCTGAAGCGGGACTCCAGCCGCTCGAAATCGGTAACCGTTACCGTACCAGAGGACACAGGCTTAGCGGCTGCAGCCGGTGCTTCAGCGTTGACTGGCTTAACCGCAGACTCTGCCGTTGAGGCTTCCGGTTGTGGTTTTACGCTGGTGTTACTACAGGCTGCCAGCAGGGTCGCTGCTATCAGCATAGAGATACGGGTAAGCTTCAACTGACTGACCTCCAGGGCAGGTATGAAAGCCTGCCATTGTAGACAATACCGCCTGGCGAACAAAGCATAAGGGGACTGGCTTAGCCAAGCTGACTGAGCTTGCGATACAGGGTCCGCTCGCTGATGCCCAACCGGGCCGCCAGAGCGCGATTATCGCCATCAAACTGCTGGTGTAACTGGCGCAGATAGCTGCGCTCCTGTTCGGCCAGTGTCATAACAGGCACAGGTTGTTCAACATGGCTGACAGGGGCCGTAACAACCTCTCCGGAAAGCCGGGCTGGGAGGTGCTCAGGCCTGATCACCTGATCATCGGTCAGCAGTACAGCCCGCTCCAGCAGGTTACGCAGTTCACGGATATTGCCAGGAAAGCGATAACCTCGCAGCACCGCCAGCGCAGGCTCAGATACCTTAACCAGCCCCGCCCCTGAAATACGTCGTAACAGCACCTCACACAGCAACGGCAGATCTTCCCAGCGCTCAGCCAGCCGAGGCAAGCCAATCGGGAAGGTACTGATACGGTAATACAGATCCTGACGGAAGGTACCCTCCACGACCATCGCCTCAAGATCACGGTGCGTGGCGCATACCAGCCGGAAATCAGCATGCTGCAGCTCAAGCCCTCCAACCGTTCGATAGTTACCGGTTTCAATCAGTCGCAGCAGCTTCACCTGCAATCCCAGTGGCACCTCACCAATCTCATCCAGAAACAGTGTGCCGCCATGGGCCGCGGACACCAGCCCTGATTTGCGACTGACTGCCCCGGTGAATGCCCCGCGCTCATGGCCAAACAGCTCGCTCTCAAACAGGTTTTCACTCAGGCCGGAGCATTCCACCGTAACAAAAGGCCGGTTGGAGCGCCGACTGCTTTCATGTACAGCACGGGCCACCAACTCTTTACCCGTACCTGACTCACCCTGTAACAGCACGCTGATCTCGCTGGGTGCGGCGCGCTGAATCATGGAGAGCATCTGATTAAATGCCGCTGAGCGCCCCACCAGACCTTCCCCCTGCGCATCCGCACAGGCACCACGCACCAGATGAATAATCTCAAGGAAATATTCTGTACGTTGCTGCGCGTTAAATACCGGCACCATTTCAACATCAACATGTTCTTCACCATGTTGAGTGTTGTGCAGGTGTAGCACCCGCTGGCGGCCACCCGTCTGCTGGCAGCCTTTCAACGGGCAGGACTCCCCCGCCTGATCACAGGGTGCGCTATAGCCGTGGGAAATTTCGTAACAGCGTCCCCCTACAGGCGCATCATGGCCGTAATACTTGAGGTAGGCATGGTTCACCGCAAGGATGCGATAGTCGGGTGATAACAGGGCAGCTGGCTCAGCCAGTGCTTCAAGCATACTGCTAAGCTCAGCCCCTGGTGCAGGCGTCAGGGAGGTCATTAGATCTCGATTCAGACTTTGGGTTGAGTCATTATCCATGGCCGCCCGATCATTGCCAGCAATGCGCTGCCGACACATCGGCTCAGCGGTGACGCCAGTCAGGCTGACGTTTTTCGACAAAGGCTTCGATACCCTCTTTGGCATCATCCAGTTGCAGGTTATCAACCATAACCTTGCTGCAGTGACGGTAAGCATCCGCCAGCTGCAGGTCTTTCTGGGCATGGTATGCCCGCTTGCCCAGCGCCAGCGTCGCCCGCGATTTACTCGCAATCATACGGGCTTTCTGCATAGCGAAATCACTCAGCGCTTCACGGGGCACAACCCAGTTCACCAGTCCAATTTCTGCGGCACGGTGTGCATCCATCGACTCGCCCAGGTAAAGCATCTCCAGCGCATGCTTGGGCTGAACCGCCCGAGTCAGCGCCACCATCGGCGTGGAACAGAATAAACCAATATTCACACCCGGTGTTGCAAAACGGCTATTGTCGGCAGCAACTGCCAGATCACAACTGGCCACCAGCTGGCAGCCCGCCGCCGTCGCAATACCGGTAACGTGAGCAAGAACCGGAACAGGCAGGTTGGTAATCTGCTGCATTAATCTGGAGCAACGCTCAAACGTCAGACTATGAAACTCCTCTTCCGGGGAGGCCATAATCTGTTTAAGGTCATGCCCGGCACAGAACCCCCGGCCCTGCCCCCGGATCATCACCACTCTGACCGTTTCGTCATCGGCAACCTGATCCAGCATTGCAGATAACCCTTCCATAAACTCGATGGACAAGGCGTTGTAGGCATCCGGGCGATTAAGCGTCAGGATACAGACCCCATCCTGGTCTTCACGTAACAGCGTAGCTTGCGACATGGTTATGCTTCCCTGTGACTTTGTTCATAGTTCGATCAGTCACTGTACTCCGGCAAACAGGCCAGGGAAAGCACCTATAGGTACGATAGCCCCCCGACCGGGGTCGAAGGGCCGGCTGTTATTGCTTCAGATCAAAGCCCCAGCTGCTGACGCAGCTGCGCTTCAACCTGATCAACACCCATGCCATCAGCAAAGCTCAGGGCGACATAGGCATCACCACGCATCATCCGGTCAACCTCAGCCAGCACATGGGTCACGCCTGGCTGGGGCAATAGCGTCAGCTCAACCTCATTCAGCGACGTCAGCCAGCCCTGAGGCCGGTATTCCAGCTCCTGGTAACAGCCCAGCGTAGACTGGAAGCCCGGTGCATTAACCTGACCGGACTCGACATCTGTTTTGACCAGCTGCAGCCCGCAACGCTCAGCAGCCATAAGCACATCCGCCATACCCGGAGTCGGAACGACATTGATAGGGTCGACATCATCAGCATCAATGGCCAGATCAATCTCAAGCCCGGTCTGCAGCCAGACAGTTGAACGGTTATCAGCGCAGGCCAGTACCGTCAGCGGAGTTTCCGGGTGAATATCCAGCTGCATCGGAATCACATGACGATCACCGGCACCAACTTCAAAAGACTGCTCCAGCTGCCAGCTCTGCAGTACATGGTTCTGCATAACGACTTCATCATCTACCTCGGCCTTAATCCTTGTCATCAACGACAGATTAAGCCCGGAGATGTCCTGGGACACCGCACCACCCTCAATCACCACCTCAATCGGCAGTACACCGCCAGGCTGCACTTCGCCAGCCAGCACGACCGTATCCACTTTCGCGCCACCAATACCTACCGATGCCAGTACTTTTTTGAACATATAAATCCTTCACATATAAACGGGTGGTTAGTAATGGCGTTTACAGTAGCAGATACAGAGGACTGAGCCAGCCCCGTAAAACAGCTGAAGCGCATAACGCTCAGCACGGTAGCCAGAATCAGGTGCAGAGATGAGTAGTGAAATGAGCAGGGCTCGGGAATAAGCTGGCGGTGAAGAAGATTTTTCTTCTTCTGAAACGAAAAAGCCCTGCTCGATTGAGCAGGGCTTCTGAATTCGTGGCGGTGAGGGAGGGATTCGAACCCTCGATACGTTTCCGTATACACACTTTCCAGGCGTGCTCCTTCGGCCACTCGGACACCTCACCGTAGTGCTGACTGGCTATGCCGTGTCAGCGAGGCGAATAATATGGATAACCTGCTGTTCCTGCAAGCTTTTTTTAAAAAAAGTTGAATATTAATTCAGGCTTTCTCGTACCGGAGCAATATCAGCCAGACCAAATATACAGATGTAAGGAAAGATAGCCCTGATAACCATTTACAACACCATTAGCAACCCATTGATTTTAAAGGGATTTGCCGTTGACCGATCAAAAAACAACCGCTAACCTGCGCTGTATCACCCACACCACAGCCCTGACATACACAGGAGAGAATCATGAAGGGAGAGAAATCGGTTATCACTCACCTCAACAAAGTGCTGACCTATGAGCTGACTTCAATTAACCAGTACTTTCTGCATGCGCGTATGTTCCGCAACTGGGGACTGGGGGCACTGAACAGTAAATCCTATAAAAAGTCGATCAAGGATATGAAGCAGGCTGATGATCTGATCGAGCGTATCCTGTTCCTTGAAGGCCTCCCCAACCTCCAGCATCTTGAACGGCTGCGTATTGGTGAGCACCCCGAAGAGATGCTGTCCTGTGATATGGCTTTTCAGCTTGACCAGCTGACATTATTGCGTGAAGCAATCGCTCATTGTGAAAGCGCCAGGGACTTTGTCAGCCGCGAACTGCTTCAGAATATCCTGGAGTATGAAGAGGAACATGTTGACTGGATCGAAACCCAGCAACACCTGCTCAACGAAATCGGTAATGAAAACTACCTGCAATCAATGATGTAAGGAGGCACCGGAATGAAAGGCAAGCAAACCGTAATTGACGCTCTGAACCGCCTGCTGGCCAGCGAACTGACAGCAATGGATCAATACTTTATCCATTCACGCATGTATGACGACTGGGGCCTGCAAAAGCTGCACGAGCGAATCGCCCATGAATTTGAGGACGAAAAAGGCCACGCATCCTTACTGATCGAGCGGATACTGTTCCTGGAAGGCAAACCCTGCATGGACAAACGTGATGCTCTGAATATCGGCACTGACGTACCCTCCATGCTACGCAGTGACCTGGATGTAGAGTATGCCGTTGATGCCTTGCTGAAAGAGACCATCGCTCTATGTGAACAGGAGCAGGACTATCAGACCCGCAACATGCTGAACACCCTGCTGGAAGACACTGAAATGGATCATGCCTACTGGCTGGAAAAACAGCTGGGGCTGATTGATCGCATCGGTATTCAGAATTACACCCAGTCCCAGATGGGGTGAGATAACCCTGAAGCCATGAAAGTGGCTTCAGCAATTCAAACAAGGAATCAATACTTAATTTACAAGTAGAAAAGAGATTAAATCACAATTCTCATTCGTTGTATGATTAACACCTGAGCCAACCAACTCCCCCCAGGTTAATACATAAGGACGTGGAATTTGTGACTGTTTCAACAGCAATTATTCCGGTTGCAGGGCTTGGTACACGCGTACTCCCTGCCAGCAAAGCAATCCCCAAAGAAATGCTCCCTGTCGTCGATAAGCCCGCTATTCAATATGTTATTGAAGAGGCTGTGAGCGCTGGGATAAAGAAAATAGTTCTGGTTACTCGCTCTGGTAAAGAAGCAATCGAAAATCATTTCGATCACAACCTTGAGCTTGAAACAATCCTCGAACAGAAGGGAAAGGCTGAGATCCTCGACACGGTGAGGAACATACTCCCCGATGACGTCCAGATCGTCTCAGTCAGACAGACAAGCCCTGCCGGACTCGGTCATGCCGTCCTCAGTGCAGCTCCTGTTGTATCTGACGAACCCTTCGCTGTCCTCCTCCCGGATGTTCTGGTTGAAGAGTCTGAGCCAACCACCGACCTCGAGCGTATGATCATTGCATTCAATGAGCGGGGACATTCGCAAATTATGGTCGAACAGGTGCCCGATGAACGCGTCAGCAGCTATGGTATCGTTGATTGTGATGGCGACTCTCTGCAGCCAGGCCATTCAATCACCCTGAACGGCATGGTAGAGAAACCAGAGCCCGCCACAGCCCCTTCTAACCTGGCAATTGTAGGGCGCTATATTCTTCCACCTCGCATTATGGAGTTGTTGGAAAAAACAGCCCCAGGTGCTGGCGGAGAAATACAGCTCACAGATGCGATAGAGTCTCTGGTTAAAGAAGCTCCTGTCCAGGCATACAAGATGACCGGCAACAGCCATGATTGCGGCAATAAAACAGGTTACCTGCTAGCCAATATTGCATACGGTCTGAAGCACCCCGAAACGGCTTGCGCGTTACGCGATTATATTTCAGCTAAAAAGACCTCACAATGAAGCCAAGCCTGAAAGACTCCATCAGCTGGAAAAAACTGGTTGAATTGGCCAAAACTGCGAAACGATCGCACCTTTCTGACCTTTTCAAACAAAACCCTGATCGGTTTGATTGCTTCAGTTTTCGGCATAAAGAACTGCTGCTAGACCTCTCTAAACACAGGGTAGATACAGAAGTTCTCCACCACCTGCTGGAGCTTGCCACTGAGCGACAGCTTCCCGAAATGATTGAAAGCTTATTTCAGGGCGATAAGGTGAATAGCTCTGAGAACCGCCCAGCTCTTCATACCGCACTCAGATTACCCGCCACTCAAGAATTGTGGCTTGATGGCGAAAATATTGTTGAAGGGGTTCACCATAACCTGAGCAGGACAAAGCGACTGGTAGATGAGATACACTCAGGCCAGTGGCGAGGATTCTCCGGCGAACCAATCGACACCATCGTTCATATTGGCGTCGGTGGCTCTGACCTTGGCCCGATGATGGCATGCCGGGCATTGGCAGAACATGCCCCCGAACAAGCCAGAGGCCTCGATATACACTTTGTGTCCTCAATGGATGGTAGCCAGCTCGCCAAAGAACTGCGCCAACTATCGCCTGAGCGAACACTTTTTATCATCGCTTCAAAATCATTTTCCACAATCGACACCATGGCAAATGCGGCAACCGCACGCGCCTGGCTGGAACACAGCACATCGGCTCCAATTGAAACACTCCTGAATAGACACTTTATCGGTGTATCAGCAACCCCGGATCGCATGTCCAGGTGGGGAATAAAGCCTGACCACCAGCTTGAAATGTGGACATGGGTTGGTGGCCGTTACTCTATGTGGTCAACAATTGGCCTGCCCATTGCGCTGAAGATAGGCTTTGAAAACTTCACCCGCCTGCTCGATGGCGCGCATACAATGGATAAGCATTTCAGGCATGCCGATATTAATAAAAACCTGCCAATTCTTCTGGCCATGGTAGAGATATGGAATATCAACTTCTTAAACATAAATGCACATGCCATATTGCCCTATGATGGCCGACTGAAGCACCTGCCTGCTTACCTCGAACAGCTACAGATGGAAAGCAACGGAAAAAGCACCACACAGCTGGATGAAAAAGTGGATTACCATACCTGCCCTGTTCTATGGGGAGATGTGGGCCCCAATGCACAGCATGCCTTTTACCAGCTACTGCATCAGGGCACCGAGCCCGTTATGTGTGACTTTATAGTCTCAGCCCGACGCTATACGCGCAGTAAAAACTCAGCCCTTGACCATCAGCACAACCTTTCAATTGCCAACTTTCTGGCTCAATCCCGCCTGTTAGCATTCGGCAATAACGCTCTTAACACCGCTCACAACACTCCAAATTACAAACGTTATGACGGAAACCAGCCGAGTAGCAGCATAATACTGGATGAGTTAACACCGGAGTCTTTCGGCCAGTTAATTGCACTCTATGAGCACAAGGTATTTACCCAGGCTGTCATATGGGATATCAACCCATTTGACCAATGGGGTGTCGAACAGGGAAAAGTAATGGCTACGGATCTTATGCCCTCCCTGATTGAGGATAGCGAAAACCTGCAAGATGTAGATAGCTCAACAAGCGGCCTTATAAAAGCGATACAGTGGAGTCGGAGGGAACATTCCAGATGAAAATATCAGTATGGGGAAAGGAGCTCAACGCATGGGTTGCCGCAGCTGCGCTAAGTAAGGTTGGAAATCATGTAACACTTGCATCACTCACACCAGGGCATTTTGAAACTGACCTTGTAGTAAGAAATGAACCGGGCTTGATTGATCTGCTGAGAGAGCAGCATAAGGCTGGAAGGCTACAATTCAGCGATGCATCAGCACCGTACGATAACGACGTTCACTGGCTTGCTTTCGGCTCAGATACATTCAATATAGCCGAAAAGATCGTTAAAAAAATTGCCAAGCAAACACATGGAAAAACACTGATAATTAACCAAAGCTACTTTAATATCGGTGCGACAGAACAATTGGACAATCTGTTAGACAGCTCTGCAGGTCAGTTTATAGCCTACGTACCCAGCACACTTTCTGAAGGTAGCGCCCTCAGAGACTTTGAGAACCCATCAGCTTTCATAATAGGCTGTGATTATAAACAGTCATTCAGCCAGATAAGAGCGTTATTCAGACCCTTTCTGACAAGAATATCAAACCTGCAGCTCATGTCAGCACGTGAGGCAGAGTTCACAAAATTCTCAATTAACGGGATGCTTGCTCTCAGACTCGGCTACATAAATGAAATGGCAAACCTTGCTGACAGCATAGGTGTAGACATTGAGCGCGTCAGAGACGCCATGACATGTGACTATAGAATTGGGCCATACTATCTTGAGCCAGGCTGTGGCTTTGGCGGAAAAGCCTTTTCAAACTACATCAGAGGGCTTGTAGAAACCTTTCAGAATAAGAAAATATCCTCACTTTTGAATACATTACTATCTGAAAACGAGGCACAGAAAGAACTTCCATTTAAAAAACTATGGCAACATTACAACAGCGATCTTTCAGGAAAAACGATCGCATTGTGGGGAGCTTCATTCAAACCCTTGAGCGCCAGTATTAGTAACGCACCCAGCCTTAAAATAATTGACGCCTTGCTTGCACAAGGGTGCAAAATTAATATTCACGACCCTGCAGCACTGGAAAACATAAGAAACAACTATCCAGACGAAACAAAAATAAATTACTGCGATGATATGTACGACGCCCTGACAGATTGTGAAGGGCTTATACTCAGCACCGCATGGCTTGACTATAAATGCCCCGATTACTCACTGATGAAAGAACGCATGGCCGTTCCCGTCATTATTGATGGCAGAAACATATATGATCGAGACTATCTTTCTGATATTGGCTTTGTATACTACGGCGTAGGGCGCTGACGCACAGCTCAAGCAGCATATACTTCAGCCCCTTGTTCAAACAAAGGGGCTGGATGCCCAATATAGCTCCATCACTTCCCCCCTCAGACAGCCCCCTTACATATCCCCGCAGAAGACTGACAGGAACCTGACACTATAAGCCGATGAAAAGCGGACAAATTAAACTGGTGTTGGTACCGGAACAGTGTCGATATCAGTACTCACCATAACCATAGTAGCCTCTTGATTTACCATAGCCAATGCCACCGATCGTTTTAACGGAAACCTGATTCAGAACCACACCCAGGATAGAAGCATTATTAGCAATCAATCTTCCGATCCCCCTGCGAATGAGAGGCACAACGGTATCATCTGCTTTTGATAAGTAAATAACTGAGTCAGCATATTTACTTAATACCAACGAATCACTTACCAGTTCAACAGGTGCAGAGTCGATAATGATTCGATCGTACTGGGAACGGAGGTAGTCCAGAATTCGGCTAAACCGCTCTGTAGATATAAGCTCCAATGGGTTTGCAGGAACATCTCCAGGCAGAATAATATCAATTCCAGAATGAGTAATAATAGTATCCGATAGCTTCGACCTATCCTGAATCAGATCAGATAAGCCAAAACTGCTTTCGCCATTTAAGGGGGCAACCTGCTTCCTCATATCAGCACATACCAGAATAACTTTCTCCATTTTTCCCAGCGACAATGCAAGATTCGAAGAAATACTGGTTTTACCTTCCTTCGCAACAGATGAAGTCATAAGAATTATTTTATTCTCATTCTCCATATCAGACAGGAGAAGACTGGTTCGAATGGTGCGTATTGCCTCTGAGAACAGCGGGTTCTCGTTTGCAAAATAAGTTGAACCTATTTCAAGGTTTTCATTCTTCAGCTCAAGCTTAGGAACTGAGCCAATCAAAGGAACTGAGAGTTTACTTTCAACATCCTCAGGCTTCTTCAGTACATTTCTGTTCAACTCGATCAATACCAGAATTACAGATACCAGAGCAGAAAAGCCTATCCCTGCAAGCACCACCAAAAGTAGCTTCTTTGGTTTAAATGGAACAGAAGGAACAATAGCTTTATCGACGATACGAGCATTAACCTCCTCAAGATCAGAGGTGACTTTAGTTTCTTTCAAACGCGTAAGAAAAGTGTCATATAGCGCAAGGTTAGTATCTACTTCACGCTGATACTCCATGAACTTAAACTCTTTTCTTTTAATATCCTGGATCCTTTCATTGTTTTCTTTTATAAGATCGTCGATATATTTTTCTGCAGCAACAGCAAGCTGATAGTCTTTACTGATACCAGAAACCAGTAGCAAAACCTGCTCTTTCAGATTATGTAAGGCACTCTCATATTCTGAGCGGGCAGAGATGAGTCTAGGGTGCTTACTACCATACCTTTCAGCAAGAGAGTCATACTTTATCTTAGCCGTACCTGATTCTAATTTAAGGTTTCCAACCAATTTATCAGAAAGAATACTTGGAAGATCAAGGTACTCCTTCCAGTCATTAGATTTTATACGCTTTACTTGAAGGTATTTTCCTTCTGCGGAAACTCTTTCTCTTCGAGCATCAATCTGGCGTAAAGAAAGAACAGACAGCTCATCTCCGCTAATGGTCGAGATGCCATTTAAATCAACAAGGTTCTCTTGCTCTCTATATTTTTGAAGCTGAATTTCTGACTCTTCCAACTTACCTTTCAGTACTGATAATTGAGAGTTAATCCACTTTGAGGCGACGCGGTTCATGCTAACCCTGGACTCCATATTGCTCTCAATATAGCCAGAAGCAAGTAAATTAGCGATATCCGTTGCAACAACAGGATCAGTAAACTCAACAGAAACTTTAACAATTCTCGTCTTACCTAACTGAGAAACACCAACCATCCCTCTAACTTTGTTTACAACTGCCACCAGAAGCTTTTCATCAGAAAGACGTACGGGTTTCTTTTTAGCGCCAACAAAATAACTTTTAAATTTGGATAAAAAATCTCCCATTGCGCTTTTTTCAGGTTTTTTGAGAAAAGAGTTAAAGTCAGGATTGTTCATCAAATCTAATTCTTTAACGACCCTCTCAACAAGCGACCGAGAGCGCAGAAGCTCAATCTGGGTAACAATATAGTCCTTACCGGTATCATCAAGATTATAGACCTGCTCAATGGATACAACCTTCTTCTGGTCTTTCTCAATCAGCAGGGTCGCCGTAGAACGATATACAGGCGCTATCGTAGACACAAAGAATGCAGCAATGATCATCGCCACAATAGCTGACAAAATCACAGTATACTTTTTGGCCGCAACCGCAGTCAGAATAGAGGAAATGTCTACCTCATCTATTGAAGGAGAGGTTTTATTATCGTCTGGGCGTCCGTACAAAACAATTCCTCAAAAAAAGCTTTCTTCAACGAAGATTATATCACCTGGATTCATAAAAGTATCCAGACTCACTTTTACTGATTTTTTGTCCTTATCGCCA
>Ga0193950_1000203_pt1 | contig 15233 bp, 13 predicted proteins | sample BB_1_MG_FD_144485 | JGI IMG/M metagenome (GOLD analysis project Ga0193950, IMG submission 144485) | Microbial mat bacterial communities from the Broadkill River, Lewes, Delaware, United States - BB_1_MG | ecosystem: Environmental > Aquatic > Freshwater > River > Microbial mats | place: USA...
GGTTACAGGGTGAAAAACCTGACTCTAAATGTCAGGTTTTTTATTTTTTTCAGTTTATATCGGGTTGCTCATTCATGTTTTGTAGAGCCTATGTTGATCGTTTGATTTTATACGAGGAGGGCTTTATCAAAGAATTCCGTGGGGCTGAAACAAGCACCACTCTGTTTAAAAAGAGGATGTGGTCTCTATCGCCGGTTCAGGATTTAAATATTTTCGGCTCGCCATTGGTGGAATAGGGGCAGAAAAATACTTCAGTAAATTAGCGATTTATGGGAAAGTTAGTAGTTCACATACACTATTTTCTATGCCGTTAAGTTAAGAGAGTCACAATGAGCAATGTTCGAGTACTGGTAGTTGATGACGCGAAGTTTATTCTGGAGCGAGTGAAAAAAATTGTTGGGCAGGCGTTTCCTGCTTACGCTCTGGATACAGCACTTAATGGCCAGGAAGCGAAAGACCTGATGGAACATCAGACCTACGACATCATCCTGTGTGACTGGGAGATGCCGGAGGTCAGTGGCCTTGAGCTGCTGCAGTGGACCCGTAAACATGAGCCCCATAAGGATGTGCCGTTCCTGATGGTCACCAGCCGAGGTGAGCGTAGTTACGTGTTGAAGGCGATTCAGGCCGGTGTGACCGATTACCTGGGTAAGCCATTCAACGCTGAACATCTTACGGACAAAATGCTCAAGCTGCTGGCTAAAGTTGGCAAGCTGGATGAAGCGATGTCCAGGCGTGGTCTGGCGTTGATCGAGGCTGAGCGGGCTCGTCGCAAAGGCGCGGCTAAATCGACGGCTGCAACGCCGAAAACGGCGGCCAAAGCAACGCCAAATGCGAAAGGGCTGGCTCAATTGCGTACCAGTCAGGGTACGTACCGTTGTGCGATTAAAGACCTGAGCCTGCAGGAAGTGATGGTAGTGGTGAAGAATGACGGCCCATTACCACAGGTACTTGATCAGGTGGTGGTAGATATTGAACAGCTGTCCGGTGATAGTGTGGCACGGGTGAATGGCTTTATTTATCAGTCGCAGGCGATGGAGCGTAAAGTTGATTCCGCCTTTGTGAATGTGAAAGTGCAGTTCGTTGATGAAGATCCGGATAAAATGGCGCACCTGTCCAAGTATATTGCCAGCGTGCGTTAAGTGCTGATCGCTGGACACTAAAAAGGCTGCCCGAGGGCAGCCTTTTTGTTTTCTGATCGGCGGGTTGTCAGCCTCAGAGCTGGAAGCGGGCGGTCAGCTGGCCCAGCTGGTCGGCCTGCTCATGTACCTGCCGGCTGGCCTGCGATATATCTCCGGCGGCACTGGCGTTGTGTTCAACCGCACTGGCGATATCCTCCATCCTCACTGCCATATCACGGGTGGTCTCCGCTACCTGGCCGATGGCACCATTGATCTGGCGGGCAGCCTCACAAGCACTGCCTGCGCCCTGTTCGATGGCGTCAACGGCTTGTACTGCAGCGCTTCCCTGCTGCTGCACCTGACGAGTCTGCTCCAGCGCACTTTGCATTACCCGGCTGGCCTGCTTTGACTCCTGCTGGATAGTGCTGACGATGGTGTCGATCTGGGAGGTTGCAGTGACGGTTTTGTTGGCCAGTTCACGGACCTCATCGGCAACAACAGTAAAGCCGCGACCGGCGTCACCGGCACGTGCTGCTTCAATGGCGGCATTCAGAGCCAGCAGGTTAGTCTGGCCAGCGATTTCATTAATCATCGCCAGCACCCGGTCGATCTGCTCTGATTCCCGGTTCAGGGTTTCGATTCGCTGGGAGGCTTCTTCTACCACCTGTGTGGTTTCAGTCAACGAGCTCAGTGCCATGCTGATGTCGCGGCCGCCATCCTGAGCTTGCTGCAATGCCTGCTCAGAGGCATGTTGCAGTGCCTGTGAGGTGCTATACATCTGTTCAGCGGTCACACTGATCTGTTCGGTGGCAGCAGCCATACTGCTGGACTGGCCTGAGGCTGACTGGTTGGCCTGGGCGATACCTGCACTGTGGTTATTCATCTCACCCGCCATCTGGCGTAGCTGATCATTCTGGTTACGGACTTCGCTGACCAGACCGTTCAGCTGACGTGTCATCACGTTGGCGGCATTGCCCAGCTGATCAAACTCGTCATTACGGTCGGTATTCAGTGCCAGCTGCTGACTCAGGTCACCACTGCTGACCCGTGCCAGGTGATCGGCCAGCACCCGCAACCGACCTCTTGTCCCCAGTCCTATCCATAGGATCAGTGTCATCACCAGCAGGACCGCTGCAATATTGGCGGCAATCAGGAAGGCGCGGGCGGTGTCGACATCTGCGCTGGCGCTGACCCGTGCATTGGTAAGCAGAGTCTGTTGCAGGTGCTGGTAGCTGTTGTCGATGCTCTGCTGCAGGGACTGGCGTTGCTGGCTGAGTTGCTGTTGATGCTGGGTTGTCTGTTCGATAGCGCTGACCAGCTGTTGCATGGCCTGTTCATAACCATCAAGTGCCGGGCCAAAGTGGTCCTCAAAGGACAGCTCAATAATCATGTTACGTAACTGTGCAAATGCTGTGGTTAGTACGCTGAGCTGTTGTGGGTCAGGCTGCTCCAGATAGCGAATTTCAGCGGAGCGCACCTGTTGAAAAACTTCAACCATCGAGCTGAACAGGCTGAGTGCTTTTTTCAGCTCAGCAGCTTTCTGGCTGAGCTGGCCCCGTAAGCCATGCTGGCTGTTCAGCCCCTGCTTCTGCTGACTGTCGAACCACTGCAGACTGAGCTGATCCCAGCGGTCGAATTGTTGACGGATCTTTGCCAGCTGTTGTTTGGTCGCCGGGTCAGTTAGTTGTATCTGATCAAGCTGGTTATTCATCGCTTGCTGCATCTGCTGGCTTTGTTGCGGCCATTGCGTGGTAGTGGCGGGGGTCAGTTTCAGAATGGCGGTTTCGCGGTGGAGCAGTTCCAGTTTCAGTCGGGTCAGGCTTTCGCTGTAAAAGGTCAGGTTCGCCAGGTTGCGGGCGCTGTTATTTTGCAGCCCCAGTCCCCAGAGTGCGATACTGCAGGCCAGTACCATGCCAATCAGAGCCGTTATGATTACAAGCATCAGTTGTCGTACAAATGCGGGTTGCCAACGCATAGTCTTCCTCGCTGTGGTTAGATCGGTAACGGCCCTTTAAAGGCTCTTATGGGTGTTTTAGTCAGTGCTTGTCCGTCTCGGTTAAGCATTGAACGGTATTTTTTTGATGCTTACAAATTTTGTTTATTAACCAAAAGGTTGAGGGCTGAGTTTGTAGGTAAAACCCCTTATTTATGCCGTTTTTTGCATATTCAGGTGGGGTTTGTGTCGATTTTGAGGGTTTGATCTATGGTGTACGTACACAGCGAGTACGCAGGAAATCTGGCTGACTGTTATAAACATCAGCTGCTCTGTTACCTGCTGGCACTGTCGCCCGCACAGTATCTGGAAACCCATGCCGGGGCGGGCTGTTATCAGCTGGCTGAGAGCGGGCGCTGGCAGCAGGGTATTGGTCCGCTGTGGCCGCTGCAGGGGGCAGAGTTCAATGCTGACTGGGTGGCAGCGGTGACGGCACTGAACCCGCACCAGCTGGAGTTTTACCCCGGTTCACCCTGGCTGGCCCGTGCAATGCTGGGGCCTGAACGGCTGACGTTGTTTGAGCTGGATATGGCAGTGTCGGATCAGCTGCGTGAGGTACTGCCAGATGTGGATGTGCGTACCGGCGATGGTTTCTCCAGTGTGGTCCATCTGCTGGAGCCGGACTGTCTGGTATTGGTCGACCCACCCTATGCTGAGCCGGAAGAGTTTGAGCGGGCGCTGATGCTGGTCGCGCTGGTAGCACAGCGTCAGGACTGCACGCTGATGCTCTGGTATCCGCGTTTCAGTGATCGGCGTGAACAGGAATTTGTCACTGAGCTGGAAAGCTTGCTGGCGGGTTGTGGCTGGCAGCATGAGCTGCAATTTTCACGGCCGCAGGGGGCATTGTGCGGTTGTGGTGTTGCCGTCGTGGGGGCTGAGCAGCCTGAGTCTGCTGTGCTTCAGGCGATGATACAGAGGCTGGTGCTATAGCCCTGCTACTGCCTGGCAGTAACAGGGCCTGTTGCGACAGCTGAATGCCCAGCGCTGTTTCAGTAAAGTGCCTGCTCGTCTTTAACGACTTCTTTCAGGATATGCAGGAACAGGGCATCGGCATCGCTGTGCTCAAGCGGAATTTTTACATTGGTGCTGGCGGACAGTTCATCGGCAATCAGTACGTCGGCGTTGTCGTCACCGGCATGTTTGCGGGCAATGCTCAGCGCGGTTTCACAGATATCTGGCTCAACCAGAACCTTGCGGATAAAGCCCATCAACTCGTTAATTACACGTTCTTTGTTTTTGATTTCAGCTACGCTCATCGCCTTTCTCCTGATCTGAAAACGATATAAACCACTATAACCGGTTGTGCCGGTGGGCTGTGCCTGTGTCACGATCAGCGACACGTTCAGCCGCCATCTTAACCGCTTTACGGGCTGTTATTCTATGGTGGTGAAAACGCCTTTGTCATACAAAGGGTTATAGACCATGACAGAGAATCCGTTACCTGGACTTAAGTCGGGCTTCTGGGGCCTTTATTGCACTGCAATACCGGTTGATCAAATTTTGTCTAAGTGCAAAAATATGCCCCTTACTTTTCGACCTGAGGCCAGTAGGTTACCCCGAACGCCTGCGGACGTGAGCATTGGAACTGCTCCCCCGTTCAGATCAGGTCTGCCGATTGAGTCGATCCTCAATTCTGGCAAGCACCCGAACGTGAGCCGCTTTGTGTTTCTTTTCAGGAAAGTTAAGTTTTCCCCCATGCGTCACCCTCGCGTGGGGTCAGGCTTCGTTCACCGTTGCAGAAACTGAGAACTGTTTCGTCAGAGGTTGCCGCCTCGACGACAAAGAGGGTTATAACAGTGGAATTATTATCAGGCGCAGAAATGGTTATACGCGCTCTCAGAGATGAGGGTGTTCAGCACATCTATGGCTATCCTGGCGGTGCACTGCTGCACGTCTACGATGCTATTTTCCAGCAGGACGAAGTCCAGCATGTGCTAGTGCGTCATGAGCAGGCTGCAACTCATATGGCGGACGCTTATGCCCGTGCAACCGGCAAGGCTGGTGTGGCACTGGTAACGTCCGGTCCGGGTGCGACAAACGCGGTAACAGGTATTGCAACCGCGTACATGGATTCCATTCCGATGGTGGTGATCACCGGTCAGGTTATGTCTTTCCTGATTGGTGAAGATGCGTTCCAGGAGACCGATATGATCGGTATCTCCCGTCCGGTGGTTAAGCACAGCTTTAGCGTGCAGCGCCCGGAGGACATTCCGTCCATCATCAAGAAAGCGTTCCATATTGCACAAACGGGCCGTCCGGGTCCGGTTGTTGTCGATATTCCAAAGGATATGACAACGCCAACAGAGCGTTACGAATATGAGTATCCGAAGAACGTTAAAATGCGTTCTTACAACCCGGTGAGCCGTGGCCACAGTGGGCAGATCAAAAAAGCAGTTGACCTGCTGCTGGGTGCAAAACGCCCGGTGATCTACTCCGGTGGTGGCATCATTATGGGCGATGCCCATGTTGAGCTGACCGAGCTGGCGCGCAGCCTGAATGTACCGGTGACTAACACGCTGATGGGGCTGGGTGGTTACCCTGGTACTGATCGTCAGTTCGTTGGCATGCTGGGTATGCATGGCAGCTACGAAGCGAACATGGTGATGCACCATGCGGATGTGGTGCTGGCGATCGGCGCACGCTTTGATGATCGGGTAACCAACGGTGTGGATAAGTTCTGCCCGACGGCGAAGATTATCCATGTGGATATCGATCCTGCATCGATATCGAAAACGATCACCGCTGATATTCCGATCGTGGGTCCGGCCCGCGATATCATCAAAGAGATGATTCAGCTGGTGAAAGGCGCTAAGACAGGCCCGGATGCAGAAGCAGCCAAACAGTGGTGGCAGCAGATTGATGAATGGCGTGCCCGTCATGGCGGCCGTTTTGACATCAATGAAGGTGGCCTGATGAAGCCTCAGCAGGTTATCGAGATGCTGAGCAAGGTCACCAACGGTGATGCCTATGTCTGCTCTGATGTAGGTCAGCACCAGATGTTTGCGGCGCAGTACTACAAGTTCAATCAGCCTAAACGCTGGATCAATTCCGGTGGTCTGGGCACCATGGGCTTTGGTCTGCCAGCGGCGATGGGCGTGAAGATGAACTTCCCGGATGCCCATGTAGCCTGTGTAACGGGCGAAGGCAGCATCCAGATGAACATCCAGGAACTGTCGACCTGTCAGCAGTATGATATTCCAGTGAAAATCATCTGTCTGAACAACCAGTCGCTGGGCATGGTACGCCAGTGGCAGGATATGAACTACGAGTCCCGTCACAGTCAGTCTTACATGAAGTCCCTGCCGGACTTCGTCAAGCTGGCCGAGTCTTACGGTCATGTGGGTATGAAGGTGGACAAGTACGCCGATCTGGAAGGGGCGATGACGGAAGCCTTCGCAATGACCGATCGTCTGGTATTCATGGATATCGCGGTTGATCCGTTTGAGCATGTTTACCCGATGCAGGTACCGCGTGGTGCTATGCGTGATATGTGGCTGAGCAAAACGGAGAGAACATAATGCGCCATATTATCTCTGTACTGTTGGAAAACGAACCGGGTGCACTGTCCCGCGTAGTGGGCCTGTTTTCGCAGCGTAACTTCAACATTGAAACGTTGACTGTGGCTGCAACAGACGATGGCACCCTGTCCCGTATGACGGTGACAACGCTGGGGTCTGACAAGGTTGTCGAGCAGATCACCAAACAGCTGAACAAGCTGATTGATGTGGTCAAGGTGGTTGATCTGACTGAGGGTGAGCACATCGAGCGTGAGCTGATGATGATCAAACTCAAGGCGAACAGCAGTGCTGCACGCGAAGAGATCAAGCGCACCGCGGATATTTTCCGTGGCCAGGTGATCGATGCAACGCCGAATACGTTCACCGTACAGCTGGTGGGTTCAAGCGATAAGCTGGATGCGTTTATTAATGCATTGAGTGGTGCGAGCCTGCTGGAAGTGGTGCGCTCCGGGGTATCCGGTATCGCCCGTGGTGAGAAAGTACTGAGCCTGTAAGGCCCGGCAGTGCTGGCTGACCTGCCGTCAGCCAGCACTGAGCATAAAAAAACCGCCCTGATCGGGCGGTTTTTTTATGCCTGTAAATGACTGATGAGATTACTTGCTCAGCGCTTCGAGCAGGACCAGGGTTCGACAGGGGATGTAGACGCAGTATTCACGGGAGCCAGTGTGTATTACTACCCGTGCGTGCAACAGGATGGGTGGTACCAGCTGGTCGTAAAGCTCAGCAGGATGTGGCTGGTAGTTGAGGGTGTCAAACATCGGGCTGAAGGCCTGTTCGATAAAGCTCAGGTCGCAGCTTTCAGTATCGGAGGTGGCGACGAAGTCCAGCAGCACATCGCTGTAGTACATCGCGCCAACATCCTGTTTGGCCAGTGCGCCGTGGATATCAACCCGTAGTTGTTCACCATCGATATTGAAGCGCGACTGGATGGATTGGCGCAGGTGGTCGGTGAGGGTGGTACTGAATTCCATAACTGATCTGTCCTGAGTCTGAATCACTATGAATGCAGTATGTGTCAGGCCAGGTTGTGAAACATTGCTGTAGGTCAGTCTGGCTGAGGGGCTGTTGTCAGTTGTTGTGGCGTTATAGGGTTGTTCAGCTACAGGGGCAGCCGGTAGTGCTCGGCGATACTTTCATCCCAGTCGGTACCTGCGCCAGGCTCTCCGCTGCTTTGTGCCCGGCCCTGGCTGAATTGCAGTGGGGACTTCATTAACAGGCTCCACCAGTCACTGTATTGCAGCCAGTGTGCGGTCGGACTCAGGCTGAGTAACTGGCTGCTCAATTCAGGCCACAGGTTGCTCGATAGCGGAAGTTCGTGCAGGCGAGCCAGTTCCGCAGCTTTGAGCCAGCCACTGACGCCACCACACTTCATACTGTTGAGCATCAGATAGCTAATGGCCCCTGTGGTTATCGCCTGCTCGATTTCAAAGCAGTTCCACCAGTTTTCACCACTTTGCAGTCTGTGTTGGGTGTGCTGATTGAGCATTGCCATGGATTTGAAATCATGGGACAGAACCGGTTCTTCTACCCAGTACAGTTCGCTGTCTTCCAGCATCTGCAGTCTCAGGCGGGCTTCTGGCAGACTCAGGCACTGGTTGTAGTCCACCATTAATTTGATATCCGGGCCAATCGCGCTGCGAATTGCCTGAATAACGCCGAGATCTTCCTGCACTGTCGGGTAGCCAATACAGACTTTGATGCCATGGAAGCCCCGGCGAGCCAGTTGTTTGGCGCGTTGAGCGCAGTGCCTTGCACCTTCAAAGCCGATAGAGGCATACGTCTGCAGATCATGTTCTTCACCGCCGAGCAGCTCAACCAGGCTGCATTGGTGGCGCTTGGCCATGGCATCCCAGAGGGCGATGTCAATACCTGACAGGGCCATACCAACCAGCCCCTGATTACCTGCCATCCGGGATTTCTGCTCCAGCTGTTTCTCCAGGGTGGCGGCGCTGACAGAGGTATGGGGAGCCATATTGCGCACCAGTTCCAACAGAGGTTTCAGGGTCAGTTCACTATAGGCAAACAGCATGCTGCGCCCGGTGACACCCCGTGCAGTATGCAGCTCGATCAGTACCAGAGGCACCGCCGTTACAGTACCGGCTGCTGTGCGGTAGGGGGTCTGCAGTGGTAGCCGGATGGCGTGGGCCTGCAGGTCTGTGATGGTCAGTGTATTGCTATCAGGCATATCGAGTCTCTGTACGGCGATACAACACAGATTAAAGCTGCGTAATCTGGTGGTCATATGCGAGTAAAAGCGCAGTAAAAGCTGCAAACCCTGTGGTGCAGGGTCATGACCAGGTTTTTTGAGTGCGTATTCAGTGTAGACCTATTTATAGACCACTAATTAGCACAATACCGTGATCAATAACACTGTTTACTCTATGGTTTTATCATCTGTCAGCTATATCTGGTATTCGCTGTCACCTGGTCAGCGGTATACTTCTGGCATTGTTGAACGCTAACAGGAACTTGAATAATGGTGTTTCGTACCCAGGATAAAGTACGCGATTATGAGCTGGATATGCAGGGTATTGTGAATAACGCAGTGTATTTGAATTACCTGGAACATGCCCGCCATGAATTTCTGCTGGCTAATAAAATTGACTTCGCTGTGCTGGCTGCCGAGAAGATCCATCTGGTGGTGGTGCGCTCAGAGCTGGATTATAAGGCTTCGCTGAAAAGCGGTGATCAGTATGCAGTAGAGGTCAGCATGGAGCGGCTTAGCAAGGTGAAATTTGGTTTTCGCCAGCGGGTAATCCGATTGGCGGACAGCAGGGTATGTGTAGAGGCGCTGGTGGTAGGAACGGCGCTGAATAAGCGTGGCCGACCGTACCTCTCTCCGGAAATTAACGCATTGCTGGGTGGGTAATATGGCTGCAGGTACGGTGGGGTCTGTTTTCTCTGCCTGCTGATGCTCAGGGGGGCTGGTTCAGTGCCCCTGAACCTGTTCCCAGAATGCACTGATCAGCGGATTTTTCAGCTTTTTCTCCAGTACAAACAGCCCGACGTTATAAGGCGGCAGAGCGGGTTGTACATCAAGTACCTGCACCTTGTCGGCCAGTGGGCTGTTCTCCAGTACGATTTGCGGCACTACGCCGACACCGAACCCCAGGCTGACCATGCTGACGATGGCTTCGTTACCGGCTACCTGGGCATAGATTGTGGGTTTCAGGTTTTGATCGTTGAACCAGCGGTTAACCTCATCCCTGGATACTCCTTCCTCTGACAGAATCATTGGCACTGTTGCCCAGTCGACAGGTCGCACCAGCTGGATGCTTAACGGGGAGTCATCCCGGGGCGCGATAAAGACCAGTGGTGACTTGGCAATGGCTTTAAAGGCCATTCCGGCAGGGGGGGTGGCCGGGTGAGCGGCAATGGTGATCTCTTCCAGCCCTGCCTGCACTCTCTGTATCGCTGTGTCCGGGTCGCCGGTATGGAGTTTGATTTCAACCCCGGGGTACTGATTACGGAATTCCCGCAGGATCTCATATAAGAAGCTGTAGCTGGCGGTGACGGAGCAGTACACACTGATCTCTCCGCGCAGGGTGTTGCCCCGCTGCATCAGCTTCTGACGAATAGCTTCCCACTGGTCCAGTGCATCGCGGGCGTATTCCTGAAACAGTTCGCCGTCTCGGGTAAGCAGCACAGTGCGGTTATCACGGGTGAACAGCACGGTATCGAGCTCGGTTTCCAGCTGTTTGATTGCCCGGCTCAGGGCGGAGGGGCTGATATGACACAGTTCGCTGGCGCGACCGAAGTGCAGAACATCGGCCAGGGTGAGGAACTGTTTCAGGGTACGGGTATCCAGGGGCTGCTCGCTTATCTTTGTCGGTGGCTGAACCAGTCTGTGCTTCAATAGCAGCAGTGTACGCAATGGGGGGCTATTTCTGAAGCCTGCTGCTTGTCTCCTGTATTGGGGAGCAGGATATGAAGTCTTACTATTACTTAAATATCAATATGGTAAAGCGCTTAACAAATGATGAATCTGGGGCTTGTTTCTGGCGGTTTAATTAAATATATTTTACCGCAGTCGCATTTGATCGATCGATCAAGTTGGTCTGTTTCTGGCCATCAGAGTGTGCATGATTATCTGTCCTGATTCAGTTGAGTCTGCTGTTATGTTGTTCAGGATGATCGAATTGATATGGCTGCCATCGGGCTGCTTACTGCCGTTGCCAGCCTCGATCTTTATTACTGAAACTCAAGGAGTGAGTGAATGACCGGAGTTTCGCTGCGTGATCTCGGAAGAGCTGATCGACCACCTGCCTGATATCTTCTTTACCGCGGATGCTAACCATTGCATCGTGTCTATTTCACTATGTGCCAGTTCGTTACTGGGCTATCGCCATCAGCAACTGCTGGGGCGTCGTCTTGATAGCCTGTTTGTTGAGCCTGCCTGTTATCTGCAGTTGCGTCAGGCTGTTGATACGGCGGCAGGGGCGATGGTGAGCACTGAGGCTCAGGTGCAGTGTCAGGATGGTCGATATGTATGGCTGCAGTTTAATCTTCGGACCTGCATTGATGAAACGGGTGGCTGTCAGGGCCTGGAAGGGGTTGCGCGGGATATTAATGAGCAGCGGGCGCTGTTGAAGCAGGTGCGTGACAGTGAGGACCGTTTCCGCCGTCTGTCAGATCTGGCTCGTGAGTCTGTCTTTATTCATCATCAGGGTCGCCTGCTCGACTGTAATCAGGCTGCACAGCAGCTGTTCGGGTATAGCCACGCCGAGATGATGCGTATGCAGGCGTTTGATCTGGTGGCACGGGCCGATGTTGCAACAGTGCGACACAACATAGAGCAACAGACCGAACAGCCCTACGTTGTGAATGGACGACGTGTGGATAACACCACTTTTCCGATGGAAATACATTCCCGACAGAGTGTGATGGGCGCATTGCCCGTACGGGTAACCTGTATCCGTGATCTGTCAGAACAATATCAGATGCAGCATCGCACGCGAATGCTGTCCGAGGCGATTGAAAACTGCCCGGTTGCGGTCATTATTGCGGATGCTGCAGGGCGGGTGGAGTATATCAATCCTGCCGTGGTGGAGATGACAGGTTATGTGTTTGACGATCTGCGCGCACTGCCGCTTCTGGGCGATCTGTTCTGCCTTGAAATTGATCCTGCAGCCAAATGGTTGCGCTGGAAGCTGACCATGGGCCAGCCCTGGAGTGGTCGGCTCAAGCTGCGCCGGGCTGATGGTGAGGTGATCTGTGTGATTGCGCGTCTGTCAGCGACAACCGCTGATAATGGCGATGTGATGCATCAGTCACTGGTGCTGGAAGATATCACCCTGCAGGAAAATCATGAGCAGACGATTCGGCACCAGGCTAACTATGACGCCCTGACCGGTTTGCCAAACCGCAGCATGGCAGCCGAGCGGATGCAGCAGATGCTGGTGGCGGCGCGGGAGACGGAAACGCAGGCGGCGATGCTGTTTGTGGATCTGGATGAGTTCAAATCAATCAACGATACCCTGGGCCATGATTATGGTGATGCGCTGCTTCAGGCCGTAGCTGAGCGGCTGCAGTTGTCGGTAGAGAAAGAGCACTGCCTGGCGCGCTTTGGCGGTGATGAGTTTCTGTTAATGGTGGCTGGCCTGCGTGCCTCGATGGAGGTGGAAGCACTGTGTGAGCGGTTGCTGCAGGCGTTTTCACGTCCCTTCCGTATTCGCGACCGTGAATTAACCGTGTCTATCAGTCTGGGTGTGGCGGTATATCCACTGGATGGCTCGGATTTTACGACGTTACTGCGCCACGCTGATACGGCGATGTATCAGGCCAAGCAGGGTGGTAAAAACGGTTACTGCTTCTTTAACAGTCAGATGAACCAGCAGGCTGAGCAGCGGCTGCAGATTGAGAGCCAGTTGCGCTGGGTACTGGAGCGTAATGAGTTAAGCCTTAACTATCAGCCGGTGATCGACTTTGCTACGGGCCAGCTGCGGGGCGTTGAGGCGTTGTTACGCTGGCATAGCCCTGAAATGGGGGTTGTTACGCCCGATCAGTTTATTCCGGTAGCCGAGAGCAGCGGTATGATTGTGGCGATCGGGAACTGGGTAATGCAAATGGCTTGCCTGCAGGCGAAGCGCTGGCAGGATCAGTTTGGTATCCCACTGCGTATGGCTGTCAATGTCTCCCCCCGGCAGTTCAAGGGTGGAGATCTGGTCGAGATGGTCAGTCAGGCGCTGGCTGATAGCGGGCTGGCGCCTGAGTGTCTGGAAATTGAAGTGACCGAAGGGTTGCTGATGCGCCACCGTACCGAAACTCGCAAAACATTCCGTGAACTTCAGGCCATGGGGGTTCGAATTGCCATTGATGACTTCGGTACCGGTTATTCGTCATTGGCCTATCTGGAGAAATTTTCCTTTAACACTCTGAAAATCGACAAGAGCTTTGTGGCGGGGATGGCACCGGACAGTCGCCGCGATACCCTGGTGCAGACGATCATCACCATGGCACACGGGCTGGATTTGAAAGTGGTGGCCGAAGGGGTGGAAACGGCGGAGCAGGTGGCGCGGTTATCTGTACTGGACTGTGACTTTGCCCAGGGCTATCACTACAGTAAGCCACTAACGGCGGTGGATTTCGCGCACTACATTACCCGGCACTGTCAGCTGGAGTCGGTGCTGGCATAAGTCGGTCAGCCAACTTTTATCCCGACCCAGATGACAGCAGCCAGGCCGATCAGCCCTTCAAATAACAGAAAACCGTAATCATGAAACAGTTCGTCAGGCATCGTGCACTCCGTTCGATTGATCTGTGCAGGCTGCTGCTGGATGACCTTTGTCCAAGCAGCCATTAGAATGGACGCAAATTATTGAACTGGTTACTCCAATGACGCAAGAACAGAATCAATCTGAAAGCAGTAATGCGGGTGCCAAGCCGCATCGTGGCATCTATCTGCTGCCGAACCTGTTTACCACGGCGGCACTGTTTTCAGGCTTCTACGCAGTTGTTGCCAGTATGCAGGGCAACTTTGAAAGTGCAGCGATTGCTGTGTTTGTTGCGATGGTACTGGATGGCCTGGATGGTCGCGTAGCGCGTATGACCAATACCAGCAGCAAGTTTGGTGCAGAGTATGACTCGCTGGCTGATATGGTCTCTTTCGGGGTGGCACCGTCGCTGGTGGCTTTCAACTGGGTACTGGATGATATTGGCAAGGTTGGCTGGTGTGCTGCCTTTATCTATGTGGCGGGTGCGGCGTTACGTCTGGCACGCTTCAATACGCAGATCGGTTCTGTGGATAAACGTTATTTTATTGGCCTGCCAAGCCCGGCAGCCGCTGCTGCCGTTGCGGGACTGGTCTGGGCGGCGACCGAATTTGAGGTGGATGGCAGCGGTTACGCGTATTTCATCGCGCTCTATGTTGCGCTGGCCGGGGTACTGATGGTTAGTAACGTACTGTATTACAGCTTTAAAGATGTTGATTTCAAAGGCAAGGTGCCATTCCTTATTCTCGCCGGGATTGCGCTGTTGTTTGCTGTTATTTCCATCAGCCCACCGTTATTTCTGTGGCTGCTGTTCCTTGTGTATGCCGCGTCTGGCCCGGTATTGTGGGTGTTGCGTAAGGCGCGCCGTTAAGCCGGTTCTGGCTGGTTAAGCCTGCGGTAGATAAAGCGCGGTACTGGGTGATTCCTGGTACCGCGTTTTTTATTTGCAGGCTGAAATATGAACTACACTTAAAAGTTTTGCGGCGGCGGGAATTTTTTCAGCTAGTCCTGCTCTAACCCCTCAGAACCGATTCCCAGACCATGGATGCCGCTTTATGCTGATCAAGAAACCTGACCTGATTCGCCCCTCTGAAATTACTTCGCAATCGGCTTATCTTAATCGCCGGCAGTTTATGAAGGGCTTAGCAGGCACGGCGGCGTTTGCTGCCAGTGCTTCCGCCCTGGCATTACCGGAGCCGAGCTTTGATAAGGGGCTGCCGGTTTACACCGGGCCGGACTGGTTACAGCAACAGCTGCGGGCAGGTGTGAGCAACAAGGCGTTCTCTACGGATGAGAAGGTGGCCCCCTATCAACATGCGATTCGACATAACAATTTCTATGAGTTTGGTACGGGTAAGGGTGATCCGGCGAAAAATGCTCAGGACTTTATTACCGACCCCTGGTCAGTCGAGATCAGCGGCGAGGTGAACCGGCCTGGCACGATCGGGCTGGAAGACCTGATAAAACCGCACCAGCTGGAAGAACGGATTGTGCGTTTGCGCTGTGTTGAAGCCTGGTCGATGGTGCTGCCCTTTGTCGGGGTGTCGCTGGCCACGTTACTGAAACAGTTTGAGCCGACCTCTAAAGCCCGATATGTCGAGTTTACGACTCTGAATGATCCGAAGCAGATGCCGGGGCAACGTTCGGTTTTCAGCTCGCTGGACTGGCCCTATGTTGAAGCGCTGCGCATGGATGAAGCCATGCACCCGCTGGCGTTCATGGCTGTCGGGATGTATGGCAACGCACTGCCACCGCAAAATGGTGCGCCGCTACGGCTGGTGCTGCCATGGAAGTATGGCTTCAAGTGGGTGAAGTCGATTGTGGGTATCCGCTTTACCGAAAAGATGCCAGAAACTACATGGAATAAAATGGCTGCCCATGAGTATGGCTT
>Ga0193950_1000204_pt1 | contig 15201 bp, 12 predicted proteins | sample BB_1_MG_FD_144485 | JGI IMG/M metagenome (GOLD analysis project Ga0193950, IMG submission 144485) | Microbial mat bacterial communities from the Broadkill River, Lewes, Delaware, United States - BB_1_MG | ecosystem: Environmental > Aquatic > Freshwater > River > Microbial mats | place: USA...
TGACAGCCGTTGCTCTCGGGTCAACATCGCCTTACTCCTGTTAAGTGAACAGCGACTGTACCCGGATCGCTCATCAGGAAACAGAGACACGACAGGACGGAGAAAAAGGGTACAGGCACTAACCTGTTAGCACTCGGCACCACTTACAGTAAACTGTACCCATGAAACGTTACCAGCAACTGGCTCACACTCTGTGCCAGCGTATCGAACAGCATGAATTTCAGCCCGGCAGCCTGCTGCCCTCTATCCGCGTGCTCGGCCAGCAATATCAGCTGAGTAAAAACACTGTGATCCACGCCCTGAGCGAGCTGGAACACAACGGCCTGATTCAGGCCCAGCCACGCCAGGGGTTCCGGGTGTGCGCCCCTCAGCAAGCCAGCCCGACCATCGAGCCCCGCGCAGTCAGCCTGGGTGCAACCGCATTCAGCGTACTGGGGGCTGCCAGCCGCCCCGGTGTGCTGGCGCTGGGCTCTGCCGACCCGGACTCACGCTGGCCAGCGGTCAGCTGGCTCTATCAGCAACTGGCCCGCACGGCCCGCCAACGCAGCCAGAACCCGCAGCGCAGCAGCCACTACAGCGCCCCTGCTGGTGACCCTTCACTGCGTAACGCACTGGCTGATCACCTCAATGCCACCGCCTTTGCCTGTAACAGCGAACAGATCATCATCACCCAGGGGGCTCAGGAAGCACTCTCCCTGAGCCTGCGCAGTGTGGCTGAGCCGGGCGATATTATCGCCGTTGAATCCCCCTGCTATTACGGCACACTGCAATGCGTTGAAGCACTGGGGCTCAAGGTGCTGGAGCTGCCGGGCGACCCGGTCAGCGGCACTAACCTGAGCGCACTGGAACAGGCACTGACACGGTGGCCGGTTAAAGCCCTGCTGACCAATCCAACATTTAATAACCCACTGGGGTTCAGCCTGGATCTGAGCAGCCGCAAGCAGCTGATCGCGCTGGCCAATCAATGGGATATCGCCATTATCGAGGATGATGTATTTGCCGAGCTGGGTTTTCAGGGGCAACGCGCCACCCCACTCAAAGCGCTGGACAGCGAACAGCGGGTGATCCATTGCGGCTCATTTTCCAAAAGCCTGGATGCGGATCTGCGACTGGGCTGGGTACTGCCGGGCCGGTATTACGAACAGCTGAATTATCTGAAATACATCACCAGCATCAGCTGTCCTGGCCTGGCACAACAGGCCGTGGCGGAACTGCTTAAGGGTCGGCGCTACCGCCGCCATCTCAGCCAGCTGGCCCGCGCCTATGGCGAGCGCGCCACAATGCTGGCCGAGGATGTCCGGCAGCACTGGCCAGCTCAGGTCAGCTTTATTCCCCCTCAGGGCGGGATGGTGCAGTGGTTTGAATTGCCAAAGCAGTGCAATAGCGACCAGCTGTTTCAGCAAGCACTACAGGAAGGTATAGGAACCTCACCGGGTAATCTGTTCTGCACCGACCAGCGCTTTGGCCACCATCTACGCCTGTGCTTTGCTAATTATCGGCGGGAGGATGCACAGCTCAGTGCGATTATCCGGCTGGGTGAGATGATCGAAAACGCATACTGAAAGACACAAAAAAACCGCCCGAAGGCGGTTTTTTAAGATCAGTCAGCAACCAGAACTCAGCTTACCGCGTCGTCTGCTTCCATGTCTTTCATGGACAGCTTGATACGGCCGCGCATGTCGACGTCCAGTACCTTCACTTTAACCATCTGATCCATCTGGATGTAGTCGGTCACTTTCTCAACACGCTTGTTGTCGATCTGAGAGATGTGAACCAGGCCATCTTTACCCGGCAGGATGTTAACGAAGGCACCGAAGTCTTCGATACGTACAACCTTACCTTCGTAGATTTTGCCCACTTCAGCTTCAGCAGTGATCGCCATTACACGGTCGATTGCCGCTTTGGCCGCTGCTTTGTCTGCCGCGTAGATGCGTACGTTGCCATCGTCTTCGATATCGATGGTCGCACCGGTTTCTTCGGTCAGCGCACGGATAGTCGCGCCGCCTTTACCGATTACGTCACGGATCTTCTCAGGGTTGATCTTCAGCTGAGTCATCGCTGGCGCATTGTCTGGCAGTTCCGGACGTGCGTAGCCGATGGTTTTCGCCATCTCACCCAGGATGTGCTTACGTGCATGGTAAGCCTGCTCCAGAGCGATCTCCATGATCTCTTCGGTAATGCCGGTGATCTTGATGTCCATCTGCAGTGCAGTTACACCAGACTCTGTACCGGCTACTTTAAAGTCCATGTCACCCAGGTGATCTTCATCACCCAGAATGTCGGTCAGTACAGCGAAACGCTCGCCTTCTTTAACCAGACCCATCGCGATACCCGCAACCGGGGCTTTCAGCGGTACACCGGCGTCCATCATGGACATGGAAGCACCACACACAGAAGCCATGGAGCTGGAACCGTTGGATTCGGTGATTTCAGATACCACACGGATGGTGTACGGGAACTCTTCCTGGCTTGGCAGGACAGCCGCAACACCACGACGTGCCAGACGACCGTGACCAATCTCACGACGGCCAGCACCCATCATACGACCACACTCACCTACAGAGTATGGAGGGAAGTTGTAGTGCAGCATGAACGGGTCTTTACGCTCGCCTTCGATCGCATCGATGATCTGTGCATCACGGGCAGTACCCAGAGTACAGGTCACAACGGACTGTGTTTCACCACGGGTGAACAGGGAGGAACCGTGTGTACCTGTCAGTACGTCCACCTGCGTTTCAATGGCGCGAACAGTTTTACCGTCACGGCCATCGATACGTGGTTCACCATCCAGGATGCGGCTACGTACTGTATCTTTTTCCAGCGACGCGAAGATACCAGACACTTCACCAGCAGAAGGCTGGCCTTCTTCACCGCTCAGCGCTTCTACAGCCTGCGCGCGCAGTGCGCTCAGTGTATTCTGACGCTCCAGCTTGTTGGCAACCTGGTAGGCCGCAGCAATACCGTCACCTACTTCAGCTTTCACCTGAGCGATCAGCGCTTCGTTTTTCTCTGCAGGCGTCCACACCCATGCTTCTTTACCGGCTTCAGCAGCCAGCTCGTTCACGGCGTTAACAATAACCTGCATTTCCTGGTGTGCGAACAGCACCGCACCCAGCATTTCGTCTTCGGTCAGTTCCTGTGCTTCAGACTCAACCATCAGTACCGCATCAGAGGTACCAGCCACAACCATGTCCAGCTCGGAGGTTTCCAGCTGTTCGTAGGTCGGGTTCAGGATGTAGCCAGCGTCTTCAGTGAAGCCAACGCGTGCTGCACCGATTGGGCCCTGAAACGGGATACCGGAGATTGCCAGCGCCGCAGAGGTACCGATCATCGCAGCGATGTCCGGGTCATTCACTTTGTCAGCAGACATAACCGTACACACAACCTGTACTTCGTTCATGTAGCCTTTCGGGAACAGAGGACGAATTGGACGGTCGATCAGACGGGATGTCAGTGTTTCTTTTTCTGTCGGACGGGCTTCACGTTTGAAGAAGCCACCCGGAATACGGCCTACAGAGTAGTATTTTTCCTGGTAGTGTACAGACAGCGGGAAGAAGCCCTGACCTTCTTTGGCTTCTTTAGCGCCAACAACAGTACACAGCACCTGAACGCCACCCATGGTAACCATGACGGCACCGGTAGCCTGGCGGGCAACACGGCCCGTTTCGATGGTAACTTCGTGGTCACCAAACTGGAATGTTTTCGTAGATACCTGGAACACAGTAATTTTCCTGTTCAGATAAAGTGTGACGCCGGAGCTTTATGGTGCTGTTTCGCATGTCAGCCAGTACTCAGTTGGGTTCTGACAGGAAGCCAATTGAGTACAGGCCAGGTAAGCGGTGAAACAGTCGCTCAGTCTCCAGCACATGTAAAAAGGGCCATACAACTGTATGGCCCTGGTGAATCACGTCTTAGCGACGCAGACCCAGCTCACCGATCAGCGCCAGGTAACGATTGGCGTCTTTCTTCTTCAGGTAGTCCAGCAGCTTACGACGCTGGTTTACCATACGAATCAGACCACGGCGAGAGTGGTGGTCATGCTTGTTTGCTTTAAAGTGACCCTGCAGACCTTCGATGTTAGCTGTCAGCAGCGCAACCTGAACTTCCGGGGAACCCGTGTCGTTTTCGCCCTGAGCAAACTTAGCTACGATTTCTGCTTTCTTCTCTACGGACAATGCCATGAGACTATCTCCAAATATGCTGACGATCTTTGATCGCCGTTAAAAGAAACGATGTACCGAGCATATTTCCAGTACAACGCCACGAACCGATAGGCCATGCCCATCAGAAATCAATTCCTGTCCGGCAGATCAGGCTGACTGATCACCGGTTTTACACAATCGCTGAGCACGCAATTTATCGCCCTCAGTAATCCGGCCAACACCCAGGAAGCGGCTATCTGGCGTACCAAACAGCTTGATGCAATCGGTGTCGCCTGAAGCACACTGTTCAGCGGTCAATACAACGGTCTGACCGTTGCAGATTTTCGCGGTCTGCTTCGCATCCAGCTCCAGTGACGGGGTGTCCCCGCCCAGCGCTGTCCAGATCGGCAATAATAACTGATCCAGTCTGGCTTGTGCGCATTTTATATCGCCCTGATCGGCCTCAGTCAGCGCCGCCAGTTGTTCTATATCAGTAACCGGCATCATCTGAGCAGCCTTGAATGGCCCGGCGTCCAGTCGATGCAGTTTTGCTACATGAGCGCCACAGCCCAGTAACAGCCCCAGGTCTTCAACGATGGAGCGAATATAGGTGCCCTTGGAGCAGCGAATATCCAGATCCACCTCGTCACCACGGAAATCAAGCAGCTCGATCTCATAGATGGTAACCCGGCGAGGCTTGACCTCAACCTCTATACCCTGGCGTGCCAGTTTATACAGCGGTTGGCCATTAAATTTGAGCGCCGAAAACATCGACGGCACCTGCTCGATTTCACCACTGAAGTTGCTGACCAGCAGTTCACGAATCAACGCTTCGTTAACATGGTCGCCGATCTCAGCTTCAGCCACTACTTTGCCATCAGCATCCGAGCTATCGGTACGAATACCCAGCTTGGCCGTGGTCTGGTAGCGTTTATCAGATTCGAGCAGATATTGGGAAAATTTTGTGCCTTCGCCAAAGCAGATAGGCAGCATACCGGTTGCCAGAGGATCCAGCGCACCGGTATGGCCTGCTTTAGCAGCACCGAAGAGCCGCTTGACCTGCTGCAGCACACCGTTAGAGGTTACCCCCTGCGGTTTGTGCAACAACAGAATACCGTCAACATCGCGGCCACGATTACGTCGTGCCACGGATTATTCCTCGTTGTCGGTTTTGTCAGCTTTTGCCTGCTCGCCTTCCAGCTGATAAGCCTTTTCGATCAGGCTATGCAGATGGCGACCACGTTCGATGGTTGAATCGAAGTGAAAACGCAGTTCCGGCATGATCCGCAGCTTGATGCCGCGCGCCAGCTCGTGACGCAGATGGCCCGCAGCATTATTCAGTACTTTGAGGCTATCTTTGATCGCCTCGACTTCATCCTGCTCACCAAACGGCATCACGGTCACGTAGATATCAGCGTAGCCAAGATCTTTACTGATCTTGACGTAGCTGACAGTGATCATGCCCAGACGGGGATCTTTAAGATCCCGCTGGATGAGGCGGGCCAGGTCCTTCTGGACCTGATCCGCGACTCGCTGTGTACGGCTAAACTCTTTTGCCATTACAGGGTACGCTGCACTTCAACTGTGTCAAAGACTTCGATCTGGTCGCCGACTTTAACATCATTGTAGTTTTTCACACCGATACCACATTCCATGCCCTGGCGAACTTCGTTAACGCTATCTTTGAAGCGACGCAGGGATTCCAGCTCGCCTTCATAGATAACAACGTTTTCACGCAGTACACGGATACGCTTGCTGCGGTATACAGTACCTTCGGTAACCATACAGCCAGCAACCGCGCCGATCTTCGGTGCACGGAATACATCACGTACTTCAGCAATACCAACGATATCTTCGCGGTACTCTGGAGACAGCAGACCGGTCATGGCCAGTTTCACGTCATCAATGATGTCGTAAATAACGCTGTAGTAACGCAGTTCCAGCTCTTCACGCTCAACTACGGCACGTGCCTGTACATCAGCACGAACGTTAAAGCCGATCATGATCGCAGAAGACGCGACTGCCAGGTTGGCATCCGTCTCAGCAATACCGCCGACACCAGAAGAGACGATATTAACCTTCACTTCTTCGGTAGACAGATCTTCCAGCGCATTGGTCAGTGCTTCCAGGGAACCACGAACGTCCGCTTTCAGTACGATGTTCAGAGACTTCACATCGCCAGCCTGCATGTTGGAGAACAGGTTCTCCAGCTTGGCTTTCTGCTGACGGGCCAGTTTGACTTCGCGGTATTTGCCCTGACGGAACAGTGCAACTTCACGCGCTTTCTTCTCACTGGATACCATGGTGAACTCTTCACCCGCACCCGGTGTGCCATCCAGACCCAGAATCTCAACTGGAATCGCCGGGCCCGCCGCTTCAATCGGCTTGCCGTTTTCGTCCATCATGGCACGGATACGACCGTAGTGCTGACCGGCCAGGACGATATCGCCCTTGCGCAGTGTACCGTTCTGTACCAGCAACGTAGCAACAGGACCGCGGCCTTTGTCCAGACGGGACTCAACCACAACGCCCTGACCCGGACCTTCCGGCGCAGCCGTCAGTTCCAGCAGTTCAGCCTGCAGCAGTACCGCATCCAGCAGCTCATCGATGCCCTGGCCAGACTTGGCAGACACATGAACAAACTGAACATCACCGCCCCAGTCTTCAGGGATAACATCGCGCTGAGCCAGTTCGTTTTTAACACGATCCGGATCTGCTTCTTCTTTATCCATTTTGTTGACTGCGATAACCAGAGGAACGCCAGCCGCTTTCGCATGCTGAACAGCTTCTTCGGTCTGTGGCATTACGCCATCATCAGCAGCAACAACCAGGATAACGATATCCGTCAGCTGAGCACCACGTGCACGCATGGCAGTAAAGGCCGCGTGTCCCGGTGTATCCAGGAAGGTAACCATGCCGTTGTCAGTTTCAACGTGGTAAGCACCGATATGCTGGGTAATACCACCGGACTCACCCGCAGCAACGCGTGTGGTACGGATGTAATCCAGCAAAGATGTTTTACCGTGGTCAACGTGACCCATAACGGTAACAACTGGCGCGCGACCTTTCTGCTCACCACTGGAAGCTGCAACGCTTTCCAGCAGAGCTTCTTCCACCGCATTTTCCTGCAGTGGCTTCGGCGTGTGACCCATCTCTTCAACCACCAGAATGGCAGTATCCTGATCGATCACCTGGTTGATGGTGGCCATTGCCCCCATCTTGAACATTACCTTGATAACCTCCGCAGCTTTAACGGACATTTTCTTGGCCAGTTCGGCAACAGTCAGGCTTTCAGGGATGGTAACTTCATGCACCTGACGAACGGTTGGCTCTTTAAAGCCATGCTCATTCGGACGGTTAGACTGGTTACGGTTCGCACCCGGCTTACGGCTCAGCTTGCCACCACGGCGGTTACCGCCATCGCGACCACCAGGCTTACCACCACGTGGGTTCTTGGCATTGCCTTTTTTCGCGTCACGACGGCCCGGCGCAGCATCACTGCGGCCACGGTTATCACCGGCACCTGCAGCATTTGCTGTACGTGCGGCGGCTTTAGCAGCCAGCTCATCTGCCTGACGGCGCGCATCATCCTGAGCCTGACGGCGTGCATTCTCTTCAGCTTCACGTTTGGCAGCGGCTTCTTGCTCTGCCTTACGCTTAGCTTCTTCTTCCGCTGTACGTTTGGCGTTTTGTTCTGCCACTCGCTTTGCTTCCTCTTCTGCTTTGCGCTGAGCGTCTTCTTCCGCTTTCAGACGATCAGCTTCCAGTCGTGCCGCTTGTTCTGCTTCCAGCGCGCGACGCGCCTCTTCTTCACTTGGAGCACTGTCTTCCAGCTCATCACGCTTCACATAGGTACGCTTTTTACGCACTTCTACGTTCACTGTTTTTTTCTTGCCCGAGGCGCCGGAGGCTACCTTCAGCTGACTGGTCGTTTTACGCTTCAAGGTGATCTTGGTTGGCTCGCTGCCTTCGGCATCCTCGCCATGACTACGTTTGAGGTGCACCAGCAGCGATTGACGCTCACTTTCCGATACAGACGCACCTTCATTCTTACCACTGATGCCGGCTTCCTTCATCTGCGTCATCAGACGCTCAACGGAAACACCAACCATTTCGGCAAGCTGTTTAACTGTGACTTCTGCCATTCAGGTTCTCCTCTTCCGTTACCGGATTACGCCTCGTCGGCAAACCACGGGGCTCGGGCAGTCATGATCAGCGATGCTGCGCGCTCTTCATCCAACCCTTCGATATCCAGCAGGTCTTCAACTGCCTGCTCTGCCAGATCTTCCATGGTCACGACACCTTGAGCAGCCAGCTGGAACGCCAGTGCTTTATCCATGCCATCCATTTCAAGCAGATCTTGCGCAGGTTCCGCACCGTCCAGCTTCTCTTCACTGGCCAGAGCCAGGTTCAGCAGCGCATCTTTCGCACGGGCACGCAGTTCAGTGACGATCTCTTCATCGAAACCGTCAATTTCCAGCATCTCGTCTTCAGGAACGTAAGCGATTTCTTCAAGCTGAGTGAATCCTTCGTCCACCAGTACCTGAGCAATATCTTCGTCCACATCCAGATGCTGCGTAAATGTTTCCAGAACGGAGCCGATTTCAGACTGCTGCTTAGCAGCTGCATCGTCTTCGGTCATTACGTTCAGTTCCCAGCCAGTCAGCTCGGACGCCAGACGCACATTCTGACCACCACGGCCAATCGCCATCGCCAGCGCTTCCTGGGCAACAGCAACGTCCATTGAGTGGGTTTCTTCATCGATAACGATAGACGCAACATCCGCTGGCGACATCGCATTGATCACCAGCTGAGCCGGGTTGTCATCCCACAGGACGATATCAACACGTTCATTACCTAGCTCATTGGATACTGCCTGAACACGCGCACCACGCATACCCACACAGGCACCAACAGGGTCAATACGACCATCATTGGTTTTCACTGCGATCTTCGCACGGGAGCCCGGGTCACGCGAAGCTGCACGGATTTCGATCACCTCTTCAGCGATCTCCGGCACTTCAATGCGGAACAGTTCAATCAGCATTTCAGAACAGGAACGACTGAGAATCAACTGTGGGCCACGACCTTCGCTACGCACATCCAGCAGGATTGCACGAACACGGTCACCCATCCGGAAAGGCTCGCGAGCAATCGTCTGATCACGTGGCAGCAACGCTTCAGCGTTGTTACCCAGGTCAACGATAACGTTGTCACGGGTAACCTTTTTGACGGTACCGGAGATCAGCTGACCCTGGCGGTCACGGTACTGCTCCACCACTTTTGCACGCTCGGCTTCACGTACTTTCTGTACGATTACCTGCTTTGCAGTCTGGGCAGCAATACGGCCAAACTTAACGGACTCAACCTGTTCTTCCCAGGTATCACCCGGCTTGAGGTTAACGTCAATTTCTTCCGCTTCCTGCAGTGTCAGTTCAGTGCCCAGTGCAGGAACTTCATCGTTAGACACCACCAGATAACGGCGGAAAGAATCATAGTCGCCGGTCATGCGGTCAATCTGAACGCGGATATCGGCTTCTTCTTCGTAACGCTTTTTGGTAGCAGTCGCCAGTGCCAGCTCTATCGCCTCAAAGATGACCTCTTTAGGAACATCTTTCTCGTTGGACACCGCTTCTGCAACTAACAGAATTTCTTTATTCATGCCTCGTCCTAATTCCTCAAACCCGCATTCAGAACTGTGGAACGACTTGCGCCTTATCGATGCTATCGATTGGCAGCAGATACTCTTCTTCATCCACCACAAGCAGAACATCTTCGCCATCAATGCCGTTCAATCGTCCTTTAAAACGACGACGACCATCAAATGCGATACGCAGCTTTATATCGGCAATCTGGCCGGCATAGGCTGCAAACTGTTCCAATGTAAATAGAGGACGGTCCATGCCTGGCGAGGAAACTTCCAGGTTAAACTGACCGCTGACAGGATCTTCCACATCCAGCACGCCGCTCACCTGGTGACTCACTTTGGCACAGTCATCCACGGTAATGCCCTGTTCGGCATCAATATAGACACGCAGAATGCTATGTTTACCCTGCGAAAGATATTCGATTCCCCAGAGCTGATAGCCCAGCGCCGTAACAGCAGGCTCAATCAACTCATGCAACAGCTTCATCTTGGCTGACACAGACACCTCACCAGATGTGGGTTTAGAAACAAAAAATGGGTCCCGAAGACCCATTTCTGACAACCGACACTCGATGAATGCCAGCTACGAAAAAGCCCCTGACAAGGGGCTTTTCCTGACCAATAAGGTTGGTAGCGGGGGCTGGATTTGAACCAACGACCTTCGGGTTATGAGCCCGACGAGCTACCAGACTGCTCCACCCCGCATCAGAACAGGTGCATATTATAAAGCCCACCTGACGGCTTTTCAAGAAATGGTGCCCAAGGCCGGACTCGAACCGGCACGACCATACGGTCACTACCCCCTCAAGGTAGCGCGTCTACCAATTTCACCACTTGGGCAAATCTTTATCAGTCTGTTTGCGGAACGTCTGCGTCTGCAGGCGCTGCTTTAGACTCTTCCAGCACAGGCAGCTGAGTTGCACTCGCATCAGCCTGAGCTTCAATAACTTCTGTTGCTGGCACACCAGTATCTGCAATGGAACCGGCCTTCTCTTTAGCGTAAACCGCCAGAGCAAAACTGGTTACAAACAGACCTGCCGCCAGAACTGCAGTAACACGCGCAAGAAACGAAGTGTTACCGCTGGAACCAAATACCGTCTGTGAAGCACCGCCACCAAACGAAGCACCTGCTTCTGCGCCTTTGCCCTGCTGAAGCAAAACAAAGGCAATAATGCCCGCTGCCAGCAGTACATGTGCGATGAGAACTATCGTTTCCATCTTCTAACCGTCAGTTATGCAGCCGCTGCCGCGCTGCAGATTGCAAGGAAATCGTCCACTTTCAGTGACGCGCCACCAACAAGGCCGCCGTCAATATCGCGCTGTGCAAACAACTCAGCTGCATTGGCTGCACCAACACTGCCACCGTACAGTATACGAGTTGCAGCAGCGACTTCGGCATCCGCATCATGCAATACAGCACGAATTGCGCCATGCACTTCCTGCGCCTGTTCAGGCGATGCCGTACGCCCGGCACCTATCGCCCAGACTGGCTCGTAAGCAATAACTGCTTTATTAAAAGCAGCAATGCCACAGCGCTCAATAACAACCTGAACCTGCGCGGTAACAATAGCCAGCGCCTCACCTGCATCACGCTGCGCGAGACTTTCACCTACACACAGAATTGGCGTAACACCAGCATCCAGTGCAGCTGCACACTTGTCTGCAATCTGAGTATCGGTTTCACCAAACAGTGATCGACGCTCAGAATGTCCAACAATAGCGTAGCGACAGTCAAAATCTTTCAGCATGGCCAGCGACAGTTCGCCAGTGTATGCACCGGATTCAAACTGACTGATATTCTGCACACCGGACTGGATACCAGACCCTGCAATTTCATCAGCCACCTGAGACAGATAAACCGTCGGCGGGCACACCAGGATATCAATGGATTCACTTACCGAATTCTCACCAGAATTCAAACCGTTTAACAAACCATTCATCAATGTCTCGATGGATGCTTTGTCGCCGTTCATTTTCCAGTTACCGGCAACCAGTGACTTACGCATTGACACCCCCTTGCAAAGAGGCCGGAATATTAACCGGCTTATTATTACTTTTCAAGCGCTTGTATCGCATTTTCTACCTGTTTTGCCAATTCTTCGCATAACTGCGCTACCAGCACGGCATCTTCGCCCTCAATCATAACCCGAATTACCGGCTCAGTACCTGAAGGACGTAGCAATACCCGACCAGTGTCAGCCAGTTTCGCTTCTGTTGCCAGAACCGCCTCAGCGATTGCAGGCACCTCAGTCATATCCACTTTCTGCGCAAGACGGACATTAATCATGGTCTGGGGCATTTTTACCATCTCCTGACGCAACTGAGCCAGTGACTGTCCCGTTTCCACCATTGCTTTCAGCACCTGCAATGCCGCAACAGTGCCGTCCCCGGTGGATGTCAGATGACGACAAACTATATGGCCGGATGATTCCCCCCCAAGCAACCAGTCACGTTCCGCCAGCTCAGCCATCACGTAGCGGTCCCCGACATTGGCCCGTACAAACGGAATGTCTTCACGCGCACACGCCTGCTCAAGGCCAAAGTTGGACATCAGTGTGCCAACAATCCCCCCTGTAAACAGCCCTTCTCGCTGCATCTGGCGCGCAATAACAAACAGCAGCTCGTCACCGTCCATTTCAACACCGGTATGGTCCACCATCATCAGGCGGTCACCATCACCATCCAGCGCCACCCCGAGGTCTGCCTTGTGTGCCTGAACCGCCTCCTGCAGTTTCAGCGTATCGGTTGCTCCACAGCCAGCATTGATATTCAGACCATCAGGCGACGATGCAATTTCTACAACCTCAGCCCCCAGCTCCGACAGCACTTGCGGACTAACGTGATAAGTGGCCCCATTGGCACAATCAAGTACGATTTTAAGCCCCCCCAGCGAGTGCCCGCCAAAAGTCGCCTTACAGAACTCAATATAACGCCCAGGTGCGTCCGCAATACGGCGCGCCTTACCCAGCTCATCCGACTCAACAGTCGTCATTGCAAGGTCCATCTGCGCTTCGATTGCCTGTTCAATGTCATCTGGCAGCTTGGTCCCCTCTGCCGAGAAGAACTTGATGCCGTTGTCATAATAGGCGTTGTGCGAGGCACTGATCACAATCCCCGCATCTGCACGGAACGTACGTGTCAGGTAGGCGATAGCTGGTGTCGGCATTGGCCCCAGCAGCAGCACATCAACCCCGGCCGCAGACAACCCGGCTTCAAGTGCAGACTCAAACATATAACCGGAAATACGGGTATCCTTACCGATCAAAATCTTGCGACGCCCTTCGCGCGCAAAAACCTTGCCAGCAGCCCAGCCCAGCTTCAACACAAAGTCGGGGGTAATCGGGAACTGGCCAACCCGGCCACGGATACCATCAGTGCCAAAATAGCGGCGTGTCATCAATACTCTCCTATTTGCTCACAGGTAACTGCGTAACACATACGCACCACATCCACCGTTGCAGCTACATCATGTACACGAATAATCTGTGCACCTTTGGAAACAGCCTGAGCGGCTGTTGCCAGTGAACCATACAGGCGCTGGTCTACATCCCGACCCAACACCTGCCCGATCATACTTTTACGTGACGTCCCTATAAGCAGAGGAACCCCATGCACGTGAAGCTGTTCAAGGTTATTCATCAGGCGCAGATTATGCGCCAGTGTCTTACCAAACCCAAAGCCCGGATCCAGTATCAACTGCCCTCGGTCAAATCCCGCATTCAGGCAGGCCTGCAGTCTGTGCCCCAGAAAACTACTAACCTCATCCAGCACATCATCATACTCAGGCGCGTCCTGCATTGTGGCTGGCGAACCCTGCATGTGCATCAGACAGGCCGGCAGGCCGGTGGCAGCGGCAGCCTCAAGCGCCCCATCACGTCCCAGCGCCCGCACATCATTAATCAGACCGGCACCCTTCGCCGCCGCCTCGGTGATCACTGAGGCCGTGCTGGTGTCCACCGATATTACGACATCCAGCTCGGCGGCGAGACGTTCCACAACAGGCAGAACACGATCAAGCTCCTCCTGCTCAGAAACAGCTACAGCACCCGGGCGTGTTGACTCACCGCCAATATCAATAAAATCAGCCCCGTCAGCTACCATCTGCGCAGCCGTCGATAGCGCCTTATCAAGACAGCCATACAATTGACCACCATCGGAGAAGGAGTCTGGGGTTACATTCAAAATGCCCATCACTCGAGGGCGAGAAAGATCAAGCAGGCGCGAACCAAATTGCATGCGACAACACTCTCCAGCCTGTCACCAGGCCAAAACAGAAATTTTTCCAGCAAGCTCAGTTTTGCTGACGTTCTATAAAAAAGGCCAACCTTTCGGTCAGCCTTTTAATATTCAATTACGAACAAGCAGATCAGTGCAGATTGGAGTCCGGTGCAGGGCCCTGCGCTTTCGGATTATCACGGGACTCATCATCCAGTCCGTCATCAGTCTCCGGCACATCTGGATCTTTTCCAGCCTCAGCCTCAGGTTCATCCTTAGCAGCTGCCTGAGCGCCCGTACCCGAGTCACCATCTTTACCATTATCTTCCCAGCCATCCGGGTCAGAAACCGGCTCACGGGCCATCAACTGATCAATCTGGCTGGCATCAATGGTTTCATATTTCATCAGCGCCTGACACATCGACTCCAGGATGTCCCTGTTATCTTCGAGTAACTTTGTCGCTTCCTGATAGCAGCCATTGATTGTCTGACGAACTACATCATCAATCTGGCGCTGCGTCTGTTCGGAAATTGGCTTAGCCTGGGCACCATAACCACGGGAGAACGGATCGCCGTCTTCATCGTCATACAGCAGCGGCCCCAGCTCTTCAGACAGACCCCACTTAGTTACCAGGTTGCGCGCCAGCATAGTAGCTCGCTGGATATCATTAGACGCGCCGGTTGTAACCCCCTCTTTCCCCAGTGTCATCTCTTCAGCAATCCGTCCACCGTAAAGGGAACAGATATTTGAAATAATGGACTGACGGCTGTGACTGTAACGGTCTTCTTCCGGCAGGAACATGGTCACACCCAGCGCCCGGCCTCGCGGAATAATCGATACTTTGTACACAGGATCATGCTTGGGCATCAGACGACCAACAATGGCATGGCCAGCCTCATGGTATGCCGTATTCAGACGCTCGTCGTACGACATCACCATGGATTTACGCTCAGCACCCATCATGATCTTATCTTTCGCTTTCTCAAACTGCTCCATACCCACGGTGCGCTTACTGGCACGCGCTGCAAACAACGCAGCCTCGTTCACCAGGTTAGCAAGATCAGCACCGGAGAAACCTGGCGTACCACGCGCAATCAGATCAGGTTTAACATCATCACCAACCGGGACTTTACGCATATGCACTTTAAGGATCTGTTCGCGACCGCGGATATCCGGCAAACCAACATTGACCTGGC
>Ga0193950_1000205_pt1 | contig 15108 bp, 12 predicted proteins | sample BB_1_MG_FD_144485 | JGI IMG/M metagenome (GOLD analysis project Ga0193950, IMG submission 144485) | Microbial mat bacterial communities from the Broadkill River, Lewes, Delaware, United States - BB_1_MG | ecosystem: Environmental > Aquatic > Freshwater > River > Microbial mats | place: USA...
ATGGGAGTGCCTGGCGTTCGTCCGCCTGAAGGATCACCAGACTTGCACGGAATGCAGCGAAGTTAGCCTGGGGCCAGCGAAGTAAACGCCCCGCAACAAGTAAGGTTATGCACACCCATGTCCACACTTCTGGTACTGGTACTCAATTGCGGTAGTTCGTCCATCAAATTTGCCATCATCGACCCACACAACGGCGATGAAATTCTGACCGGCATGGCCGAGCGCCTGTTCAGCAGCGATGCGCAGCTGATCTTCAAGCACAACGGTGACAAAACCGTCGTTTCAAAACCTGACGCAGGCCACAGTGCGGCCCTGAACAGCGTGGTTGAATTTATTCAGCAGCAGCCCGGCCTTGCTGAACAGATCAAAGCCGTTGGCCATCGCGTAGTACACGGCGGCGAGCACTTCCGTGGCTCGGTGCTGATCACCGATGAAGTCATGCGCTATATCGACGACTGCAACCACCTGGCCCCGTTGCACAATCCGGCCAACCTGTCCGGCATCGACATCGCTCGCCAGGTATTCCCGCAGCTGCCACACACCGCTGTGTTTGATACTGCGTTCCACCAGTCCATGCCCGCCAAAGCGTTTATCTACCCACTGCCTTACGAGCTGTACATCCACCATGGTGTACGTCGTTATGGCTTCCACGGCACCAGCTACCGCTATGTGTCCGAACAGGCGGCACAGGATCTGAGCCTGCCACTGGACAACAGCGCCATGGTGATCGCTCACCTGGGTAACGGTGCCAGCGTGACAGCTGTGCTTAATGGCAAAAGCGTGGAAACCTCCATGGGCATGACCCCCAACGAAGGGATCGTCCATGGCACCCGTTCCGGCAGCATCGACCCCAGCATCCATGAATACCTGGCCGACCGGCTGGAACTGAGTATTCAGCAGGTCAACGATATCCTGTGGAAACAGAGCGGCCTGCTGGGCATCTCCGGCATCAGTAACGACTGTCGTACCATCGAAGACGCCGCCGCCCGTGATCACGAACGGGCCAAACTGGCGCTGGAGATCTACAGCTACCGGCTGGCGCGGATGATCGCCTCACTGGTGCCTGCGCTGGGTCGACTGGATGGCATCATCTTCACCGGCGGTATCGGGGAAAACTCTGACCTTATCCGCGCCGACGTGATCCGCCAGCTGGGGTTCCTCGGCCTGCAGCTGGATGATGATCGCAACCAGACAACCATTCGCGGTGCTCGCGGCCCGATCACCGCAGACAGCAGCCCGGTTACCGCGCTGGTGATCCCGACCAACGAAGAATTAATGATCGCCCAGGACGCCGCGCATTTTATCGACCAGCCACAACCAGCACTCGTCGGAGCAAACGCATGACTCAGGCACTGATGATTGTCCCTGCCGGGATTGGCGCGGGCCTGACCACCGCCGTACTGGGGCTGTTCCATGCCATGGACCGCCAGGGGATCAAGGTTCACTTTTTCAAACCGATCGGCCAGCCCGTCGCCGGTGACGTCTGCGCCGACCGCACCGTGGCCCTGCTGCAGCCTGCCTGCAAACAGCCGATCGGCCAGCCCATTCCAATCCGCGAAGCCGAGCACCTGGTCAGTGAAGGTCGGGGCGATGAGCTGCTGGAAGAGATTGTTGCCCGCTATGAACAGTCCCGCCCCGCCGATGGCGAAGTGGTCGTCATTGAAGGGATGGTACCCACCGACAACCAGCCCTACGCCACACGCATCAACAAGGAGATCGCCAAAGCGCTGGATGCTCAGGTAGTGCTGGTTGCCGCACCCGGGGCCGACAGCACTGAAGCGTTTGAAGACCATATCGATATCACCGCCCGTGCCTATGGCGGCATCCACCATAAGCGGATGATCGGCTGTCTGCTCAACAAACTGGACGCGCCACTGGATAACCGGGGCAAGCTGCAACCGGAGCTGAGCGACAAAGACGGTGACCGACGCAGCCTGAGCGAAAGCCAGATCAGCGAACACTGCACGATTTTTGATGAGCAGTTCCCGATTCTGGGGATGATCCCCTGGCGCAATGCCCTTAACGCGCCGCGTATCAGCGACATTGCCAGCTGGCTCAATGCCACCCTGGTGAATGAAGGCGAGATGGACAACCGCCGCGCCCACCGGGTCACTCTGTGTGCCCGCACCGTGGCTAACGCGGTACAGGCACTGGTGCCAGGCACCCTTGTGGTCACTCCGGGTGACCGCGACGATATCATCCTGGCCACCAGCCTGGCGGCACTGAACGGCGTCGAGCTGGCCGGGATGATTCTGACCGGTGATCTGGCCCCGGACAGCCGGATTATGGCACTGTGCGAAGGTGCCAAAACCGCCGGCCTGCCGATCATCAGCGTAACAGGCAACAGCTGGCAGACCGCCATGGAACTGCAGCGGATGACCAATGAGATTCCACTGGATGACCCGGCCCGGCTGGAACGGATCAAAGACGCCACCGCCCGTTATATCGACCCGCTCTGGCTGCAGCGCTACGTTGATAGCGAGTATCAGCGCCGCCTGTCTCCGCCGGCGTTCCGTTACGCCCTGATCGAGCGCGCCCGCAAAGCGCAGAAAATTATCGTACTACCGGAAGGCGATGAGCCCCGCACCGTGAAAGCAGCGGCGATCTGTGCCAAACGCGGCATCGCCCGTTGCGCCCTGCTGGGCAACCCGGATGAGATTCAGCGCGTAGCCCAGAACCAGGGTGTCGAGCTGGGTGATGGCATCGAAATCTTCGACCCGGAACAGGTGCGCAAGCACTACATCGGCCGCATGGTTGAGCTGCGTAAACACAAAGGCATGACGGAAATCATCGCCGAGGAGCAGCTGGCCGACAACGTAGTGCTCGGCACTCTGATGCTGGAGATGGGCCATGTCGACGGCCTGGTCAGCGGTGCGGTTCACACCACCGCAAACACCATCCGCCCGCCGCTGCAGCTGATCAAAACCGCACCGGGCACCAACCTGGTGTCGTCCGTGTTCTTTATGTGCCTGCCGGACCAGGTGCTGGTGTACGGCGACTGCGCCATCAATCCCGACCCCAACGCTGAACAGCTGGCCGATATCGCCATTCAGTCTGCCGACTCCGCCAGTGCCTTTGGCATCCCGCCACGGGTGGCGATGATCAGCTACTCTACTGGCCTGTCAGGCCAGGGCTCAGATGTTGATAAAGTACGCGAGGCAACCCGGATCGCTCAGCAAAAACGCCCGGACCTGCTGATCGACGGCCCGCTGCAATATGACGCCGCCATCATGGAAAGTGTGGCCCGCTCCAAAGCGCCCGACAGCGCGGTGGCAGGTCAGGCCACGGTGTTTGTGTTCCCGGACCTCAACACCGGTAACACCACCTACAAAGCGGTGCAACGCTCTGCCGACGTGATCAGCATCGGGCCGATGCTGCAGGGCATGCGCAAGCCGGTCAACGATCTGTCCCGTGGCGCACTGGTGGACGACATCGTCTTCACCATCGCCCTGACCGCCATCCAGGCCGATAGCACCGCTGGCTGACAGGCCACAGTGACAGGGGCGGTTTTGCTCACAGGCCGCCCCCTTAACCACAAAGCAGGCCCCGCCAGACCCACCCGCAGCAAGGGCGGCAAAGTGCCACATGCGCGCTTTTGTCACAGGGCAACATCAACATCTCTCGCTACCATCCCCGCATTCCGATATTGATGGTAGTGATATGACAACAAACGCAGTGTTCTCCGCCCGCGCCCTTTCCGCCCTGTCTCTGTCCACCATGGCCCTTGCCAGCCCGCTGACCGCCGCCACTGAAACCGATGACATCATGGTCGTGACCGCCACCCAGACTGAGCAAGCCATTGAGGATGTAAACGCCTCAATAGAGGTGATCAGCCGCACTCAGATTGACCAGTTCTCTGGCCGCAGCCTGTCCGAAGTGTTGCAGCAGGCCGCAGGCCTGAGCGTGAAAGATTCCGGCTCCAGCTCCTTTATCTCCATTCGCGGCTTCGACGATGATCACAGCCTGATTCTGGTGGATGGGCTACGCCGTACCGAAAAGTATGCGGGTAGTAATGTAAACAATATCTCGCTGCAGAATATCGAGCGGATCGAGATTGTCCGTGGGCCGATGTCAGCACTCTATGGCTCCGATGCACTGGGCGGCGTTATCAACATCATCACCCGCGCCCCAGAGCAAAGCGAAACACAGCTACGACTCAATGCAGGCGGTGCTGACAACGACGCTGGGCGGGAAAGCCTGATCCTCCATGCCAATCAGGACTGGGCGCTGGATACCTCGGCTCACAGCCTGGGGCTGGAGTACAAACAGCGTAACCCTTATCAGGGCGACAACGGCAGCCTGAACGAAGAACAGCGTGCCTTTGTGAACTACCGTGGCCGGTTTGAACTGGACAGCGACAGCCAGCTGGTGCTCGGCGCTGAGTATCTGGATCAGGATGATAAGAACGCCGCCCCCACCACCGGCCGGTTTGAATCCGAGCAGCGCTATCAGCTCAACAGCAGTTACCGCAGGCAACTGGGCAACGACCAGCTGGCGCTCGAACTGGGGTATGGCCGCAGTGATGCACGGGTTAACCGGGGCAGCGGCGATGAAACCACCGATTTTCGCCAGACACAGTCCGAAGTTCGCTACAGCGGCCAGCTCAACGACAGCCACCTTTACACCCTGGGCACCGGCTATCGCAATGATGATGTTGATATCAGCATCAACACCCGCAATGCCGAGCGCCAGATCTATCACGCCTTCGCACAGGACCAGTGGCAACTGACCGACCAGCTGGACCTCACCCTGGGCCTGCGTTACGACGATTACAGTGACTTTGGCAGCACCACCAATCCACGGCTGTCGCTGACCTGGACCGCCGACCGCTGGAAACTGCGCGCCGGTTACGGCACCGCCTTTCGCGCCCCGTCACTGATCCAGATGTACTCTTCATTTACCCGCCGCACCAGCGTGATCAATGGCAATCCGGCCCTGCAACCTGAAGACGCCAGCACCTACGAGCTAAGCGCCCGCTACCAGCTGGACAACGGCGCGCTGGAGGTCACCCTGTTTCATTCGGATGTTGAGCAGCTGATCGCCGCCCAGGTCGACAGCACCTCAGGCACCTGCCCGGGCCGCAGCTGTATCCGTAATTACCTGTACGGCAACATCGACGAAGCCACCCTCAAAGGCGTGGAAACCTCGCTCAACTGGACGCTGTCGGATCAGCACCAGTTGCGCACCTCTATCGATTACCTGGATGCACGGGACAGCCGTACCCAGACCCGGCTGACAGGACGCGCCCGCTGGCAGGGTAAACTCAGCCTGGCTTCTGACTTTGGCGATCGCTGGAGCAGCACCCTGCGTCTGCGTTACAGCGGTGATTTCTATGACACACCCGGCCGCCCGGTCAGCGCCTATAACAGCCATTTCACCACCGTGGATATCAACGCCCAGTATCAGCTGAGCGATGACACATATCTGTTTGCAGGCGTTGATAATCTGGCCGACCGCGAGATGCCTGCCAATATGGAAACCCATGGCACCCCGGCGGACCCAGGCTCACGGTACGTTTACGCAGGTATTGATATCCGCCTCTGAATGCCCGGTGGTGATCGACCAGCGCCAGCATCTGTGCCAGAATCGCGGCCTGTTTTTGAAGATGTAACTGACGCTGGAGATCACCATGGCCAAAGCCCTTGCCCGCCACATTCTTGTTAAAACCAGTGCTGAAGCTGAGTCACTGAAAAAGCAGCTGGCCAAAGGCGCTGATTTTGGTCAGCTGGCCAAAAAGCATTCGACCTGTAACTCACGCAAACGCGGCGGCGATCTGGGCGAAGTGAAACCCGGCCAGATGGTAAAAGCGATTGACACGGTGATTTTCCGCAAAAAAGAACTGGTGGTACACGGGCCAATTAAAACCCAGTTTGGCTACCACCTGGTGGAAGTGATCTATCGCGGCTAACCTGGGAGCGCAGGCCGCTGGAACTTTAAGCAGACGCCACGCCCCCTGGGAGCGCGGGCCGCTGGCCCGCCAATACCACAGAAACAAAAACGCCAGCCCCGAACCGGGCTGGCGTTTTGCTATCCGCTACCGCAACAGTGCTGCTCAGTCGAACAGGAAGTTCGCAATCAGCTCTTTACCACCTTCAGTGGCAAATGATTCCGGGTGGAACTGGATGCCGTGGATCGGGTATTCCTTATGCTGCACCCCCATCACCTCAAATTCGCCACCCTGACGAATCCGCGACAGATCATTGAAGTCAGCCACGCTGATATCATCCCCTACCACGGCGGTCAGGCGCAGGCAGTCCGGGAAGCTTTCGGCCTCGGCCATCAAAGAGTGATAGCGCATCACCTCCAGCTGATCCGGGATATTGCGGAACATGCCTGTGCTGTCATGGCTGATCGGGCTGATTTTACCGTGCATGGGCAGGTGCGCTTTGACCACTTTGCCACCAAACACATGGACAATGCCCTGCATCCCCAGACACACACCCAGCAGCGGGATTTTCGGCCCGAATTCACGGATCACCTGAGCACAGACACCGAAGTAGCTGTCATCATCCGGTGAACCCGGGCCCGGCGAGATAATAATGCGATCCGGCTGTTCCTGCTCCAGCTGCGCCAGAGTCACTTCATCGTTACGCTTAACGATAATTTCAAACTGGCCCAGGTTACCGCGATTCTGCTCAGCGGTCAGGATCTCACCAATAAACTGATAGAGGTTATAGGTGAAGGAATCGTAGTTATCGATAATAAAAACTTTCATGATGGCGACTCCTTATGCATCAGCCTGATCAGCGGGGGCGAACAGATCCAGCACTTTTTTGGTGCCAGCAAACTTACGGCGAATCTCTTCATACTCATCCGCCGGGTTGGAGTCATACACATTGCCACCACAGGTCTGCACATAGGCCTCTTCACCCTTGGCAAACAGAGTACGAATCGGAATCGCAAAGGTGCAGTCGCCATTAAAGGAGAAATGCCCCACGGCACCACCGTAAGGACCACGGCCGTCCGGCTCCATCTCGTTGATCACCTTCATGGCTTCAATCTTCGGCGCACCGGTCAGCGTACCGGCCGGGAAGTTGCTCGCCAGCGCGGAGAACATATCTTCTTTATCGGCGATGATGCCCACAATCTCACTGGAGATATGCTGCACATGGCTGAACCGTTTGATGTCCATCAGGCTGCGTACTTTCACCGTGCCAAACTGGGCAACCCGGCCAATGTCGTTACGGTGCAGATCGACAATCATATTGTGCTCGGCGATCTCTTTCGGGTCATTGAGCAGCGCACGGGCCAGATCACGGTCTTCGGTTTCATCCGCACCCCGGCGCGCCGTACCGGCCAGCGGGAAGGTTTCCATCTCGCCCTGACGCAGGCGGAACAGCAGCTCGGGGCTGGCGCCGATCAGCTTCTGCTCGCCAAATTTGACGTAGTACATCTGGGGTGAAGGGTTAATCTCGCGCAGTTTTTCATACACATTGATGGTGTCACCTTCCAGCTTGAAGCGCTTTTTAAAGCCCACTTCCGTCTGGAAGATCTTGCCATCAATAATATCCTGCTTCACCTTCATCACCGCCGCTTCATGGGCTTCACGGCTCATGGTGTCGCCCAGTGAGTGGATGGTCAGCGGGCCGTTCTCAACCGCGGGTTCAGCAATCAGCTGCTGCACCAGCTCGAGGCGGCTATCGGTGTAGTAGAAGTAGATAACCTCACCGGTCATCTTGTCCAGAATCAACCCGTCCTTGAACAGACCAAAGCGAAAAGCATCAAACATCTCGCTGTCTTGCAAACTAAGGCTGGGCTCAAAATAGTTCATCGCATCGTAGCCCAGGTAGCCGGTCAGGCCCCCGGCGTACTTACGGGAGATAATGTTCTGCGGCACAATATCACGCAGAAGGTAATACGGATTATCACTCTCATAATGCGCCTGACTGCCATCGCACTGCTCAATCGTCAGCTGACGGCCATTGGCATAAAACAATTGTTCCGGGTCAAAACCGATAATTGAGTGACGGGCGATGTGGCTGTCTTCTCCCAGTGATTCCAGGTAAAAACAGTTGTCATAGCGTTTCTCGATTTTCTTGAACAGGCCAAAAAAATCACAGTTATCAGAAATGGTAACGTAATGCGGCTTGCGCGGCAGCGTTATGGGCTCAGGCGTACGATACATAGGGCGCTTTTAACTCTTCTCTTTTAAGGCACGGGAGCCACGGGTAACCGTTGCGATACCAACGCCCAGGGTTTCGGCAATCTGCCGCTGTGGCACACCGGCCTTCAGCAGCTTGAATATCTGTAACCGCTTACTGATCTCCACCAGTTCGGAGGGTGTCAGCAAGCCCTCCAGCGCCTGATGCAGCTGCTCGCGGCTTTCGACGGCCAGCAGATGATCAAGTAACTCATCGAGGTATTCAGGTTCGTTATCATCACATGTATTCATGTACTAGTACACTATCACAAATAAATTGAAGTTCAATACACCCGCTTAATCGGTGCCAGCCTAATCACACGCTGATGATAATGCGACACTCTAATCAGACCGGTATATCCCCTTCCGCTCACCCTGAGCGCGAGGCACGCGCAGTCGGAGAGGTCTGCCGCCAGACGATGAGTATAACGCCACGGCTATCACTCTCTCATCTTTAATATATCAACATTGAAAATTGAACCCTTAGCCAATCACAGACTCTTAACTCCAGACTCAATGAAAACCGCGTTCGAGAGGTATGTCTTATGTATCAGGCCATTCAATGTGACCAGCATGATTACCTTGAAATCTGCTGTATGCGTCATTACCCGGTCAAACTGGAGTTAATCGATGGCCGCGTTCTGAACGCCCGCCCGGTTACCACTCGCACCCTGGCCGATAAAACCGAGTGGCTGGACATCGAGTTACTCGACGGCCCTATCCCCACGGCAAATATCCGGCTGGATCAGCTATCCTCCATCACTCCGGACCGGGCCTGTAAAGCAGAGTTTGGCAAGGTCGAGTTTGTCAGCGCGGCACACAGCCCGGCAAATTAAGCCGTTACCTGGCCCTGGTCAGTCAGGAATATCTAACCTGGTGGCTAAAAGCACTGGTATTTTTTACCTGTAGCAACACTATTACTGAACTCAAAGCCGTAGTGGCTGTCACAGCGCTGCGGCTTTTACACGCCCGGAACAACGTTGCCCCGATATCAGGGCAGCGCTACTATTTCCTTCTTTTATAAGTATTTTTCTCTGGAGTTGCTATGCACGCAGCGCACTACCTGGCTCTGAGCGGCCTGCCCTTGAACAACCCCGACAGCACCGATACCCATCTCGGTGCACTGCAGGCCCTTAGCACAACATTGCCGGATGATCTGCGTTCGTTATACCAGTTTCAGGTACCTGAACTGGGCGAAGGCGGTGCCTGCTCCCTGTTCGGTGTGCTGGATGAAACCCCGTATGATCGCGCACCGGTACTCGGTGGCGTAAGCCCGGAGAACGGCCAGCTGCTGGCAGACCTGCAAGCAGCCGTTGATCACATTGCAGAGCTGACCGGCGCTGACTGGCTGGGCATTTATAGCCGCCGCACCAACCCGGCCGGAGAGGATGTACTGGTAAAAATGGCCTACATGGGTGCCCCCAGCCGGGCAGAGTTTCCTCTGACGCCTGCGTTTGCCGCACTGTCCAACAACAGCACCGTAGGGCTGAGTGGCAAGGGCCGCCTGATTCAGAGCGTTAAGGATTACCGGCGCGAAGGGGGGGAATATTACACCTGTGATCCCAAAGTACAGGCCGAATTGTGCATCCCCCTGTTTGATGCCAACGGCAACGTCATTGGCATTATCGATGCGGAAGCCTTTAGCGAGCAGTTCTTCGATGATAATCGCCTGAGTGCATTTATTGCCCTGGCACTGTGGAGCCAGCAACGCCTTAGCCAGTAACCCTCCCGCGAGCACGTTGACGCGTGCTCCAGCCGCCCTTCAGTCTCACCACAACTCCAGCCATGACACCCGTCAGCACACACCTGAAATAACCATCATTACAACAACGGACCAGATCTGCACCTCGTTTGCCTGGGAAGGCCAGCCTGCCTGAACAAAGCACAACATTGGTAATACCAATTGCTGGACCAGATAGGCGCTGACAAATAAAGCGCATGATCACCCATTAATAGCGGACAAATCCGCTCACATAAAAGGACATTCAAAAAATATTGGTCATACCAATTGCCAAAAAGATAAAAAGCCTGCTGATCTTCCATTTCAGTTCTGGTAGCATGCCGCCCGTCTGTCTGGCCGGGTACCACTTTAGTACCAGCCCGATAAGCTCTACTAACAACAATAGAGATTGCCATGAGCGTTGAACTACAAGCCCTGCTGGCCGCAGCCCCGATTCTGCTGGCCGCCATTCTGCTGTTAGGATTGCAATGGTCTGCCCGCGTTGCGATGCCCGTTGTCTACCTGGCAACATCCGCGATAGCCCTGCTGGCCTGGGAGGTCTCCTTTAACCGGATACTGGCCTCATCACTGCAAGGATTGCTGATCACCCTCTCCGTCCTCTGGATTATTTTCGGCGCTATCCTGCTGCTGAACACGCTGAAACACTCAGGCGCGATTACCCGAATTCGTGCCGGTTTCACCAACATCAGCCCTGACCGCCGCGTCCAGGTGATTATCATTGCCTGGCTGTTTGGTTCCTTCATTGAAGGCGCATCCGGCTTTGGTACCCCGGCTGCGATCGCCGCCCCTCTGCTGGTTGCAATCGGCTTCCCGGCCATGGCCGCAGTCGTTATGGGCATGATGATCCAGAGCACCCCGGTCTCCTTCGGCGCGGTTGGCACCCCGATCATCATCGGCGTTCAGAATGGTCTGGATAAAGCAGGCCTGAGTACCCAGCTGACCGACGCAGGCTCCAGCTGGGCACAGTTCCTGCAGCTGGTTACCTCAGAGGTCGCACTGATCCACGGTGCTGTAGGCACGCTGATTCCACTGTTCATGGTGATGATGCTGACCCGCTTCTTTGGCAAAAACCGCTCCTGGACTGAAGGGCTGAGCATCCTGCCTTTCGCCATTTTCGCGGGCCTGGCATTCACCCTGCCCTACATGGCAACCGGCATCTTCCTGGGCCCTGAGTTCCCATCACTGCTGGGTGGCCTGATCGGTCTGGCAATTGTGACTTTTGCGGCACGTCGTGGCTTCCTGATCCCGAAAGACAGCTGGGACTTTGCCCCGGCAGACCAGTGGCCAACCGCATGGATTGGCACTCTGGAGATGAAGGTCGACTCACTGAGCAGCAAATCTCCAATCAGCGGCCCGCTGGCCTGGGCACCTTATGTGCTGGTTGCCCTGCTGCTGGTTGCGACCCGTGTCAGCCCGGAGTTCAAAGCGCTGGTTAAATCCGTATCCCTGAGTTTCAGCAACCTGCTGGGCGAACAGGGCATCAATGCAGGCTTTGCCCCGCTCTATCTGCCAGGTGGTATTCTGGCTGTCGTAGTGGTGCTGACCTTCTTCATGCACCGGATGAAATTCTCCGAACTTAAAGCCGCCGTGTGCGAGTCCAGCCGGACCACACTGGGCGCAGGTTTTGTACTGATCTTCACCATCCCAATGGTGCGCATCCTGATCAACTCCGGGGTTAACGCGCAGGATCTGGCCAGTATGCCTGTTGCAATGGCCGCCTACGTGGCACAGGTGTTTGGCGATGTGTACCCGATGTTTGCCGCCGCCATTGGTGCCCTGGGTGCCTTTATTGCCGGTAGTAACACGGTGTCCAACATGATGCTGAGCCAGTTCCAGTACGGTGTTGCGCAGAATCTGGCGGTGTCCGGTGCACTGCTGGTTGCCCTGCAGGCTGTCGGTGCGGCGGCGGGTAATATGATTGCCATCCACAACGTGGTCGCAGCCTCTGCAACCGTTGGTCTGTTTGGCCGGGAAGGCGCTGTACTGCGCAAAACCATCCTGCCGACCATCTACTACATCACCCTGACCGGTATCCTGGGCATGGTGGCGCTGTATATGCTGGGCGTATCTGACCCACTGGTCTCTTAAGTTACCGCCCATCACCACTCAAAAGCCCCGCCTGCACACGTAGCCGGGGCTTTTTTATTTATATATCAATACGCTAAACAGCCGTCGTTCTTACCCTGTGCCTATGGTTTAAGCACTTGAGCCCGAATAGCAGGTTGGCGATAATCGACACTCCCTATTAACACCTTCAGGCCCGCCCCATGGATGCACCGCATATTCTGCTTGTAGAAGATGACCTGAAACTCTGCCAGTTGCTGTCCCAGTATCTGGCAAAACAGGGGTTTTCGCTCTCAACCTGCAATGAAGGCCAGCTTGCGCCTCAGGCGATTATCGACCAACAGCCCGAGCTGGTGGTACTGGACCTCATGCTGCCGGGGATGGATGGCTTAAGCATCTGTCGTGAAGTACGCACCTCATATCAGGGAAAAATCCTGGTACTGACCGCCAGCGATGATGATATGGATCAGGTTGCTGCACTGGAGATGGGGGCCGATGACTTTGTTACCAAACCCTTGCAGCCGCGGGTGTTGCTGGCCCGCATACGCATGCTTCTGCGCCGTAGCGAACCGCTCACACAAACACAAAAAGAAACCGCCTCAGAAAACGAACGTTTTCGCCAATTCGGCACACTGTCGCTGGATAGCTCAACCCGCACCTGCAACCTGAACAGCGAAGAAGTAAACCTCACACCCAGTGAGTTTGATCTGCTCTGGTTTTTGGCCAACCACCCAGATGAGATACTGTCCCGCGATGCACTGGTTAGAGCAACACGGGGCATTGATTACGATGGCCTGGACCGGACAATCGATAACAAAGTCGTCAGCTTGCGCAAGAAGTTACAGGATAACCCCGCTCATCCCCGCCGCCTGATTACCGTCCGTGGCAAGGGCTACCTGTTTGTGCCTGACAGCTGGTAAGGGAGGTTACTCACCCTGAACACACCTGATTACGACCGGAGTGCTTGGCCTGATATAAGGCCACATCCGCCCGCATATAGAGCTTATTAAAAGCACAGTCCTCAGACTGCTGGCTGGCTACCCCCATACTGGCCGTAACACTGACAGCTCCCTCCCAGTTACCAGATATCAGCTGCCCAATCAGGCGGGTACGAATACGTTCGGCAAGCTCAATCGCAGCATCGTGCCCAGTGTTAGGTAACAGAACAGCAAATTCCTCACCGCCAATACGTGCAACAATATCTTCACGGCGCAGCATCTGCTCAACAAAACGCGCAACAAAGGCCAGAACCTCATCACCCACCAGGTGACCATGTACATCATTTACCTGCTTAAAATGATCCAGATCCAGCACGATCAGTGACAGAGGAAGGTTATGACGACGGGTCTTGGAAAACTCACGCTCAGCAACCTCAAAGAAACAACGCCGGTTAAACACCCCCGTTAACACATCCGTTGTCGCCTGCACTCTGAGTTCCTCTTTTAGCTCGTGCAGATCGGTAATATCGGTTGAAACACCGAACAGGCCAATAACTTCATTTTCGGCATTAACAATCGGGCTTTTCACCACCTGATAGGTATGAATCTGACCGGAAGGCAGGGTAATAATCTCTTCAGCCTGCACCGTTTTACCGGTGCTTAACACTTTACGATCATTCTCACAAACCTGGCCGATCGAGATCCGGTCAAAGAAGTCAGAGTCATGCCGCCCTTTCAGATCTGCGGCACTGCACTGGAACAGACGCTGAGTCTGAACGTTGGTATAACGATAGCAGCCGTCCAGATCTTTTATATAAATACAGGCACCCACTTCGTTTAACACGGCCTGCATCAGCCCGGCATTTCCTTCAACAAAAAGTTCTGACATCGCAAGTTTGATCATACTTATCATCCATGTAGGAACCCGAGCATAAACAGATAGATACAGGAGAGCGTTAAGCCAGACTGCACCTCGCTCTTCCATTACATGCAAAAAATATAGACCAGATCCCTTACGCCATCATTATTCATTCTTATTACCACCCGCCACCTTTACAGGCAGGCAGCCAGCAATCACTCAGCACTGTATATTTCCATTAACGGCAGGTAAAAAAAAACCAGCCAACTCACGTTGACTGGTTTTGTTTCAGTACTGAAATCAGATCATTTCCAGCGCCACAGCTGTGGCTTCACCACCGCCAATACACAACGATGCAACACCTTTGCTCAGGCCACGTTGCTTCAGTGCATACAGCAGGGTTACCAGAATACGTGAACCACTGGAGCCAATTGGGTGGCCCAGTGCACAGGCACCACCATGCACATTCACTTTATCCATATCCAGCCCCAGCTCCTGCTGTGCCAGCATGGTAACCACAGCAAAGGCTTCGTTAATCTCATACAGATCAACATCGTCCTTACCCCAGCCCGCTTTAGCCAGCACTTTCTCCACTGCACCAATCGGTGCAATGGTGAACTCGGCAGGCAGCTGAGCATGGGTCGACGTTGCAGTGATACGTGCCAGCGGTTTCAGGCCACGCTTGGCCGCTTCAGATTCACGCATCAACACCAGTGCAGAACCGCCGTCAGAGATCGAGCTGGAGTTCGCCGCCGTGATGGTGCCGTCTTTGGCAAATGCAGGGCGCAAGCCACGGATTTTATCCACCCGTGCATTGCCGGGCTGCTCATCCGTATCCACCACAGTATCGCCTTTACGGCTGCTGATGGTGACCGGCGCGATTTCGTCTTTAAATGCACCGGACTCGATCGCACTCAGCGCCTTATTCAGTGAACCAATGGCAAAATCATCCATCGCTTCACGGGTAATGTTGTAATCATCTGCTGATTTCTGCGCGAAGCTGCCCATCAAGCCGCCTTCGTAAGCATCTTCCAGCCCATCAAAGAACATGTGATCCAGCACCTGCTGGTGACCAATACGCATCCCTTCACGGGCTTTAGGCAACATGTACGGTGCCTGGCTCATATTCTCCATGCCACCAGCAACCATGATGTCAGTCTGGCCAGCCATGATCTGATCAGCGGCCATCATCACCGCTTTCATGCCTGAACCACACATTTTGTTCACGGTGGTCGCACCGGCAGATACCGGAATGCCAGCGCCGATAGACGCCTGACGCGCCGGAGCCTGACCCAGGCCTGCTGGCAACACACAACCCATGATCACTTCATCAACATCGTCCGCTGCCACATTACCGCGCGACAGC
>Ga0193950_1000206_pt1 | contig 15092 bp, 9 predicted proteins | sample BB_1_MG_FD_144485 | JGI IMG/M metagenome (GOLD analysis project Ga0193950, IMG submission 144485) | Microbial mat bacterial communities from the Broadkill River, Lewes, Delaware, United States - BB_1_MG | ecosystem: Environmental > Aquatic > Freshwater > River > Microbial mats | place: USA...
ACGCTGATGGAGCTGGAGCTGATCCGCCAGTGGAATGCGCTGGTGGGCTTTGACGAAGGAGAAGGGGTGATGGTGCCCGGTGGCAGCCAGGCCAATATGATTGGTATGCTGCTGGCCCGTCACCATGTCTGTCCTGATTTCAAAACAAAGGGGGCTCAGGGTCGCACTCTGGTGGCTTATGTCTCAGATCAGGCGCACTACTCCGGCTTACGGGCGGCGAATGTGCTGGGTATTGGTTCGGATAACCTGATTGCGGTGGCCAGTGATGATCAGGGGCGGATGTGCCCACAGGCGTTGCAGCAGGCGATTGAAACCAGCAAAGCCCGGGGTCATATTCCGTTCTTTATTGGCCTGACGGCCGGCACGACGGTGATCGGAGCCTTTGATCCGGTCGCAGAATGTTCTGCTATCGCCCGAGCGCATAACATCTGGCTGCATGTGGATGGGGCCTGGGGAGCACCGGTGCTGTTCTCTGAGCAGAGCCGCCATCTGCTGGCGGATGTTCAGCTGGCGGACTCGGTGTCCTGGGATGCCCACAAACTGATGAATGTACCGATTACCGCGGCAGTTATTCTGGTGAAAGAAGCCGGTAAGTTGCGTGATTGCTGTGCCGGTGGTGGTGGTGAATATCTTTTCCATGCTGACGAGAATGCGGACTACAACCTGGGTGAACGTTCAATCCAGTGTGGTCGCCGCGCTGACGCACTTAAAGTCTGGCTGAGCTGGAAAGCAATCGGCAATCAGGGCTTCGCCGATAAGGTTGATGCACTGCAACAGTTAAAAACTGAAACCGTTGCTCAGGTGCAACAGCAGCCACAGTTGCAGATGCTGGCTCCAGCGGTGTACCTCAACGTATTGTTCCGTTACGAACCTGCAGGTCTGTCACTGGATGAAGAGGCGCTGAGGGCGCTGAATATCCGTATCTGTAAAGCCATGATGCAGACGGGGGGGCCGTATGTCGATTACGCCAGCCATAAAGGACGCAGCGGTATCCGGCTGATTCTGGCTAATGGGGCGGCGGTAGGCAGTGATATCGAACGTCTGCTGGCGCGGGTTGTGGAGCTGGGTGATGCACTGAGTCGCGATCACTGAGTTGTGGTGCCGCCTGGTGGGGGTTCCTGGCCAGGCGGCAGGAAGGTAAGGTTTGTGAACGCGATATGACACTGTTATTGATAATTAAGTAAGCCGTATTCCTGGTTTGTTATACTTTGTACTTAAAATAATGGTGCTGAAGAACTATTCAGGAATTAATTGTAGAGATTAGTCTGTTTTTTATATGGCTTTTCTGGATTTTTTAAATTAACTTTCTATCCTATATTCACTACATAGCAGGACGTAACCGGGGGTGCACCGTAAAAACGTAGCCTGAACTATCGATAGCTATATTCTTAAAAAGTTAGTGTCTTTATTTTTTATAATGAATTCTTATAAAACTGTTTTATATAAACGGTGTTTTTCTGATTTATGTACGAAAAAACTTAAGGTGCTTAAAGTTATATTTTAATTCCATGTTTTGTCATGTTGTCGTCCTCGTCGAAGGAGGCATTCTTTGCCTCCTGTTTTTTTCTTTTCTGTGCTCAACGCCCTCTCGTATACGCACTTAGAAATCCACAATGACTTTTTCGCATAGCAGTGTTCGAAATGATCGCTTGCCGTATCAGACGGTCTTTATTCTGATGGCACTTTCCCATTTGCCTCATCAGGACTGCTGCTGTTATGAATACTCCATGTTACCGCACAGAACAGGATCTGATTGGCCCGCTGACTGTGCCCGCCTTGGCGTTGTACGGCATTCAGACCCAGCGGGCGATCAACCTTTATCCCCTCAATGGCGAAAAGCCGCTCTCGGCGTACCCTGAATTAGTTACGGCACTGCTACAGGTAAAAAAAACAGCTGTGCTGACCAACCTTGCCGCCGGTGAGTTACCCCCTGAGCTGGCATCGGCAATGCTAGCGGCGATTGAGACGCTACTGGCTGATCTGCCTGTTGAGCAGTTTCCCGTCCATGCCTTTCATGGTGGCGGTGGCATCTCCACCAATATGAATATCAACGAGGTGATTGCTAACCTGGCCAATCAGCTGGCCTTTGATCAGCCGCTGGGTAGCTATGCCCCGGTCCACCCCAATGATCACGTGAACCTGAATAACTCCACCAGTGATGCCCAGAGCACTGCCTGCCATATTGCCGTAATCGGCCAGTGGCAGGGGCTGGGTGGTGCCTTGCAACAACTGGCACAGACCTTTACCGACCAGGGAGCACAGTGGGCCCAGGTGCAGAAAATTGCCCGTACCTGTCTGCAGGATGCGGTGGAAATTGGTTTTGATGACTTCTTCGGTGGCTATGCCAGTCTGGTACGGCGCAATGAACAGCGGCTGGCGGTTGATGTTGAGGCGCTGTATACGGTGAATCTGGGTGGCAATATTATTGGCCGTCGGGGCGACTGCTCGGCAGCATTTTTTGATCAGTCGATGGCGGTGCTGAACCAGGTGCTGGACAGTGACCGCTATCAGCGAAGTGACAACCTGTTCGACTGCTCACAGAACCACGATAACCTGGTTCGCCTGGCCAGCGGGGTGGAGCAGCTGGCACGTGGGTTGTTACGGATTGCCAAGGACTTCCGGCTGATGGCCTCCGGCCCGGAAACCGGTTTTGCCGAGCTGGTGCTTCCGGCAGTGCAGCCGGGTTCCTCGGCGATGCCGGGCAAGGTCAACCCGACCATCCCTGAATACCTGGTCCACTGCTGTATGCAGGCCTGTGGCCGCTGCTATTCCGCGCAGATGACTCACGATCATGGTGAGCTGGATTACAGCCCCTGGCAGGCGGTTGTGGTGCATAACCTGTTGGATGCTATGCGCTGTCTGGAAAGTGGTATTCGTGCCTTTACCGAACATTGTCTGGCCGGGGTGGCTCCCAACCTTGAGCGCAACGAGGCCAATATCAACAGCCTGATCCCAACCGTTATCCGGCTGAAAAATGCCCGTGGCTATTCGTTTACCGCCCGCGTGTTCAAAGAATCAGGGGGCGATCTTGAGGTGATTCGCAGCTATCTGTAGGGGCCGGGCGGGTGACACGCTAAGGATGAGTTTTTTGCAGTGCTGCATTCAGTAATGTCAATTGTGCCGCTCAGCCTTCATTCCTACCATGCTCAGCATAACGCGCGGTCCGGCAGCAGCTGGTCCGCCCACTGATAATAATCGTGAAAATTACAGGATAATCTCATGGGTGCGACAAACAATATTCCACTGGCCTGGGCCGAACAGTGGCTGCAGACGCCGAAAAACCAGTACATCAACGGTGAGTGGGTGACCGGTGCCAGCAGTGAGTCCTGGACGGTTCTCAATCCGGCTAATCGCCAGTCGCTGTGCAGCTTTGCCATGGCCGATGCGGAACAGGTGGAGTACACCGCGAAGGTTGCCAACCAGCGTCATGAAGCCGGTGTCTGGTCCAAAGTCAGTCGTACCGAGCGGGCAAACCTGCTGCGCCAGATCGCCCAGCTGATCCGTGATAACACCGAGAAACTGGCGCTGCTGGAAACGTTGCCTAACGGCAAGCTGTTCAGTGAATCCATGGCCGATGATATTCCGACCTGTGCCGATATCTTTGATTACTACGCGGGCTGGACTGACAAATTCTACGGTGAGACATCGCCGGTAGATGATGGTTACCTGAACTACACCCTCAAAGAACCGGTGGGTGTCTGTGGTCTGATCGCACCCTGGAACTTCCCGCTGTACCAGGCGAGCCTGAAAATAGCACCCGCGCTGGCCATGGGTAACACCGTGATTCTCAAGCCATCCGAGTACACACCCCTGACGGCGATCTACCTGATGGAGCTGATCGACAGTGAGCTGGACCTGCCAGCCGGTGTGCTGAACATGTTGCTGACTGACGGCAAGATGGCCAACCAGATGACCCTGAGTGACAACGTTCACAAGATCTCATTTACTGGCAGCACCGGTGTGGGTCGCAAGATCGTGCAGAACTCCGGCCTGTCCAACCTGAAAGCGGCGACGCTGGAGCTGGGCGGTAAATCACCGTGTATCTTCTTCGAAGATACCCCTGATCTGGACGGTGCGATTGACCGTGCCTTTACCGTGATGTTCTCTCACAAAGGTGAGAAGTGCTCCGAGCCGACCCGCTTCCTGATCCACGACAGCCTCTACGATCAGGTGCTGGCAAAACTGGTTGAGAAAGCCAATGCGGTGAAATGTGGTGACCCGCTGTCAGCGGATGTTGACCAGGGCCCACAGTGTAACGAAGCCCAGTTCAACAAGATCATGGACTACATCGAAATCGGCAAAACCGAAGCCGAGCTGGTGGCCGGTGGCTGTGCGGATACCGAGGGCGACAATGCCAACGGTTACTTTATCCGTCCGACCATTTTCTCCAATGTAGCGCAGGATGCCCGTATTGCTCAGGAAGAGATCTTTGGCCCGATTCTGTGCTGTACCCGTTTCAGCACCACGGAAGAGGCGGTCGAGATGGCCAACAGCACGGCCTTTGGCCTGGCAGCGGGCCTGTACACGGCGAATGTCAGCCGTGCTCACCGTGTGGCGGAGCAGATCGATGCGGGCATGCTGTTTATCAACCGCTACGGCTGTTACGGCCTGAGCAGCCCGTTCGGTGGCTTCAAGCAGAGCGGCTGGGGTAAAGAGATGGCGATCCACTCGCTGTCGTCCTACACCAAAACCAAGTGTGTCTGGGTCTACTACGGCGACGCCTGATCCGGTTGCCTGTAACGGGCTGTGACAGCCCGTTATGGAGAGCCGGATAGCGCTCATCGCGTGACAGCCAGTTGACCCGATGCTGGGGCATAACCGGGTCGGCTGGTTCTTCACAGCCTGTGTAATCATGTTTCTAATGACAAATCAGTGGGTTACTGCAGGATTACATTAAGTAATGCTGACGTGATTTTTTGTTGTTTGGGCTTTTTGGAGTGCTGGTTCACTCTGAACGGGCTTTACAGAAGTTCTGGATGCAGGCAGTCGCCGATTGCCGGATGGAGGGGCGCTGTTGCGCTTTACCTCGTCAGGTATGGCTGGTTGCCAGATCGATAATAATAATCAGGAAATACCATGAAAAACATTCGCCCGATAACCTTCTGGCCAGCCTTTGCGTGTCTGGTCCTGACGATTATTTATACCGTCATTGATGAAAAGAACTTTGTTGCCGCTACGTCGGCGATCAACAGTGCCATCATGTCTAACTTCTCCTGGCTGTTTAACCTCAGTGCCGTATTCCTGGTATTTGTGGTGGCCTATGCGTTCTTTGCTCCGGTGGGCCGGGTACGTATCGGTGGTGAGCAGGCGACGCCTCTGCTGACGCCGTTCCGCTGGTTTGCGGTGTCGCTGACCACCGTAATTGCCATGGGCATCCTGTTCTGGTCGGTGGCAGAGCCGATCCTGCACTACTACGAGCCGCCCAAATCTCTGGGCGTGACCCCGGAAAGTGCCGAGTCCATGCGTTTTGCCATGTCGACGATCTTTGTCCACTGGACGATTACCCCGTACAGCATCTACACCGTGGCGGCACTGGCCTTTGCGCTGGCGTTCCATAACCTCAAGCTGCAGTTCTCCATTGGCTCCATGCTGCGTCCATTGCTGGGCCGCTGGGTTGATGGCACCGGGGGCCAGGTGGTGGATGGTCTGGCGCTGTTCTCCGTAGTACTGGGCATGTCGGCGACGCTGACCTCCGGCCTGCTGATTATCGGCGACGGTCTTGAGTCGGTGCTGGGTATCGAGAAAAGTGCGACGGTCTATGCGGCGATTGCGATCGGCATTATTGGCTCGGCGATTATCTCCGCAGCATCCGGTCTGCACCGTGGTATCCAGACCCTGGCGCGGGTGAACACCTGGCTGTACTTTGTCGGTGCGCTGTTCATTTTTGTGGTCGGCCCGACGGCGTTTATTCTGTCGCTGGGTGTCGAGTCACTGGGCGTGTACCTGTCTGATTTCTTTGCCCGTAATCTGGTGACCGGTGCCTCCGGTAATGATCAGTGGCCTGGCTGGTGGACAGTGGCATTCTTCGCCAGCTGGTTCGCCTGGGCCCCTCTGAGCTGTCTGTTCCTGGGCAAAATCGCCCGTGGCTACACGGTGCGTCAGTTCATCATTGTGAACACCCTGCTGCCATCTGCCTTTGGTTTCCTGTGGTTCAGCATTTTCAGTGGCTCGTCCCTGTTTTTCGACACCACTCAGGGCGGCATCATGTATGAAGCCTATAAAGCCAGCGGCTTTGCCTCGGTGATCTATGTGCTGTTCGATCAGCTGCCTGGGGCCTCGCTGATCAGCGGGCTGTTTATCTTCGCCTGCTTTATCACCTTTATTACTGCCGCGGACTCCAATACCGACGCCATCGGTGGCCTGTGTACCAAAGGGGTGGATGCTGAACATCTGAAATCACCGCTGTGGATCAAAGCCTGCTGGGGCAGTGCCATTGCCTTTGTGGCCTGGATCAGTGCCAGTTATATCGGTGTCGACGGGGTCAAAATGCTGTTCAACCTGTCCGGCGTGCCAGGCATGCTGATTGTGGTGGCCTCGGCGTTTGCCTTCATCAAGCTGGCTCAGCGGGTCGAGATTAACGGTCAGGTGGTAGAGCTGAAGCCCGATGCACTGGTGGCGATTGAAGCTGACCGTGCGGCGAAACCGGCCCCTGTTTCGGCGACGGCCAGATAAGCGTTGCTTATAACCGTTCGTTATTTTGTAAACCGGCGCTGGCCAACACAGGCCAGCGCCCGCTAACTGATCAGGATTTACTATGCAATATGTACGACTCGGCCAGTCCGGCCTGAAAGTATCCCGTCTGTGCCTGGGCACCATGAACATGGGTTCCAAAGAGTGGAAGCCGTGGATCTTCGACGAGAAAGAAAGCCAGCCAATTATCAGCCATGCGCTGGATAACGGGGTCAACTTTATCGACCTGGCTGATTTCTACTCCACCGGTGCCGGTGAAGAGGTGGTCTGTAATGTACTGCGCCGTATTGGTCGCCGTGACGATCTGGTGATCACCACTAAAGTGGGCTACGCCATGAGCGACGATATCAACGCTCAGGGTCACTCACGCAAGAATATCTTCAACGCGATTGATGCCTCCCTGACCCGTATGGGCATGGATTACGTTGATATCTACATGCTGCACTACTTCGATACCGACACCCCGGTTGAAGAGACCATGGGCGCGCTGAACGATATCGTACTGGCCGGTAAAGCCCGTTACATCGGTGTCTCCACCATGACGACGGGCCAGCTGGCAAAGATCCTGATGGTCTGTGACAAAAACGGCTGGCAGCGTCCGATCAATATGCAGCTGCAGTACAACTGTGCCTACCGTGAAGAAGAGCGCGAGATGATCCCGTTCTGTCAGGATCAGGGTATTGGTGTGTCTGTATTCAGCCCGCTGGCTCGCGGCATTCTGACCAGTGATCTGCAGTCTACCCGTAACCAGACGGATTTCTTTACGGCGGGTATGTACAGCGATCAGGCATCCAAAGATATTGCCCACTCGGTGGCGCGTGTTGCCGATGCCCGTGGTGTGCTGCCAGCACAGGTCGCACAGGCCTGGGTGCTGAACAAGCCAGAGATCAATTCCATGCTGGTGGGCGCTGATACCCGGGAGCAGTTTGACAGCGCACTGGCGGCGCTGGAGATGACGCTGACCGAGGAAGAAATTTTTGAACTGGAGCGTAACTACACGCCGTGTGATCTGATCAATGATTACACCGCTGGCAAGCGTATCCCGCGTACGGCCCGTCCGGCACAGGGTGCTTTTGCGGAATAAAGTCTGACCCTCGCCCCGATGCTGTGTCGTCTGTCGGGGGTGACTGATCTACCTGGATGGTTCTTGTTCATCGTTGTTGTGATGAATGATTCAGCCCCGCACTGCGGGGCTTTTTTTGTCTACGGTGGTGGCTCTGTTACTTGCGTATGGCAACAGCGCTACGTAGCCAGTCGCTGAAGTGGATGACTTTGGCCAGCCCCTGGCGGTCGCTTTCGATATCCAGCCAGTAACCACAGGGCCCGCTGACTTCAATCTCACTGAACTGTACCAGACTGCCGTCGGCCAGCTCCTGGGCAATCATGGTGCGGTCGATAATGGCCAGCCCGGCACCGGCGCGGGCAGCGTTAATTACCTGATCCAGGGTGCTGAACTCCATGCCGCGCTCAGGGTTGATCAGATGACGCTTCTGGGCCGCCTGTAACCAGTCCTCCCAGGTGGGCAGCCGTTTACCGTTGTGCAGAATATGCAGCAGGCTGTAGCTGCAGGTTTCCAGCTGGCGGGCCTTCTCGGCCAGGCTGGGCGCGCAGACGGCAATATGCTGTTCCAGCATCAACAGTTCGCTGTAATAGCGGGGCTTGCCACTGGTGCCGAAACGGACCTCACAGTCAAACTTGGCATGTTCAGCACCATGGTTCTGAATAGATAGTTCCAGCTCGGGGAAGCGTTGTTGAAAGTTGGACAGTTGTGACACCAGCCAGCGAGTGGCAAAGGTCGGCGGTACCAGTATGTTCAGCTTCTGCCGCTGATTCGGGTCGCGCAGCTCCTGAACGGCATCTTCCATCAGGTTAAAGGACTGCTCCAGTTTGCCCAGCAACTGGCTGCCAGCATCGGTTAGCTCCAGTTTATGATGCCGACGGACGAACAGGGGGATTCCCAGGTAATCTTCCAGCTGTTTTATCTGACGGCTCACGGCACTCTGGGTGACATGTAGCTGGCTGGCGGCCTGGGTAAAGCTGAGGCATTTTCCGGCGGTTTCAAAGACCCGCAGGGCGGTTAACGGCGGCAGTGATCGCATAAGCTACGGCTACAGTCAGGTTGAAGATCAGAGCCTGCATCATACCGTAAAAAACGGCTGTGGCAGCGTTGCAAATCAGTCGGGCCCGGCGGGGTGTAATGTCGGGCTCGGCCCGGTTTACTCGTGCGGATCATGGCGACTGGAGGCCTCACTCAATTTCAGATAAATCCCCAGCCCGACCAGCATCGCCACTGCCGATAACAGTATCCACACAGCATTATGCAGCTGCTCCGTGTTGCCCGGTACTTCCAGCAGGGCGCGGAAGATCAGTAACAGCGCCTCAATCGAGATCGCGATAATAATGGTCGCCATAAACCGTGAGATGGTGCGTCGGGTGGAAAGATTGTGGCGGTTATCTTTACTGACCAGTACCTCCTCTTCGAGGATGGTTTTGCCCAGATCAAAGATCGACATCCCCAGAGTGGTCAGGATTACAATGCCGAACGCCCCTGAGGCGGCGGTATCTTTGCTGCTGAACACGTTGATCAGGGCATCAAAGGCGGCATAGAGCAATAACCCGGACACCAGCAGCAACAACCCGCTGATCAGGCAGTAGACCCATTGAAACCAGGGGGCCAGCTGCGAGCGGGTGGCGTCGCCATTGAGGTAGGCGATCAGCCGTTGCAGATTAAAGTTGATTACCAGGTAGCCAAGGTCCTGCTCATCGGCATCAATGTAGCGCTGGATTGCAGAGATCGACAGCTCATGGGTGGCTGAAGACAGGTAAGGCTGGGAGACCATCACCTGGTTACGGCTGTCCCGTGCTGCCACCACGTAGGGGCGCTGGCTGCGGTCGCTGCCCTTGCTGTGCATGCGGCGCTTACGTTCACTGACCTGGCGGCTGTAGGCCGAGTCGAGCTGCTGGACGCCCTGTGCGTCCAGGCTGTAGATCAGGTCTACAAACGGGTAGGCCTTGCTGAGCTGGGTGATGGCATCCTGCTGGGCCCGTGCATCACGCAGCAGGCTGATGCCGTTCAGGCTGGTCATCATCGAGTCCAGCAGGCTGTGAATGGTGACTTCGGATTGTTTGTACTGCTCCAGTAAACGGAACTGATTCTGGGTTCCCACGTCCTTGCACTCTTGATTGGCTGCTGTTGTAAAGAGAGTTGAAAGCCTATTCTGAACGCCTGGTGGTTACAACTTTAGTGGTGCAGGAATCTGCCGTGTGATGCCGAGCAGATAAATGCCCGGGATACCACCGTTATCGCTGGCATCTATAGTGGTTATGACTGTCCGACAGGGAACTGCTCCTGTCGGGCGAGGGTCAACTGCATGTATCCGGCTGTTTTTTAGTAAAGCGTCAGCTGAGGTGCATATTCTCAGGTGCTGGCGTTCAGTGCCGCGAGTGACAGGGCAGTATCAATCTCCGCGTGGGTGTATGGCGGATTGAATGGACTTATGAATACACCGGAGCGGGTAACGTCAGTGGCAATAGCAACTCTCTTTTTACAACTTAAACAGCCTGTACTGGTGATTGATCTGGCGCAGCCTGAGCGGCCGCTGTTGAACCCGGCCGCATGCGAACTCTTAGATATCAGCTGTGATGACTTTCGTGCTTCTGATTACTGGAAGCAAGGCTGGCAGCCGCTGCTGTGTGATCAGAATCAACCCGATACGCAGGTTTTGCAGTTTGGCCATGTGATGCTGGCATGTGAGCGCTCGCTGATTACTGATCAGGCCGAGCAGGCGCTGGTGGTTTTGCTGTCGGAGCCGGTGGCAGAGACTGGCGATGTGCCGGCGCTTTCTCATGTTCTCGATGGCCTGGGTGCTTATGTCTACTGTAAAGATCGAGACTCTCGCTATACCTATGTTAACCGCGAAGTCTGTGAGCTGTTTAGTATGACCCCGGCGCAGATTCTGGGCTGCGATGACCGTTGCTTCTTTGATGAAGCAACAACGCAAAAGCTGGTTGAGGATAGCGACCGTCAGGTGATCGAGTGTGGTGAGGTTGTGAGAACCGAGGAGGTGAACTACATCCCCGAGTTTGGTGAATTTCGTACCTATTTGACGGTTAAAAAGCCACTGTTGAATCCGGCAGGGAGCACCGTGGGGCTGTTTGGAATTTCAACCGATATCACTGCGCAGAAGCAGATACAGCAGCAATTGTATGACAGTGAGCGCAAGTTGAGCACGGTGCTGGACAATGTAGGGGCCTGTATCTTTATCAAGGATTGCGACTGTCGCTTTACTTACATTAACCGTAAAACAGAGCAGGTATTTGGCACGGCAGCTGACAGTGTTCTGGGCCTGACGGTACTTGATCTGCTGGGGCCAGAGGAGGGGCAGGCTCTTTACCAGACTGATCTGCAGGTGTTTGCTGCGGGTAAACGGGTGGAAGTACTGGAAAGCTTCGATACCCCGGCGGGCACGATGTACTTCAGGACGGAGAAAATTCCGATTTGTAATGCTGATGGCGAAGTGGATGGCTACATCGGTCTGGCCATGGATATGACGGAGCAGGTGATGCTGGAGCGCCAGCTGATCGATGCCAACCAGACATTGCAGCAGCGAGTTGATGAGGTGACTCAGCTTAAAGATGAGCTACATCAACAGGCCATTCGTGATCCCCTGACGCAACTCTACAATCGCAGGTATCTGGACTCTCAGCAACCTGATCTGATTGCTCAGGCCAGTGCGTGTAAAGAGCTGGCCGTTATCCTGATTGATGTGGACCACTTTAAACAGGTGAACGACCAGCTGGGGCACCAGGTGGGGGACGAGGTATTACAGTTGCTGGCCCGGACTCTGAATGAGGGATGCCGACGTTCTGATGTGGTGTGTCGCTATGGCGGGGAAGAGTTTCTGGTGGTACTGCCTGCAACCGGCATTTCTGATGCCTGTGTTCGTGCTGAGCAGTTACGGCGGAGTTTTGCGCAAGTGGTGCGACAGCAGTTGCCGGGCGATGTTACTTGCACTATTTCGCTGGGAATCGCGAGCTATCCAGGCCACGGTCAGACGTTTGATGCCGTGCTCAGTGCCAGCGATAAGGCGCTGTATGCAGCCAAAACCGCGGGACGTAATCAGGTGCTGGTGTATGAACCACCGAGCCCGGCTCGCTCCGTGTGAGGTGGCTATAGACCGACAAGGGCTGGGTGGTTCTGGCAGACTTTTCTGATAGGACGATACCGGTTGGCTGTATTCCGGACATTGCGGTGATTACATGGCTAACACTGGCTATGCAGACTATGGTCAATAGACTCTGAACCCGAAAGTGAACGTTATTGTATGAGATTGAATTGCCTGTTCCGACAGAGACTTATTTGCGGGCTGCTCTTTGTTCTGATTGCAGCGATTGGCGTTTACTGGTCGCATATCAATCAGCAGGTGCTGTTGCATGAAAAACAGTTGCTGGTCAGCGAGCTGGCGACTGCTCAGGCTCATGTTATCGAGCGCCGGCTGGAGCGTTCTCTGTCTACGACCCGGATTCTGGCGCTTGAAGTACGTCAGCAGGGTGGGACCATCACCGACTTTGAGACATTTTCCGAGGCTGTGCTGAGCTCCATTGGGGGCGTTGCCAACCTGCAACTGGCCCCTGATGGCGTGATCGCACAGATCCACCCCCTGGCGGGTAATGAAAAAGCGATTGGCCATAATCTGTTGCTGGACGATAAGCGCAACGTAGAAGCAATAGCAGCCATTCGTGAGCGCCGGTTGACGGTAGCTGGCCCCTTTGAGCTGATTCAGGGGGGCGTTGCCATTATTGGCCGTAATCCAGTATTCATTGAACAGGACGGTGAGGAGCGGTTCTGGGGCTTTGCCTCAGCGCTGATTTTTCTTGACGATATACTGGCAGCCACAGAGCTGGGGTCGCTGGCAGAGCGTGGTTATGGCTATCGGTTATCACGTATTCACCCTGTTACGGCCGCGCCTGATGTGATCGCTTTTGCCGGTCCTGCTGACCTTGAACCTTCCCATACCAGCCAGTTGAATGTGCCGAATGCCGCCTGGATGCTGACCGTCAGCCATGCCCCGGATTCAGCCCGGCTCTGGGGAATGCTGGGTTACGGGGTCTCGGTGCTGGTAGCGTTACTAACCAGCCTGGCGGTGAACACGTTGATGTCGCAACCGGAGAAACTGCGGCGTATCGTGGCGCAAAAAACTGCAGAGCTGCAGAATCTGGCATTTCATGATGCTCTGACTGGCCTGGCAAACCGGCGCCTGTTACAGGAGCATCTGGAGCAGACGCTGCGTCAGTCGGGCCGAGAACCGCTGCGCGCAGCATTACTGTATCTTGATCTGGATGATTTTAAGCGGATTAATGACCTGCTGGGTCATGCCACCGGTGATCAGGTGCTCCAGCATGTTGCCCATCGTCTGGTGGGGGAGCTACGTAGTATGGACATTGTGGCCCGGCTGGGCGGTGATGAATTTGCGGTGCTGTTGCAGGGTCTGGATCATCATACGTCTGCACAGCAGGCCAGTCAGCTGGCTAACAACCTGATTAAGGTGATAGAGCAGCCACTTTCGCTGGATACCCGCACATTTACGATCTCAGCCTCTATCGGCATCACACTGCTGCCAGCCGATGGTGATTGTGTGGCGGCATTGCTGCGAAATGCTGATATGGCAATGTACGAAGCCAAGCGGTTGGGTGGCAAGAGCAGCTGTTTCTTTAACAAACAGTTACAGGAGCAGGCACTGGCAAAAATTGTGCTTGATGAAGAGCTGGCGGTAGCGATTCAGGAGCAGCAGTTTGTGCTGCACTACCAGCCGATCTATGGGCTGGAGAGCCGGGAAGTGATCAGCTATGAAGCGCTGGTGCGCTGGAATCATCCGACAGCAGGGCTGGTGTATCCGGACCACTTCATTAGTCAGGCAGAAGCCTCAGATCATATCTGCAGTATCGGCTACTGGGTGTTGCGTGAGGCATGTGAATTTATTCAGGCCAATTTGCAGCGCAGTGGCCATAGCCCCCGGGTGGCGATCAACCTGTCCCCTCGTCAGTTTATGGACCCGCAGCTGGGCGCCAATATTCAGAACATCCTGCGGGAGACTGCTGTCGAAGCCCGGTATCTGGAGCTGGAGATCACCGAATCCAGCCTGATGGATAATCTGGATGCTGCGATAGAAACCCTGCTGGCACTCAAGGCAATGGGTATGGTCATCGCCATTGATGACTTCGGCACCGGTTATTCGTCTCTGTCGATGCTCAAGCAACTGCCGGTAGACAAGCTTAAGATTGACCGCAGCTTTGTCAAAGATATGGACAATGATCGCAGTGACCAGCGCATCGCGCGGGCATTGATTTTCATGGCGCACACGTTGCAGTTAACCGTGGTGGCTGAAGGTATTGAAACCGATGAACAGGAGAAGCTGCTGCAGCGCTATGGTTGTGACTCAGGGCAGGGTTATCTGTTCAGCAAGCCGATGCCAGTGGAAAAACTGGAGCAGGGGGTAGCCGAGGACAAAACCTGAGTATATCGAGTGCGGGTGTGCACCTGATGGTTGAGCTTTCTGACGGCCAGATACAACAAAGCCCCGATTCCGTAAAGAAGCGAGGCTTGAAGTAAGTGGTGCCCAGAGACGGAATCGAACCGCCGACACGGGGATTTTCAATCCCCTGCTCTACCGACTGAGCTATCTGGGCAACAAGTGGTGCGTATTAGACCCGGAAACCTGAACGGCGTCAACAGGTTATCTGCACTTTTTTCAAAAATATTACTTCGACGGCGGAACGTAGCCCTGAACCTGCTCAAATTCTTCGCCGGACATAAATTTGTCCATCTCTTCCATCAGGAATTTACGACTGGCCGGGTCCATCAGGTTGAGGTGCTTTTCGTTGATCAGCAGTGTCTGGTGTGCGGTCCAGGCATCCCAGGCTTTCTGGGAGATGTTGTCGAAAATATCCTGACCTTTAGCGCCGGGGTAGGGTGCGCGTGCCAGGCCTTCGAGTTCTTCCTGGTATTTACGGCAAAAAACGGTGCGGCTCATGGTGTGCTCCAGCGGTTTGAATAGTGTTCAGAGGGCTTTTATACCAGAAAGACCCAGTGTTTTGCTATGGTACTGGGCGTTTTCTGGCATGTGGCTGATTGCTTAGCGATGTAACAGTTTTTTCACCGGTGCGGCCAGCCCGATACTGGCCGGGTCGTCCGGGTCATACCAGCGGGTGGGGCCTGTTTCCATCACTGACTGGGCATCATCATGGAGGGCAACCCTGACCGGGGTAATATCCAGATGGAAGTGGCTGAAAGTGTGCCGCAACGGGCTCAGCGGTTGCGCACTGTCCAGCGCCAGGCTGAGGCCGGTTTCACTGGCGGCATCGCGCAGGTCCTGCACCTGAGGCAGGCTCCACAACCCTCCCCA
>Ga0193950_1000207_pt1 | contig 15012 bp, 10 predicted proteins | sample BB_1_MG_FD_144485 | JGI IMG/M metagenome (GOLD analysis project Ga0193950, IMG submission 144485) | Microbial mat bacterial communities from the Broadkill River, Lewes, Delaware, United States - BB_1_MG | ecosystem: Environmental > Aquatic > Freshwater > River > Microbial mats | place: USA...
AAATTAGCCCTGAGCTTTTTGATAATGATTTTTATGGTGATAAAGCATTTAAACTCTCTAACAAAACAGAACAAGAGTTATATTATAAACAACATCTTAGAATATTTACCCCTATAAAAAAGAAAAAGGGACAAAAATGTTTAGATGCGGCTGAAAAGCTCTATTCCACTGCTGTATCAAAGATTCGTCAACCAATAGAATCATTATTTGCATGGTTAGACAGAGTCTCAGGTATAGAATCAGCAAGTAAAGTTCGCTCTACTGCTGGTCTTATGGTTCATATCTTTGGACGGCTTGCAGCAGCTATATTTTTTTGGAGCTTTTTAAGAATTAGCTCTTAATTCACATATTTAATAGTGTATTCAAATAAACTAACTTTAAATCTTTATTTCACTTTCAAGTCAATAGAAATTCAATGAAAATATTTACTATATTTTTTCTTACTATATTTTTAATTTCCTGTAACTCTGAAAAGATTACAGGGAATGAGGTACCTGAAAACGAGGTACCTGAAAACGAGGTACCTGAAAATGAGGTACCTGAAAATGAGGTACCTGAAAATGAGGTATCTTTTCTCTATGATAGAGAGCCTAATATCTCTTCATGTGATGAGGGTGCTTTAAAAGATGAAGAAAAACAAAAAGCATTAAAAACAATTAATGAAATAAGAGGGTTACATAGGCTTAAACCTGTAACTTATAACTATTCAGATGATGTTTACACTGGAAAGTCTGCATTAATTACTGTAGCAAATGCTACCTTAAACCATCACCCAAAAGTGAATGATCAATGCTGGTCTCCTGAAGGAGAGTTTGGGAGTGGAAAAAGTAATCTTTACATAAGTTCTAGTGGAAGTTATTTATCTGTAGTAGAAAAATCTGAAAATAGTATTATTCAGTTTCTTATTGATGATAATGTAGATAGTTTAGGTCATAGAAGGTGGCTAATTGACCCATTTTTAAGTTTTGTATCTTATGGTAGGGTTGATGGAAAACCTTTGGTTGACAGCAAATGGAATATGGTTTCTGGGGTAAGTCTAAAAGTTATAAATGAGGAAAAAGCTTATATACAAGACCTTTTAGTAGATTTCGTAGCTTACCCTTTTGAAAATTATCCTAGTAGTTATTTTAAACATAATTGGTATATGTCTTTTTCAGTTTTAGCAAATACATCCAATATTTGGGAAAATAAAAATGTAGATTATTCAAATGCAATTATAGAAATATATGATGAAGAGGGGTACATGCTAAATGTTCACTCTATTAGTCATGATAATACAGCTTATGGATTACCAAACTTATTGAAATGGAAAGTTGATAACACCTTAGATAACAAAAAATATCTAGTTAAAATTAAGAATGTTAATGTTCTAAATCATAAGAAGAATTATGAATATTGGTTTAAAACTTACTAGGCACTGTTCTTTTAAACCTAAAATTTAAAGGTAAAGGTAGTGCGCTTTTTCTAGTTCTTATACTCTGTGTTATATCACTTGGTTTAATATGAAATTTTTTAAGGAAAAGAATGCAGAATATCTAAGAGATATTCCAAAATAAAGGAGGGGTAAAAGTGATTTATCCCCCCTTATATAAACACTAGTAACTTAGCTATTTAACATTAAAATATGCATCACCATTAAAAAGTACTTCACCTGATAGTAAGCGGTAACCAATGAATAAATGGTAACTCCCTTTTGCATTATCAAAAGAGCCTTTATAAATAGAAATTGGTAATAATGAAGGTAAAGTGATATTTTTTTGCAAAGGTTTTAATTTAGCTAAATCAAAATCCCAGACATCAAACGGTTTGTAAAATGGGCTACTTTCTGTACGCATAAGCAGTTGTACAACATTATTTAAATCTGTGTATTCTAAAACCGCAACAACATCCGCACTCTGTCCTTGATGCTGAGCAGGAATACTAATCTCACCTAATACCTCCACTTCATCCGTTGTTTTTATATCCCCTTTTTGTGTAATAAATTCACCACTTGGTAAATGTTTTACACCACCAAAAAAGCTGGCACTTTCCATTATAGAGGATATGCCTGATTTAGAAAGTAGTACACCTGCCCCTAGACTAGGTAGGGTAGACAGAGATGGTTTTGTAAGTTCTGAGTTTGGTTCTACAACTGGTTCTACAACTGGTTCTACGGCTGGTTCTACGACTGGTTCTACGACTGGTTCTACGACTGGTTCTACGACTGGTTCTACGACTGGTTCTACGACTGGTTCTACGACTGGTTCTACGACTGGTTCTACGACTGGTTCTACGACTGGTTCTACAACTGGTTCTACAACTGGTTCTACAACTGGCTCTACAACTGGTTCAACTGGTGCTAAATCAGAAGTAGTTAAGCGATAGGTCTTATGACTTCCTTGCCACTTTGTTCCATTACCATACTCATAGTGTCCGCGAACAAAAAATGTATAATTTACATGACCTTGTCCAGTATCACGTAAACGAGAAACTTGAAAACTAAAAGGCTTGTCTACACTCACCAAAAATGGAAAAATACCAGTGCAATTATTTGGTGATTTATTAGGACCTAAGCCATCTAAATAGTGAAAATAATCACTTGTGATAAAACTATTTTGAGTTAAACCTTGTGTAGAAAGTGCAGTATTTCCTGCTGTACAGCTTGTACCTACTTCTTGAGCAAGTAATTCAACCATCATATGAGTAACAGGTTCTACACCAGCAGGTAATAGACTTGTATTAACATGAGGGATTACTGTAAAAGTAGTTGTTTGAGATATTTGACCTATTTCACATTGCTCTACATCAGTACATGCCTGTAAATTAGATAAACCCTCTGCCTTAACCTCTAATGTTAAGGCTGGAGAGCTTGTACCATCCCCATCTAATACACCTTCACCATTAAATTTAGGATTAGTGACAGTAGGCATTTGCCCACCACCTTGTAATACTTGATATTGGGGAGTAGCAGTAGCTGTTCCTGCTTTGTCAGGTGCAAAAAAATACCCCATTGAAGGAGATGAGCCATTTGAAGCTGGTGAGCCAATAGTTGCTAAACCAGTTAACTCATAACTCCATTGGTTATCAATTACTGCTTCACTTTTGTAATTAGATTTTCCTGTAAAACCAAATGCACGATTTGCCTCTGTAGCAATCACTGATTGTGCACTATTTGTGCCTACCCATTGAATAGTATCAGGGTGTATTTTAGCCGCACCAACTACTAAATTCCCACAGTTTGGTTGACACTGATCAGTACGAACAGTTGCTGAGGCTGATGAAACAGCTCCTATATAGCAGCAAAATGCTATTCCCCAAAATTTCTTTGAGGAAAGTAAATTTTTTTGCATAATTATAATTCCTTATTAACTTAAACAAACATTACAGGATAAAACCCAATAATTTCTTTAGCTTAAAACTGATATTTTAACATTAATTTAAGGCTATGAGCATTGTTTTCAGCATGCAAATATGTTATACCAATACCTAATCGCTCACACACAAATTTAGTTGCAAAACTTTTGTTTTTGCAGCTACTTTTTTGCTTCTCTATAGAAAACCCAATTTCATTATATTGTTCAATAAATAATTCATCCCCTAAAAACCTAGTATCTGTTATAAATGTATTAAGGGTGTAATCACCTATGTATTTCTGTAAAGGCATAGAAATTGAAAAACCATTACGATAAATAGTATTTTTTAAATCAATGTCAATATTGTAGTCTTGTATTGCAACAGGTAAAGTTTGGTAATAACCAACCATATTTGCCATACGAATAGAGAATTTACTATTTGTAAATATCAAAGCATCACTTGTTAATGAGGCAGAAAGCATTTGTGCCGCCCCACCTAAATCTTTAGAGCCCACTAAACCATAACTTAAAGAGGGGGTTAAAAACCATTCTTTTGGGAATTTACTCTTTCCATTTTTTTTCATTACTGGAAACTTATAACTTCCACCAAATACAATAGAATAACTTTCAGCTCCTTCTACTTCAATATAAGTGATAGGTAACCGAAAAGATATTTCATGACCATTATTTAACTCATGAGTATATGATAAAGGCAAAGTATAAGAAGTAATGTTTCTTCCACCTTGACTAAAGCGACCAAATCTAGCGCCTACACCTAAGAAGCTATTGATGGAATAATTACCTTGTGTGCCTGCGTTAAATTCACCTTCTGCCATAGATGCTTCTGTGCTAGCTGGATTTCCTGCAATAGGATCAACAGGAGACTTTTTTGTCAGCTCCTTCATAATTCTATCACCATCATTTTTTAAATAGTCTTTTAATTGTTCTTTGCTCTCATCTCTTGTATTCCCTTCAAATATTTTCTCAATTTTTAGAGAGCCAACTTTAAATACTAATTTAGATTCTCCCTGTTTAGGAAAAGATATTTCCATAGGAATACCACGAAAATCTAATTTAAAAAGACCTATAGAGTTATTTTCATCATATCCCTTAAAGTCTTTTTTTAGCTGTGCTTCATCAAACTGATCGATTAAGTCTTCTGCACTATTTCCTCCATAATGCTTAAATTTATCATCAATACATATAGATGCAGTAAACAGATTGGAATTGTCAGGTGTCTGACAATTAGGAAAGCTATTAGCCATTGATAATTTAAAAAATAACAATAAGCTAATGCTTGCAAATATTTGCTTTGTAGAGAACATACTTAAACCTAATTAAAAATCAATAATACTAGATATGTAAATACTTTTTTAAAAAGTAAAAAATGAATTATACATAAACTAACTTAAAAACACTATAATATATATAAATACAATTGAAGCTACAAATACATGATATTTATTTTAGTTTGATTCAACAGAGGGTGCTGTACACACCGTAGAATACTGCTAAAATAGGAAATTCAGTCTATTACATAGAACAAACGCATCATACTAAGACATATAGCTCTGATAAATGAGCAGTTAGTATGCTGACATACATCGTTTTCCCCCTATGTACAGCATTAACCAGCTTTTTGTGTGGCGTGAACAAACGAGCACCGACACTGGTTTTAGTAAACATATCATCATACTATGACGTATGAATACTATACAGATTACACGACAGGTCACTTGCGGTACAAGCCACTTGCCCCCAGTGTCTATTTTTTGATTACAGAGAAAAACAGGTATAACTATTATGCTGCAAAGCATTCGTGATAAAGCCCAAACATGGATTGCATGGGTTATTGTTGGGCTATTATGTATTCCTTTTGCCCTATGGGGAGTGAATCAATATTTCACCCCTGATAATAAAGTCAGTGTTGCAGAAGTGAATGGTGTTGAACTGACCCAACAAGAATTTGATAGCAATGTGCGCTCACAACGCAACCGTTTACGTGAGATGTTCAAAAATAACAACATGGACTTATCCTTCATGGAACAGCAAATTCGCCAATCCACGTTAGTGCGGATGGTGGATGAAGAAGTATTGATGCAAGCTGCCATGAGTGCAGGCCTACGTATCAGTGATGGCTTATTAGCACAACGTATTCATGCTATTGATGCTTTTCATGTTGACGGTAAATTCTCACAACAGCGTTATGAAGAATTATTACGTTACCAAGGGCACAGTCCACAATCTTTTGAACAACAAATGCGCCGTGGTTTATTATCTGACCAATTACGTGTGGGTGTATCACGTTCTGCTGTGTTTACAGAACAAGCCGCACAACAGCAAGCACAATTAGCTGAACAACAGCGTGCAATCACTTACGTGACTATACCAAATAGCCGTTTTGTAGAAAGTGTTGAAGTCACTGATGCAGAAATTGAAAGCTACTACAAAGAAAATCAAAATGCTTTCTTAACTAAAGAAGAAGTCAGTATTAATTACGTAGAGTTCTCTAAAGATGATCTAAAATTAGAACTTAACTTTACAGAAGATGAACTACAACAAGCCTATTCTGATAACTTGGCTGCCTATACTAAAGAAGGGCGTTGGAAAGCAAAACACATATTAATTAAAGTAAAAGCTGATGCCAGTGATGAAGATAAAGCCGCTGCAAAAATAAAAGCGGATAAAGTATTAGCTGAAGTGAAAGCAGGTGAAAAAAGCTTTGAAGAGTTAGCCAAAGAATACTCTGATGACCCAAGTAAACGTGATGGCGGTAACTTAGGCTGGTTTAACAAACAAGCGATGGTGAAACCGTTTCAAGAAGCCGTTGAAGGGTTAGAGAAAGAAGGTATTTCTGAACTCGTTACAACCCAATTTGGTTACCACATTATCAAATTAGAAGATAAAGAAGCAGAAGAAATCAAAGCTTTTGACACTGTTAAGGTGGAACTTGAAAAATCATTACGCCAAGAAAAAGTGAATTTAGAATTTGATGCACAAGCAACAAATATTTCTGATTTAGCTTTTGAAAGCAGCGAAAGCTTAGACGCGGTAGCCCAAGATTTCGATCTTAAGCAACAAACTACAGGCTTCTTTACTAAAACAAGCCAAGGTAAAGACGGCGATATTTTCAAACATAAAAAAGTACGTGATGCCGCCTTTAGTGAAACCGTATTAACTGAACGTGCAAACAGTGAAGCCATCGAAATTGCCCCCCAACACTTAGTGATTATTCACCTTAAAGATCACAAAGTCGCTAAAGTTAAGCCTTTAGCTGATGTCAAAGAAAACATCACTAAAATTCTCACAGCGAAAAAAGCCCGTGAAGCCACTGAAGGTTTAGGGAACAAACTGATGGCTGCCTTAAAAGAGAAAGATGCGAACCCTAATACAGTGGTTGAAGCAGAAAAACTCGCTTGGGCAGACCAGCAATGGGTGAAACGTACTGATAGCATTGCCTCTCAAAAAGTGTTAACAGACAGTGTTTTCAAACTGGCTGAGCCTGCTGAAAACACTGCTTTATACCAAGGTCAGTTATTAAACAATGGTGATTACGCTATTGTTGCCTTACTTGCGGTAAAAGAAGGTGAAAGCAGTGCTGACAAAGCCAATGATACCGCCCAACAGCGTCAACTGGAAGCCGTTGGAGAAAGTGAGTTTTCACAACTTGTTGCCAATATGAAAGCACAAGCTGAGATCATTACTTATACCAAAAACATTCAGCAAGACAGCTAAAATCTATTTAACTAGATAATTTATATCTATAATAATGGGTGTATACATCGTGTGATCGTATGCACCCATTTTTGATCAACTCTGGCACTATCATGACAACAGCAACACGTAAAATTCTCGTTACCAGTGCACTCCCTTATGCAAATGGTGATATTCATATTGGGCATTTGGTTGAATATATCCAAACAGATATTTGGGTACGCTTCCAAAAAATGCGCGGGCACGAATGTTATTACGTGTGTGCGGATGATGCGCACGGTACGCCCATCATGTTACGTGCTGAAAAAGAGGGCATGACACCTGAACAATTGATTGCCAGTGTACATAAAAAACACACCGCTGATTTTGCAGGGTTCACCATTGATTTTGATAACTATTACTCAACCCACAGTGATGAAAACCGTGAATTTTCTTCCTTAATCTACACTCGTTTATTAGAAAAAGGGCACATCAGCCGCGAAACGATTAAACAAGCCTACGATCCTGAAAAAGAAATGTTTTTACCTGATCGTTTTATCCGTGGTACCTGTCCTAAATGTGGGGCAGAAGATCAGTATGGGGATAGCTGTGAAGTGTGTAGTGCCACTTACAGCCCCACAGATTTAAAAAATCCTGTTTCTGCTGTCTCGGGTGCCACACCGATTGAAAAAGAATCAGAACATTTCTTTGTGAATTTAAAAGATTTTGAAACTTTATTAAAAGATTGGACAAGCAGCGGCAGCTTACAGCCACAAATTTTAAATAAATTGAATGAATGGTTTGAAGCAGGTTTACAACGTTGGGATATTTCCCGTGATGCCCCTTATTTTGGTTTTGAAATTCCAGATCAACCGAATAAATTTTTCTACGTTTGGTTAGACGCGCCGATTGGTTACATGGCAAGTTTTAAAAACTTTTGTGATCGCTCAGGGGTGGATTTTGATAGTTTTTGGGGTGAAGATTCCGAGGCTGAGCTGTACCACTTTATTGGTAAAGATATTGTTTACTTCCACGCTTTATTCTGGCCTGCGATGTTAGCAGGGGCAAACTTTAGAAAACCCACCTCTATTTTTGCCCACGGCTTCCTCACCGTTGATGGCTTAAAAATGTCTAAATCACGCGGTACTTTTATCACTGCACGCACTTATTTAGACCATCTCAATCCTGAATACTTACGTTACTATTTTGCCGCAAAACTAAACTCTCATGTTGATGATATTGATTTGAATTTAGAAGATTTTGCCGCCCGTGTAAATTCTGATTTAGTCGGTAAAGTCGTGAATATTGCCAGTCGTTGTGCTGGATTTATTACTAAAAACTTTGATGGACAGTTAGCGGATAAATTGGCTGATGAAGCTTTATTTAATGAATTTGTTGCTGCGGGTGACAGCATTGCCGCCGCTTATGAAGGGCGTGATTACGGAAAAGCGATGCGTGAGATCATGGCATTGGCTGATCGTGCAAATCAATATATTGCCGATAATGCGCCGTGGGTATTGGCTAAACAAGAAGGCAAAGAAGCCGAATTACACGCCGTATGTACCCAAGGCATTAACTTATTCCGTGTCTTAATCAGCTATCTTGCACCTGTGATTCCAGCCACCGCAGAAAAAGCCGAAGCCTATTTAAATATTTCTCTAACATGGCAAGCAGAGCCTTTACTTGCACATGGAGTCAATAAATTTAAGCCCTTAATGCAACGTGTGGATAAAAAACACATTGATAAAATGATTGATGATTCTAAAGAAAGCTTAGCACCTGCTAGCACAGAAAAAGCGGCGAAAAAAACCAATAAAAAGAAAGCGAAGCCAGCCGAAAAACCTGCTGTCATTGATTTTGAAGATTTTGCTAAAGTAGACCTACGTATTGCTAAAATCGTTAATGCGGAGCATGTGGAAGGGGCGGATAAATTATTACGCTTAAGCTTAGATATCGGTGAAGAAAAACCGCGTAATGTTTTTGCAGGGATTAAAAGTGCCTATACCCCTGATACCTTAGTTGGACGTTTTACAGTCATGGTTGCCAACCTTGCCCCACGTAAAATGAAATTTGGCATGTCTGAAGGCATGGTCATTTTAGCTGCTGGGGATAAAGAGTTATATTTACTCAGCCCTGATTCTGGTGCACAAGCAGGCATGCAAGTGCGCTAAGCAGTAAAGCAAATATGTTACACTCTCTTGTAATATCCTGTTACGAGAGAGTTTTCCCCCATGCAATGGCTTGTTAAATTAACACTGCTGTGTGTTATCAGTAGTTTTCTACTACTTTTTTCCCGTTCTGCTCCCACTGCATCACTCTACCACATCATTTTTACATTGGGGATTATTCCGCTTATTTTAGGGGCAATAATTTATTTTACCCCTGTCCTCACCCGTACCCAAACAGCTCCCCCGCAGATTTTTTTATTTCCAGTGCTTGCATTGGTTGCAGGAATCTTAGTGGTCAGCCGTTTATATGGGGTGATAACCATTCCGTTTATGATTCCCGCCTTACTTCTTAATGTGGTAATTATCGGCTTAAGTTATTGGATGGTACAGCGACAAAAAAAATGCTTAGGGACACCACATCCTTGTTTTTATTGGTATCTTGCGGCATTAGGTTGTTTATTTGTTGCGGTGACTGTTATGGGATTAACCCATTGGTTTCCTGAACATTGGCAAGTATTCAAACGCTTTCATTTACATCTTAATATATTAGGATTTATTGGTTTAACCGCTTTTTCTACCTTACAGGTATTATTACCCACTACAGCGCAATACAGTGATAAAGAAACAGGAAAACGCTTACAGCAAGATCTTAAATTTGCGGTAATAGCGGTTATATTATTATCTATTGGGATAATGTTGGAGTCAGCAGTTTTAGGTATTATTGGGGGAATAGTATATATGGCTGTGGTGGCACGTTTTTTATGGTGTTTATATGATAAACCCTGCTGGAAAAATCAGCCTAGTCAATTATTAAGCCTGACACTGGTACATTTTTTTATCTTATTACTTTTTGGTTTATTACATAGCCTTTACCTTGCTGTGCCTGATAATACGATTTTATTATTTTTTACCTTATTTTTAATCCCTTTAATTATTGGTGCAAGCAGTTGGTTATTACCTTTATGGTGGTATGCTCCTCAAGAGCGAGACAAGCAACTTGCAACACGAACCTCCCTTGTTGCATGGCATAAGGAGTTATTAATAGGCTGTTACCTTAGTGCATTTTTATTATTAATCAGTGCAAAGGCGACCTTTATAGTCATTATATTGGTAGGTATCACTTATTTATCACGTATTATTAAAAGCAGATGGTTTTTAGATTAATATCCAGATAGCAACGATGACCAGCATAATAGAAAAGACACGATTTTGAATTTGGGTGAATTTTTCAGAAGCAAATTGTTGTGCTAACCATGCGCCACTGTATAACCAAATCAAGTGACAAGTGAGTGCTAATAATAATAAGAGTCCTGATAAAGTTAGGACTTTATTTGAATCAATGGTATCTGTTTGTGAGCCTAAAAATGTAGTAAACATTAAACTAATCACAATCAGTGATTTCACATTTAAGGCTTGCACAATCGCACCATTGATAAAGGTAGGGGAGGTTGTAGAGGAGGCAGTGTCCTCTTCTTCATAAGGGGAGGCATTAAAAAACAGGGTGGCAAGATATATCAAGTATATTGCCCCTGCATACTTTAAGTAGGTAAAAGTAGTAGCATACTCACTCATTAATTGCGTGCCACCGTAACCAATCAATAAAGCCAGTAAAACGGTGACACTATCAAAACCAAATAGAAAAGGTAGTGATTTTTTAACCCCAAACCGTGCCCCAAAAGAAGCAAACATTACATTTCCCGGTCCAATACTAAAAACCAATGGAAACATCATATTAAACCATAAGAGAAGTTCTTTTGAGGTCATGGTGTTGGGTTATAAATTTGAATGAAAGACTAAGCTTTAATTCAGTGCATCAAGATCATTAATAGTTAATGAATTAGTATCACCAATCACATCAAAGCTCATATTATATTTTGAAGCAATTTGACATCCAGTTGGGTTACTTTCTTTCATTGTAATACCGTACATATCTATAGATGCTTGAATTAAAGATTGAGCATCTGTAGTTCTTTCTGCTACAAGGCCTGGATAAAAGTTATTTTTTAAGAACGTGCTTAGTGCCATAGAATAGTTATCATTGTCAGTACTAGAGCGTACCACACCTTTTGAAATATGATGTACCGTCATACTAGGATTACTACAATCTTCAGTAGCACTAGTTGTAGCAAGTTTATATTGAGTTTTACCTCGTTGTATAATTGTGTTAATAGATGTGTTTGAGGCTACATGTACATTTGCTCCCCAATGTACTAACTCAAGATTACCAATAATATTTATAATATCAACAGCAATAGCTCCTGCATAAAGGCAGCTTGATTGTGATGCAAAATCTAACTCATAGCTATACCTGGTATTAGCAGGAATACTAAAACGCTTTAAAATAGCTGGTGTTCTTTCAGCTTCATCAAACTTAAAGTGTGGACGTGTAAATCGTTTCATACTTTCTGCATTTGATTCATTTTTCCAACCAGTACTAGTGTATGTTTCTCCAGTATGCTTGTTTACAACATTTAATACAGGGGAGCATATTTCACTTGAGGATATTTCACCTTTTATTAGTACATCAAAATACGCTGTTTTAAGACCTATATTATTGAACTTAAATTTAGCTTTTAATGGAAGTGGAGAAACTGTAGAGAGATGTGATTTAGCAATTACAGGAAACTTCATAGTTATTACTTTTCCAGAATCCCCACCCACTTTACATACATCACGAGCACAAGCAATTGCATTATAAGAGCCATTATAGCTACTTGTTAGTTGGCGAATTTCCCATGTTTCTCCTCGATTAGATGTAAATAAAATTCGCCCACCTGTTCCTAATGGGATCATACATAAATCATTGTCATCACAATGTATATTTTCTAAATGAGGTAACTTGCCATCACTAAAAAGAGTATTAAAAACAGTACTTAAATTTTCTGCAGGGACAGGGTCAGGTCGACTTGGAGTTAATTTAAATGGTTTATTAATATGTGAAGTAACCTGAACCCATACTCTATTTCCATTTTTTTTATAGCTCTTTACTATTTTTCCATAGTTTCCAACAGCAATACATTCATACTCAGAAAAACAATGAATACTATTTAAACCAGAAGTATATAAATTATAGATAAGTTTTGTATTTGGTGAGCTCAAATCCGCTATAATGCCAAATGGGTCTACTTTATGTGTATCTATAGCTGGCAAATCATTAATTATAGAAGGGATACTTGGTCTATGATGGGATGTAATAACGCTGTACTTAGGAGTATTATCATACTGAGTTAGTGTTTCCCGTTGTGCTGCTGCAGTAGGTTGAGTCATATTTATACGTTGAACTACATTACCCATGCTTGAAGTTCCACCTGCATTAGAAATAGCAAGACATGTAATACTATTAGTACAATATAAACCATTAAACGAAATTCCATAGGCGGTATTACCTAATACACTCCAATCCCCACTATTAATATTTCCTCTTGCAACAAGGCCATAAGTACCAACACCATAACATGTATCTTGAGTTGGACAAGAAACTGCCTGAATATCACCCCTAGCAGTTTGTGAATGTAATGAAGTGGCTGTCCATGTAGTACCATTATTATTTGTTACGATATATCCACCCTCTGCATAAGAGATTGCTCTATTTCCATTTTTATCTCGAATAGTATACTGAAAAAATACAGTGCACTGATTTTTGCTAGAAAAGCATTTGATTGTTTTAAAACGAGGATAGATTTTATATTCTGGTGTTCCAACTGCGTTTTTATCAACAATGTTATTAGCCAGCATATTAATAGCTTGTAAAGCTTGTGTAGTTACATCAACAGCAATATTGCCGTCTTTAACTTTATAAATATGATCTGCAAGAACAGTAAAACATGTTGAGTTATCATCTTCATACTCAACTCGCTCACCTAAACAACCTATAGCAACAACCGATGAATTATGCGATAACTCTTTAATTGATACAGGTGTATCATATACAATCCGAGCATATGCTGTATTACATATACTGATAAATATAAGGAAAAAATATCCTAGCCATTTATTCATAAAATACCCCATAAAATATATACAAAATAAAAAAATGATTATATAATTAAGGCTTATTAATTTCAACGTTTTAATGCATAAAAATATTATTTTTATGTTAAGTTTAATTGAGGTATACACTTTTGAATAGAAAATATTATTACATACTTGGTCTAATTTCCTCATGGTTATGGGCTTCTGCGGTTTTTGCTGAACCAAGTATTTTTACAAATGCAAATGACTTTATAAAGGATAAATCAAAAGTTATTACTTTTGAAATAGTAGATGGGCAAACAAGTCCATCTGCTATTAGTTCACAGTTCAGCAATGTTTCAAGTATTATTTTTGAAGGTAGTGCTAAAATTGTACAAGCTGATACCCAAGCTATAAATGGTGCACCAGTTGATGGAACATCTTATTTAAGACTAAAATCTAACTATAGCGATCATCCCTTTTCAAGAGTACGAATTGTTTTTAATACTCCTGTTGACTCTGTTGGAGCATATTGGGGAGGGGTTGATAAAGGTATAGTAGGGATGGTTGTCACACTGACTGATGGTAGTCCTCATATTGCAGACCCATTTACAGAGCTATATAATATTTTACCAAGCACTTCTACAGATAAATGTAAAGCAATTAATGGTTTTATAGGTATAGATAGTAATTATGGCAAGAAAATCAAAGAATTACTAATCTATTCTGTAGGTGATACTGTTTCAATTGATAATCTATATTTTGGTGATGCAGTTGGGCAACGCTATGGTGCAGGTGAAACATTGCTTCCTAGTGCTTTTTATAAAAGTCAATGTGAAACAACAATATCTCCTAGTCCTACAGAAGAATGTATTGTTTATGGTGTAAATGATAAAAGTTTGAATAATTCAGAGTTTTTCTTTATTAAACCTGAAGATCACTTCTCTGTAACTCCTCTTAATTCTCGTTATGATTATAATGGCTATGATATTGAAGGCTTAGATATTCACCCTACAACAGGAGAGCTATTTGCTTCTTCAGGTAATAATACAGCTTACAATCAGGATAAAGGCCACTTATTTAAAGTACATAAAAAACACGGCGGTTTAGAGCCTATTGGTTCTACGGGTTTTGATGAAGTAGCTTCCCTTTCATTTCACCCTAACGGCAGTTTATGGGGCTGGGCAAAAGGTGTTGGGTTGATTCAAATTGATACCAATACTGCACAAAGCACTATTCAGCTAGACTCAGATGTTGCAATTGAAGATATGTCATGGAGTACTGATGGAAATATACTCTATGCAACAGCTGGCAATGCATTGTATGCTTATTACTTTGATTCAAAAGAACTGATCAAGAAATGCGAAAGCTTCCCTAACGAGGTTGAAGCTATTGATACTTTAGAAGATGGTTCTCTACTCTTCTCTTTACATCAAAATGATGATAGTAGTATCCATGCTTTTGATATTGAATCTTGTTCTATTAGTGCAACTGCACCTATTGCAACAACTTTTACTGATATAGAAGGTATTGCTTCTAACTGTAACTAATAGCTAATACTCCCCCTTCTTAATATCTTAGAAGGGGAACTCCTTAGGCTGTCGAAAAAACCTAATTAGACTATAATAATATTATCCTAGCTTATGGATATTGATTTCAGCTTAATAGTGAGGTTCCTATGTTACAGATGTCAAAATTATTACGCAGTCGTAGCATATGGCGAAGAAAAGCATCTGAGCGTGCAGAAGAAGTACGAGAATTAAAAAAAACAAAACGCCGTTATCAAGTTAAAATAGCTGAGCTTAAAGCTCAAATTGCTGAACTAAAACAATGTAATAAAAAAAACTAAATATAAACCTTCTTTAGCA
>Ga0193950_1000208_pt1 | contig 14995 bp, 11 predicted proteins | sample BB_1_MG_FD_144485 | JGI IMG/M metagenome (GOLD analysis project Ga0193950, IMG submission 144485) | Microbial mat bacterial communities from the Broadkill River, Lewes, Delaware, United States - BB_1_MG | ecosystem: Environmental > Aquatic > Freshwater > River > Microbial mats | place: USA...
GAAATTCGCCCTGCTGGCCGGTGAGCTGAACCACCCGGTGCTCTCGCGGCGGCGCAATATTGTGGTGGTGTCCGATGAAGCCCATCGCAGCCAGTACGGCAACAAAGCCCAGCTGAAAGAGGTTAAAGACAGCAATGGCACTGTGATCGACCAGCGTTATGTGTATGGTTACTCCAAATACCTGCGTGACGCCCTGCCCCAGGCTTCGTTTATCGGTTTCACCGGCACCCCGATCGCTCAGGATGATAAAGACACCCGCGCCGTGTTCGGTGATTATGTGTCGATCTATGATATTCAGGATGCCGTAGACGATGGCGCAACGGTGCCGATCTATTACGAGTCCCGGCTCGCGCGGCTGGATATCAATCAGGCTAATATCGACGAACTGAATGATCAGGTTGATGAAGAGCTGGACGAGGAAGACGATAACGCCAGTCGCGAGGGGCTGAAGTCAAAATGGGCGGCGCTGGAGAAACTGGTCGGCTCCGAACCGCGTATTGAACAGGTGGCGCAGGATCTTGTCAGCCACTTCACTACCCGCACCGATACATTCCCAGGCAAGGCGATGATCGTCGCCATGAGCCGGGAGATCTGTGTTGATCTGTACAACGCCATTGTGGCGCTAAAGCCCGAGTGGCACAGCGACGATATCGACAAGGGCGCAATCAAAATTGTGATGACTGGCTCCGCCGCTGATAACGAGAAGCTACAGCCGCATATTCACCCCCATAAAACCAAAAAGCTGTTCGAGAAGCGCTTTAAAGACACCGACGATGAACTGCAGCTGGTGATTGTGCGGGATATGTGGCTGACCGGCTTTGATGCCCCCTGCTGTCATACCATGTATATCGACAAGCCGATGAAAGGCCATAACCTGATGCAGGCAATTGCACGGGTGAACCGGGTGTTTAAAGACAAACCCGGCGGCCTGGTGGTGGACTATATCGGCATCGCCAGTGAGCTGAAAAACGCGCTGAAAACCTACACCAGCAGTCAGGGTAAAGGTAAGCCCACGGTCAACAGTGCCGAGGCACTGTCCGTGCTGCAGGAAAAAATCGACATTGTCCGGGGTATGTTCGCCACCCCGGTTGAGGGCCAGCTGTTCAGCTACCGGCCTGACTTCGCAACCCAGCCGTTACGGCTGCTGCCCGGCGCGGTGAACCATCTTTCCGGGCTGAGCTGCGACGGCAAAGAACGCGACGGTAAACGGCGCTTTCTGGATGTGATGGCAGCAATGACCAAGGCTTACTCGCTGTGTAATACCCTGCCGGAAACCGAGGAATATAAAGAGGAGATCGCGTTTTATTCAGCGATCAAAACCGCCTTTATGAAGCACTCCACGGTGGATCGTAAACGCAGCGACGAGGCCCGCAACTCTGCTATGAAGCAGATTCTGGATAATGCCGTGGTTGCCGATGGCGTGGACGATATTTTTGATCTGGTCGGGCTGGATAAGCCCAATATCGGCCTGCTGTCAGATGAGTTTCTGGAAGATGTAAAGAACATGCCAGAACGTAACCTGGCAGTTGAGCTGCTGGAGAAGCTGCTGCGCGACGAGGTGAAATCCCGATTGAAAACCGATGTGGTGCAGGAGAAGAAATACTCCGACCGCATTATGGAAACCCTGAAGAAGTACCACAACCGCAGCATTGAAACCGCTCAGGTGATCGAAGAACTGATCCAGTGGGCCAAAGAGATGCAGGCCGATGCGGAGATGATGGAGAAGCTGGGCCTGTCACCTGATGAGATCGCCTTCTATCGGGCGTTGGTAATGAACGAAGCCTCAGTGCGAAAACTGGGCGACAGTAACCTGCGCAATCTGGCCATCGAACTGACCCGCCAGTTACGCAAATCTGCCACCGTGGACTGGCAAAAACGCGACAGCGTACGAGCACGAATGCGTAACCTGGTACGCCGGTTACTGCGCCGCTGGAAGTACCCGCCCGATGCTGCCGAAGCGGCCATCAAGCTGGTGCTGGAACAGGCAGAAGTGCTGGCGGATAGCTGGAGCGATTGAGCCCAGCCCGTTGACCAGTAAGAAGCCTCAGGCCCTTACCTGTATTGGCAGCCCTGTTTTCAGGGCTGCCAGCCTGGCACAGATTAGCTGTTGCACTCCATGAAGCAGAGGGCATTAAAATATTTATGGATGCCGTGCCTGCTATGTTATTTCTTAATGGGGCTGATGCGGATTTTTATTGCATAAATATTCCCTGTACCCCCCAGATTACCTGACAACCACGTAAATCAACGCCTGCTAATATTGAATGACCTTTACTCATGTAATGCCCCGTAATAACACCTTTTAAAAATCACTGATAGCATTTCACTCGTACTATCAATCGTTCAACATCTGACAATAATACTAATTACGGTAGGTATACTTATGGGTATTTTAGGTTCATTGCTTTATCCAGATAATGCAAAAATGGCGAAGGAACTGAATGACAAAGAAGAGCAACTGCGTGAGTTAAATAACTTACATAATGATCTTGTTAATAGTTATCATGCTGTTGGTCAGCAGGTGAAAACTTTTGATGCCTATTTAATGTCTTTAATGGCTATGCATTATCACCTGGCGTATTCAGAACAGGATTTATCAGATTTGCCAAAATCCGATATCCCGGCACTGTCTCAATCCTGGGCTGATAATATTGAAACTGGGGCTATGGATATATTAACAGTAAAAATGGCTGTTGATGGATTTAAAGCTATTCGTACCGGTGTTTCTAACCTGTGCCGCGAAGGTGGTATTTTCAGCCGTACAGCGCCAGTAGGTGAGGATGCGCTTGCTGAAGGCATGGGCGGGGAGATTGAAATGGTCAGCCTGCAAACACCGCTGATCCGCTCCTCCTCGGTTGATATGCTGACAACAGAAGAAACGTCTAACCTGTCTGAAATGTCCAGCGAGTTGAGCAGTCTGGCTGGGGATGTCTCCGAAGTAGCAGAGTCTGCAGGTGAGTCCGGGGAGGCTTCTGAGGCGGTGTCTGAGGCTTCCGAAACTGCTGAAACAGCCACCGGTGCCGCTGAGGCAGGTACAGAAGCGGCTGAGGCTGGTGAAGCCGGTGCTGCTGGCTTCTCTGCTGTGTTAGGCCCGGCACTGCTGGTTGTAGTGGCTGTAACTGAGGTAATTTCCGCGATTCATGCCGGGCAAACGCACGATAAGCTTAAAGAAGCTGAGAAGAAAATGGACGGCCTGATTACTAAATCCCAGGATGGGGTTACCAGTATCAAAAAGGTTTACACCCATCTGTTAAAAGCTGCGAAGGCTGATATTGCCGCATACAACAAGCTGTTGCCTGATCTCTATGCAATCACCCATGAAGCTGCTTTGAAGCGCCTGCCGTTTAGCGTTGGGGGAATCACTACATTTATTACAGAGATGGATAACATTACTGCCCAGAATAATGGTGCCCAGGGCTACCAGGCTGGAGCCAGTGAAAACCTGAACGAAGCACTGATATTTATCAGAAATCATGCGACGGGTGATGCACAGATGACTGAAGTCATCAAGCAGATCAAAACCCATATGCAGAAGGAAAATCTGACAGATGTGGCCGATAGCGACCCCTACCTGAACGCAGTTGCTGTCGCGAATAGTATCGCGCTGGCAACGGTGGTTGCCTATAACCAGTTCCGCAGAGATATTGCAGAGTATGGTTCTGTATTGCTGCCCTACCATGAAAAAATTCAGCAGGATGGCAAATCAGCCAGCGGCGTTGTTACCCCTCCGAAAACTGTTACACCCGGCAAGGCTAACCCAGGCTTTGTACCAAAGCCTCACCAGTTTGTAATACCAACGATCGGCGGCAGTCATTAATTAAACCGCACTGTCTAGCGCTTTCCTTCAGGGGCAGGCCCTCTGCCCCTCTCAAACAGATTATAAGGGTATTAAATATGGGTTTTATTAGCTCGGTTACAAGTACCATTGGCACGGTGGTTCAAGGGGCTTCGGATGTTATTGTTGACGGGCCAAATGGCGTTATCTGGCGTGAGCAGCTTAATGATGCAACATCAGAACTGAACAGCCTGGTGTCTGAATATTCAACACTGAATACCCAGGTAACAACCCTGGAAGACCCAATAAATAACATTGGTAAGTACACCTCGGCAATCCTGCATCAGTCATCAGATTTTGTGCATGGGATTGCGGTTAATTATGATGACATCATCAATATGGCTGGTTATAACAATGGTGCTATCCAGCACCTGGCTGAGTCTAACTCGATTAAGCCTCTGATTGACCTGCCAATCCCTGGTGAAATGGGCGGTATCCCTTCAGCACTTATTCCGGGGGTTGAAGCATTTAAAATGGTCACCGGTTTAGTCAATATGATTGGTAGCTCTGTTACGCTACATAGCCAGCTTGAAAAAGTTCAGGATCGCATTGGCCAGGCGCATGGATATATTTCACAGGAACAGAATGTATTGAACTGTCTGAACCAGACCGGGCAATATTTGCTGCAGATTGATAATCAGATGCTGTCTATGTTTCAGAAAACCTGTGGTGTGCCGGTGGCACGTTTCTCAATGGGAGACGCCAACCACCTGAGGCAGGTTGCAGAACAGCTTCCCAAAGTGATTGAGAAAATAACAAATCTGAAAGGAAACTCTTTCAGAACCTGCCGATTCATTCAGAACGTAATCAAGAGCCACGACATTAAAGAGATAAACGATAAACAGATTAAGTTTATTGCTAACGCTTTGATAGCCGATGATCAGATAAAAGAGTCTTTCGGTAATGTAGAGACGCTAACTCACTTCATCAACAATTTCTTTAATGGCACGCTGGTTAATAAAGGTATGCTTACGCTTCCTCCTGTACCTGGCGCTATCAAGCCATACCTGAATGAAGAGCCTGCCACAAAAACAACCTACTCTGACCCGAATTCATCGAAATTCGATCCCCCTGATGTATCTATGAGCGGTTTCCCAACTTAATCATAAATTTACATCTGCTTCACCCTCCTGGGGTGAAGCATCTTATATTGAAGGTGATAGCTATGGGTATGATTGGTGATTTGCTCTATCCAGATAATCCAGACCTGGCAGAAGAAGCAAATGAGGATCAGAAGAAACTACAAAAAACACATGAGCTGCATAACGCGCTTGTAACCTCTTATCGCCAGGTGGCAGATAAAACAAGAACGTTTGACTCATACTTAATGTCTATTCTGGCGATGCAATATTATTTTGTATACGCAAAAGAAGATCTGGAAGATATGCCGGATACAGATTGCCCAACAATCACTCAGTCACTGGCTGATAAGATTGAGTCCGTTGCGCTGGATGCGCTTAGTATAAAAATGGGTTATAACGGCATTAAGGCTATCTACAACAGGCTTTCCAATGTAACCCGTGAAGGTGGCACATTCAGAGAGAATATAGCAGAAGGCCCGGAGTCTGTTTCTGAAGAGCTAGCGCCGGAGATCGATAGTATAGCCGCTCAGTCAGAGGTTATTTCTTCAGCAAATATAGACATGCTAACCAACACATCCATGACGGGCGAGGAGCTGAGTGCTTATGCTACCGAGCTGGGTGAAGCAGGTGAAAGCCTGGAGACGATGGTCTCTTCTGGTGAGCTTGGTGAAGCCAGCGAACTTCCCGAACTTTCTGATGTGGTGACAGCAGGAGTAGATGCAACAGCAGAGGTGATGGAAGGCGCTGAAGCTGCCGGTGAAGCAGCCGCCGAGGCTGGTGTTGAAGCCGCTGCGACCTCGGCCTGTGTGGGGGCTGCAGCTGTACTGGGGCCGGCAATTATTATTGTGATCATTGTTACGGAGATCTTTTCAGCGATTGAGGCGGCAGAAACGCACGAGAAGCTTGAAAAGGCGCTGACAAGGTTGCGCAAGATGCAAAAACAGGCTGATGCAAGCCTGGTTTCACTGAAGAAAGCATATGCATCACTGCTAAAAGGTGGCCTGGCTGATATCAAGGCTTATAACAAGGTTCTGAAGAAGATGTACCAGCTTGAAAAAAATGAAGCTTTTAATAGGTCATTTTCGGGTAATGGGTTAACCAGCTATGCCAACGCCCTTGATGGTATTACTTTCGATACGATGTCCAGCATTCAGCCATTCCAGAAAAGCGTGGATGATGAATTGAGTAAAGCACTCGACTATATAAGAACACACGCGATCAATGACAGCGGCATGACTGAAGTTATTACTATGATCCGAAGCCATATTAAAGAAAATGGCCCGGATAGCGTAGACGATAATTTCTTAAGTGCCATTGCTACTGATCTGGATACTGATATCAAGCGTGTACAATCTTATTATAAATTCTCTCGAATGCTCAATGATATTGGCTCAGCGCTATTGCCCTATCATAAACAGATACAAACCCAGACACCAAAAGGAAGTAAGGCCCCAGCCAGGCCTGCACATCCTGAGTTTGGTAAGTATGAGCCGAGCTTCCAGCCACACCCGGACCAGTTCACTATTCCTGCAATAGGAAAGTAATATGTTTGAAGACCCAGATAATTACCCTGAGCTGGTTGCCCTGCAAGAACAGTGGGAAACACTTTGGCAAGAAGTCAGCCTGGTTTTATTTTCACTTAAAGAAATGAACGATGAACGTTCAGAACCTGGGCACTGGCAGGTATTACCCTTGCTAGTTGAGCCTGAAGATGAAGGTGTTTTTTATCCTTCTATTGTGAAAGTATGCCGTGGTTATGTGCCTGAGTTGTGTGCGATGGTTGAGAAAATCCCTAATCTCAGAGCCTTTGCGCTGTCTGTTATACAGCCCGGTGGAGAGCTGAAAATGCATACACATAACAACCCGTTCGCCTCCGCTTCCATCTGCTTGAATGGAGGAAGTGGAGCGGTGATTGAGGTCGGGTCTTTAACTAAATGCCTGAAAGATGGTGATATGACTATCTTTGATTACCGCCTTCCCCACAGAGTTATTAATAACGGGGCTAGTGCACGGGTAGCTTTAATCATCGCTGTTGATCTGGCTTGAGCCAGGTCATTCCCTTTACGGTGTCACCCGGCGGCCTGTATTCATTACAGGTCGCTCACTACTCTGCTATTCCCTTCACCTCTGAATTCTCAATATAAGTGCTACAGCCACAGGCATACTAGCACAGAGTGAACTCTGATCTGAGTCAGTCTTTTTTTATTTTCCCTCCTCATTAATACAAACGCCCTATTAATTGAAATTTTATTTACTTGTGGAATTTAAATAAGAGCTAGAATGCCCGAGAAGCACTAACGTCACGGCTATGGAAAATTCTGTTAGCCGATAACCCACTACGTTCACACCAGGATAATTTGGCTGCCAATAGCACGGTGTAATGTATTGTTACATTTCCGCTGCACTAACAATGCAGGACTAACACTGCCATATTTACAATAGCTGCCAGGGAAATAGTTCCTGATTAAAGCAGCCTCTCAGATCCCTATACTTAATTTCATCGTGACGCTGCACTGTAACTAAACGCAAAGACAACTCTGGAAAGAGATCATATTTACAACACAATGACTCTACCCATTGTTTAAATGCGAAGTCACACAAAGTGTCACTGTATACCTGATTCATAAGCAGAGTGCTTTGAATCAGTCTTTAAACCAACCTTAATGAGGTATCTATCATGAAATCTATCAAACAGCACATGCCAAAACAGACTCGTAGCCTGAACCGTGAAGAGCGTATGGACGTTGTAATGCGCGGTGCAAGCGTTGCTGACGGCGTAAAAGCATCTGGCTGGCTGGACATTCTGGGTAAAGCAGCAAAAGGCGCACTGGGTGCAGTGATTTAATCACACACTCATGACCAGAAGCAGGTCATATGACCTGCTTCTCTTTCTTTTCCTGTGCAGGAAGATTAACGCTATGACCTCGCATAATTCAGAAAAACTGGCAGCCTGGAATAGTGGCAATCTGATACCTGGGCTTCAGGGTTTTCGTACTAAAACCCTGGGAAACCCACAGATACGGGTTGCTGTACTTGATAGTGAAATTAACGCCAACCACCCGCTATTAAAGCACCAGAACTTACCAACCACCTCAGCCGCAGCAGAGCATGGTACCCATATTGCGAGTGTTATTGCAGGCCAGGGCTATGCCGGTGGAAACAGTTACTATGGTATTTCCCCTCAAACCACACTGATCTCAATACCTATATATAAAACAGACAATAATAGCAATCCTATACCTTGCACTCAGCAAAGCCTGGCAGAAGCAATCCACCAGGCCTGCGATAGTAAGGCACATATTATCAATATCAGCGGTGGCGAGCTGAACCTTCGCACACCTAATAAGGGCGGAGTGCTCGGCAAAGCAGTTATACGTGCATACAAGGAGAATCGACTGATTGTTTCGGCAACAGGAAATGACGGTAGATCGGTTATTCATGCACCGGCTTGTTTCCCTGAGGTACTGGCTGTGGGTGCAGCCGACTGGGATGGACGGCCATTATCATTCAGCAATTTTGGCACACTTTATAAACATAATGCCGTATTAGCCCCCGGCCTTGAAATACCCGGCGCAGATGCAGGCCAGGGGCTTAGCTGGCGAACCGGTACCAGTTTTGCCACACCGGTAGTCAGTGCTATTTCAGCATTATTGTTATCCCGAATGCTTCAGCTGGGGCTGGCTCCTGACCCACACTACTTACGTGAATTATTTCTACGTACAGCAGCTCCGGCTATACCTCAGGAAAAGCTTCCAACCGAACGCATACTGGTTGGACGTATCCACTTTGAGCGCCTGTTTAAAACCTTCGAACAGGAACAGGCAAAACGTATCAATAAGGAGAAAACCATGACTGACATAACCCATTTATCCCAATCCACCGGCACTGCTGTTATACCTTCGATTGCTGAACAAAGCATCTCCGTTGTCCCAACTCAACCCCAGGCTGCCATGGTTAATGCGGCAGCTCACACAGCTATACCAGCAGGCATGGTACCGGTCATGATGACCCCTCAGGCAACAATGATGCCAGCGGGTTATATGCCTGCACCGCTTGCAACTCCTGCTCCTGCTCCTGTCTCTCCTGTAGCAGCTCCGGTGCAGCCTGCAGAGCCAGCACCTTCTGCTGAAGTGAAAGCTTCAGAGGACACGGGGGCTGTCGGTTCACCACGTAATCCAGGCCAGCTTATTAACTTCCTGGGCTCATTAGGATTCGATTTTGGAATCGAAGCTCGACAGGATTTCTTTATTCAGCGCCTGCAGCAGTATACAGACGACGCTAACCTGGACCTGACACTGGTACGCTACCTGGTTGAAAATGATGCCTGGCAAGACGCTGAGCTTTTGACCTGGACAGTGAAACTGGATAACACTCCAATATATGCGATTCGGCCTATCGGTTCTGATAAAAAAAGTCTTCTTCAGCTGCTGGCTGCATGTCTCTATTATCAACAGTCAACGAACATTCGCCCAGGGCAACCAGGGACAAAGGCAAAGAACAGGTTTAAAACTAATGCCCAGAGAGAAATAGAATATGAATATGATGGGAAGCATGAAGGTAAGTTCTGCCTGGACAGGTTAAGAAGTGAAGACCCCGTAAAATATGGAACTTACATGGAAGACGAAATTCAGCTGGTCAGAGCATTCGCGCATGATATGACCGTTGATCGAATTGCTTTCTGTGGTGAAATCGTAGGGGAAACTGTGCTCTATAATGGTACTCGCGTTCCTGTAATTGCAGTTACTAGCAGTAACGTTCACCCATGGGATACATCAGTCATTATTCATCGCCATACCGATGGTAAAGAGTCTAGCGTTCAAAGAGACTGTGAAACAGCCATTCGCAGAGCCCTGGAAAAAATATACACCGAGTGTAAGAATGATGGCCTTTCTGAAGAAGACCGTGCTATTAACTACGCAGGCACCAACATATTAACGATGCAGGATATTTTCGACAACGTTTATAAAGTCGATATGCCTGGCGCTAATGGTGAGCCAACAACAAAATATGAGCTGGACAAGTTCTATGTAGAGGACAGTAAAGTTCAGAGGCCTACCAGTATTCTGAAAGATGTTGTTGTTCGCTTCTTTGAACCTGGCAATCTTGATCGTGCACACCTGTGTTATCGTTTCACTGTCGATGTATCAGATATAAACCCTGTGCTGGTAGAAGGTAAGCCGCAGAAATACTTCGATAGTTCAACACGAAACCGCCGATAAACCCAAATTGGAGAGTTTTTATGAATAGTATAACTTTCTACATACCCTGGCAGATCAGTGCATATAACTATCACCGTGGCTATGGCTGGAGCGCTGGAACAGACTTCAGCAGAGATGGATTACCGGCGATATCTGGATGATTTATTAAGCCACAGGGCGGGAACATAAAACCAACGTTACAGTAGGTGCGAATGAACCCTTTAATTGGGCCAGCCTGCTGGGTTTATTACCCGGATACTAACAGGGAGGCAATTGCCTCCCCTGTTTTATAATAAGCAGAATTTCATATGTAAAAATCAACCATATTATTATCAGGAATGACCATGAAAGCCTTTCAATCTCCAGAAGATACCCACCGCTGGTTACAGGATCGCGATTCAGTATCCGTTGGTCAGTTTATTAAACATGAAAACCGGCTGACCCAGCATGCAATGCGTCAGCTATATCCTCTGACTGATGTTATTACTCAGGAGATTGTGGGGCGGTTAGATATATCACGTAGTACCCCAGCCTCTGTTAATGGTAAATATCAGTATTATTTACGTGACATCGAGGGACTTGCTCAGCCACTTCACTGTCGCAGCTGCCTGGGTGTTGAGGAGATTATTCTTGATGAAAATGACCTGTCACACTTGCTGGTAAACCTGCCTGATATCGATATGGGTCCACAACAGTCCCCTGCCGATGTTCGCAGCCTTGGTACCAGCCCTGATCAGCGCTACTGGGTTGCTGCTATCGACTGGCTGGGTAACGCGCGCTATCAGTTGTGGGTTAAAGATCTGTACAGTGGTGAATACTCCGCCTGCAGTGAGTGTAATGCAGCTGCGCAGATCGCATGGATTGATCATCAACGCTTTATCTGGTTGAAACTGGATGATCGCAATCGTCCCTTTATGGCCTGCCAGGCTCAGCTTCACCAGGCTCGCGAAAACACCACCACTTTTGCCGATAGCCTGACACTGTTCGAAGAAGCTCAACCAGATTACAGCCTGTCTATCCAGCGCTCAGCCAGCGGCCGTTTTATCTTTCTTACCGTCAGCCACTTGCAAACCAGTAATGAAGTGCATCTGCTGGCTACAGATCAGCCACAACTTTATTTCACCTGTTTTGCTCATATGCAGCCAGGCATCCGCTATCAACTTACCCATCATGACAGGTACTTTTACCTTCTGAGTAATGCGCAAGGCAGTAATAACAGCCTGCAGCAGGTTGCCTGGGCCAATGGCCGTATTATCAGCCAGCAGGAGATTCTGGCCTGTAAGCCGGATATAGAACTGTGCCGATTGCAGGCCTTTGCATCACACCTGGTGCTCTATCAACGCCGTGGTCAGCGGATTGAGATCAGCACGTTAGACCCTGAAACCATGGCGCAGCACTTTATCAGCTTGCCGGAGCAGAGTTATACCGTTCATTACGCAGATAACCTGGAGTTTAACAGTGCCGATCTGAGATTTTTCTATAGCTCGCTGGTTACACCCGACACTCTGTTCCGATTCGATATGAATAATCTGCTTCTCTGCGTGGAAGACCAGCTTAAAGTTGCAGGCTATAACCCGGACCAATACCACTGTGAGTACATAAGTGTTGAGGCAGATGACGGGGTTCAGGTACCTGTCTCGCTGGTATACAGGCGTGATCTGCGCCACGCCACGGGTAACCCGCTGTTGTTATATGGCTATGGGGCTTATGGCCACAGCCTGCCGGTAGACTTCACTTCATCACGATTAAGCCTGCTGGACAGAGGGTTTATCTACGCGATTGCCCATGTGCGTGGCGGGGGTGAGATGGGGCCAGCCTGGCATCAGCAGGGGAAGCGACAGAATAAGCAACGCAGCTTCAGCGATTTTATCTGCTGCGCCGAGTACCTCAAAGCAGAGGGTTATACGAACACTGAGCAACTGGCGATAATGGGCGAATATGCGGGTGGATTGCTGGTAACGGCAGCCGTTAACCAGCGCCCTCACCTTTGCCGTGCCCTGGTTGGCGTGAACCCTTTTGTGGATGTACTTAATACCCTCAGTAACCCAACTTTGCCAGGCACAACTGAGGAATGGGTGGAATGGGGCAACCCTGCCGATGAATCCGATCATCAGACACTGCTTTCATACTCGCCCTACGAAAACATCCATGCCGCAGCGTACCCGGATATGTTATTAAGCTGCTCTCTGCAGGATGCTCAGGTGCCTTACTGGGAAGCCTGTAAATATCTGAGCCGCCTGAAACAGCACAATACCCGCGACGGCGAGCTGCTGCTCCAGATCAATACAGAGCATAGCCATAGCGGTACCCGTGACCGCTACCACTATATCCATGATCAGGCTCAGCAGTTCGCCTGGCTGATCAATAAACTGTGTGATCAGCCTGCTTCGTAACGTCCATCCAGAGGCCTGACCTGTGGCCTCCGGCTGAAAGTAGTGGCTGCAGCCTATAAGCGCAACCCGGTATGCTCGCGCATCCTTGGCGGGGTCATTCCCAGCCTTACATACCCTTGCGTGATGATATGTGGCCGCGCCAACCCCAGGTAATCGGCATAAGCCATCTGGATCAGCTCCGAGTGTGTCCCGGCACAGAAGGTGATCTCCTGCTGGCGGTCGAAGCAGTTGGCAAGCCAGGTATCCATACCATAAAGGTTACCAAAGGGGGGCAATGCGCCCAGTTCACATGTGGGAAACATCTCACTGAAGCGTGCAATCGGACAGAGCTTAAGCGACATGGCATGCACCTCGCGCTTAAGCGTCTCCAGATCCAGCTGATAGCTGGCAGGCACCACAATCATGATCAACCGGTTATCGGCATCCAGAATAACTGCCTTGGCGAGCTGATCACCCTTGATATGAGCGGATTGGGCCACTTCCGGTGCCGTGTACGCTGGTGCATGGCTGACCAGCCGGTATTTGATCTGGTGTGCATTCAGGGATTGGATCAGTTTATTGGCAGGCATACAAACCTCCTCTCACCCGGCAACAACCCGGCCAGCAGTGACCGGATACAGATTGCTGCTGGGTCCTTATCAATAGTAGTTGTATTTCATGGGGTGAGGGCATGTTGCCACTTGCAGCCTATGCGGCAGAGCTTCGCCTGCGCTGGCTTATAACTTGAGCAAATGCTCAGGTGTACCAGCCGGGATTCATCTATTGATCAATGTCAGCGGAAAGCTCCCTTTCAGCCTGAGCCTGAAAAATGATCACTTACTTTCCATATTCTGGTAAAAAACAGACCCTGCCAGGCCAGATGCCCGTGTTCTAGCACCATGTACTTTTCTGGCCTGAACTATGCAAGTCCAACGCAAGTAGCCAGAAAACCTCCCTGAGCAGGCAGCCTTCAATAATAATCACAGCCCTGCCCGCCAGGTTCGACCTGAATTGCGCGAATGAGGCAACCCAATGAAAGCCGTTGAAGAGATCGAAGATCTGACCCCTCGTACAGGCCCAGCCCTGCCGGGACCAGACACTCAGCCATACAACACCCTGATCAGGGAAAACCGCCGTTACAGTGGTACTGGAGGAGTGAGTGAGGAGAACCGTTCTGAAGGGTTTCGTCCCGCCTTTCAGGATCTTGAAACCGGTAAAATCTATCTCTCACGCACCCGCGATGGCCGTTGCGCCTCCCTGCACCTGCTCGATGGCCTGGACGATGAAGTGGTGATCTCTCGCTGCCCGGAAGGCCGGGTAACAGCAATCAAAGACTCAGTCATCGCAGGCTTTATCCGTTGCGAAGAGTTTTTCACCCGTGATCAGGCGGCTGCGGCGCTGGGGTAAGGCTGGCACTTTGTCTCACTCACACCACAATCAGCACTTCATAGCGCTCATCTATCTGCTGCTGAAACCGCGCTGGCAAACGGGACCAGGCGGAGACCTGAACAATAATCGGAATGCAGGAATCTACCAGTGCCTGGTGAAACTGATCAACCTGCTCCAGTGCATCATGTTCATCCATTTCTGGTGGGGCCAGTACGGTAAGGTCAAGATCGGACGCATCATGGTTGGTGCCTTTGATACGGCTGCCATAGGCACGGATTTCAGTGCCAGGGCTGAACGTTTCCCGCGCCAGCTGGTTGATGCGGGCCTGATCTTGCGCGCGCAGATCAATCTTCGCCATGGCGACGTACCACCTCTTCCAGGTGGCTGGCATCCAGGGCAAATTGTGCTAACAAGATCAGTGTTTTCTCAGCGAATTTGACGCCATAATCATGGGCTGTGCTGTTGTGATTATCACGATAGGCCAGCCAGCGCTCAACCTCTTCCAGCGACAACAGATCATGCTGCGCCGCTTGGCGAAACAGCTCTTTGAAGACTAACCGGTCAACAGCTTTGGGGCTGTGGTAATAGGGTTTAAGACACTTGCGCAGAAGTTTACCGGCCTGTTCAAGAATGATTTCAAATTCCTTTACACAGGCAGAGCGGTACATGTCATATTCGATGCTCTCCGGGTCCGCTTTAAGAAGTAACGTGTGGGCTTGCTGTAACGTAGTGATACTGCGTTTGAAAAAGTAGGTATCAATGCTCATTGCCGCTAGCGTCCAGGAAAAAGGTGACTGTTATCAGTCTGTTAATTCATATCCTGTATTTTACGTATTCCAGCTGGCACTGCCACCTCACTGAGCCCTCCTCCACCACTGAACCATCCCTCCAACACAGACTCCAATTGCCTACGGTACATGCTAATACCGTGGACAGCACAGGCCCGCGTCCTGCCCCGTACAGGGTAAACGGCGCAAACAGGGACTCCACCACCTAAGGACAGGCTGTTATTGCCACAACGCTGCAGCATCTTCGCTGGCGTAATCAGGTTATCAGGTACCGACTATTCACGGATTCAGACGGAATATCGCGGGAGCTTGATATGGCAATTCAGGGCAG
>Ga0193950_1000210_pt1 | contig 14926 bp, 16 predicted proteins | sample BB_1_MG_FD_144485 | JGI IMG/M metagenome (GOLD analysis project Ga0193950, IMG submission 144485) | Microbial mat bacterial communities from the Broadkill River, Lewes, Delaware, United States - BB_1_MG | ecosystem: Environmental > Aquatic > Freshwater > River > Microbial mats | place: USA...
GGGTGCAGGAAATTCTGGCCAAATACGACATTCTGTTCTGGGCTGACGAAGTGATCACCGGCTTTGGTCGTACCGGTCAGGCGTTTGGCAGCCAGACCATGGGCATCGAAAAACCGGCGCTGATGACGCTGGCCAAGCAGCTGTCTTCAGCGTACATGCCGATCAGTGCATCGGTGGTCAGCGGTGATATCTATGCCGCCATGGTGGATCAGAGCGCCCAGGTGGGTGTCTTCGGCCACGGTTACACCTACTCCGGCCATCCGGTGGCGGCAGCGGTGGCACTGAAAACCATGGAGATCTTCCAGCGCGATAATATCTTTGGCCATGCCGCTGAGGTGGGTAACTACATGCAGCAGAAACTGCAGGCCCTGCAGAGCCATCCACTGGTGGGTGAAGTGCGTGGCAGTGGCATGATCGCAGCGGTTGAAATGGTAGCAGACAAAACCAGCAAGGCTGCGTTTGAGGGCGGGGCCGTGGGTGCCTTTGCTCAGCAGGCCTGTGAGCAGCATGGCCTGATTGTGCGCGCGGTTGCGGGTTCATCTATTGCCTTCTGCCCACCGCTGATTGCGACAACGGCGCAGATCGATGAAATGGTCGAGAAATTCAGCAAAGCGCTGGACGATACGCTGGGCTACGTGGTGGCACAGGGGTTGGTTAAAGGTTAATTTTTTACCAGGTTATTCGTAATTCAAGTTAACCCGGCACCAGACTGATGCCGGGTTTTCTTTTATCGGTTAAAGTTCAATCTATTTAATAAAAAATCGCGCTAAAAACATTCAGACTTTTCAGTTTCGTTTCAGAGACTGCACATATTATTACCTCAACTTACTTAAGCACGGTGCTTAAGGGCAGGCGACACCGCAGTTCAGATGTGGCCTGACAGCTAAATTTTGAGGATCACATCATGAAAGCTATTATCACCACTTTTGCTCTGACATCCGCCCTGATCGCTGGCACCGCTGCTGCGGGTACTGTAAGCGTTGACCAGTCCCAGTACGGTAATGGTATTGGTTTCAGCACTGCATCTCACTACGAGAGTATTGAAAAAATCACTATTGATGGCGCTAACCTGAAATCAAATGCGGGTAATACTGGCCTGTATATCGGCAGCAAGTAAGTCGTAGCCTGTTATATATAAATACGCCTGTTCGTGTTCGAGAAAACCCGGCACCACACTGGTGCCGGGTTTTATTTTATCTGCAGTTGCTGCAAATATAACGTCGATTTTTTTGTAAAAACTATTCTGTTTTCAGCTTTGTTTCAGTACGGCTTTATATTATTAACTCAACAACAACGGCACAGCAGTTCAGATGCCGGAATGATTAAATACATTTGAGGATCACATCATGAAATCACTTAATTCTGCGCTGACTGCTTCTATCGCCCTGACCGCTGCACTGGTTGCTGGCTCTGCGTCTGCCGCCTCTGCCAGCGTTCAGCAGTCCCAGTACGGTAACGGCATTGCTGTTAGTTCCGCGTCTCACTATGACAGCGTTGAGCAGGTCACCATCGACGGTGCCAACCTGAGTTCCAATGCAGGTAACAGCAGCCTGTATATCGGCAGTAAATAAACTTATACCTATTCGATATAAAAGCTTGCTGGCATTTATGCCAGCAGGGCTGTCTAGTTCAGATTCTAAAATTAACCAGGAATAATTTTCAAGATCATTCTTTGTGCAAAGGGTGAGCGAAAATGAGCATTTCCCGGCTGTTGTGGTCTTAGTTTATGAATGCCATACCATGAATTGAGGATGACTCCATGAATAAAATTCTGACATCTACTGCACTGATTTCTCTGCTTGTTGCTGGTACTGCCTCTGCAGGTTCTGTAAGCGTACAGCAAAGTTATCTGGGCGGTGGTACCACCATTCAGTCGATGGTTGAGTATCAGAATAATCATCAGATCACAGCGACCGGCGCTAATTTACCGTCGAATACAGCTCAGGAAGGCCTGTATATCGGTAGCAAGTAACAGAGTTTTACTGTGCAGGCAGTTTCTGGACGTATTAATAGAATTTAATTTTAGATCAGGTAATTGGTTTTCAGCTTTGTTTCAGTACGAAAAACTATTATCTACATCATCAAGGAGAGCCAGAGCGAACACCGGAATTTTGTACGTTGGTGTCAGAGACTCTGCTCCGAAACAGGTTATAGAACCCTGCCTGCATATCTTAAGGGTCGGGAGGACACAACAATGAAGAACATGATGAAAACGGCACTGGTTGCTTCGATCCTGGTTTCAACCTCTGCTCTGGCAGGGCCACTGACCCATTCACTGGACCCACAGGTCGGGGTGGAAGTGCCGATGTATGCGACACAGGCAAATAAGCCGTTTGATTTCAGAACCCTGCTGGGGGTGATTATTCCTGGTGTGGGTAAAGAGGTACACATGGGTGATCTGGCATCGGCCGAGGCCGCCGCTGCCGCCTATGACCCGGATGGTGTGCCAGCCACCTGGCGTGCGATCAACCCAGCCGTCGGTGTCGAGAAAAACATGATGTACTGAGTGCGTCACCTGTTGGAAAGCCAGGGGCAGACCAGCGCCCTGTGGCCCACAGGAGGATGGAAAGATTTTTAACAGTGATCCTCCTGTTATAAAGCCCGGTTTCGAGATGATTCCGGGCTTTTTTTATGTGTGCTGTACTGATCTGCGGTACAGTCCCGGCTCGCTGAACAAGGAGCCGGTATGGAACTGGATTTTGCACTGATTGTTATTCTGTTACTTACCGGCCTGGGGGCAGGCACCGTGGATGCCATGGCCGGTGGTGGTGGTCTGATTACCTTACCGGTATTACTGGCCACCGGTATGAGTCCGGTTGAAGCGCTGGCCACTAACAAATTGCAGGGCAGCTTTGGCACCTTTGCTGCCAGCCGCTACTTCGTTAAGCACCAGCTGGTGGACCTGAAGCAGATGCGCGGCATGATTATCAGCACATTTATCGGTGCTGTGGTGGGGACGGTGCTGGTCCAGCTGCTGGATACCTCCATGCTGGCCAAAGTGATGCCCGGCTTGCTGGTGCTGATCGCGTTGTATTTTATGTTCTCCCCGCGCATCAGTGATCAGGACAGCGAGCGACGTATCAGCACTGGTCTGTTTACCGGCCTTATCGTTTCCACCATCGGTTTCTACGACGGCTTCTTCGGCCCGGGCACCGGTACCTTTTTCACCATCGCCTTTGTGTCGCTGGCAGGTTTCAGCCTGGCGCGGGCCACCGCCCATACCAAGATACTGAACTTCACCTCCAATATTGCCTCGCTGATCTTCTTTGCCCTGGGCGGCCATATCGTCTGGCTGGCCGGAATGATCATGGCGGTGGGCCAGCTGGTGGGTGGCCAGATCGGCGCAAAGCTGGTGGTCAGTAAAGGCACCCGGCTGATCCGGCCATTAATCGTGGTGGTGACGCTGGCGATGTCGGCCAAACTGCTCAATGATCAGTTTGGTGAGCATCTATTGGGGATGCTGTGATAATTGAGATGGCACCAGAACAGCTGACGGTACTGTTCTGGTGAGGTAACACGCAGCGGTCAGGGTTTCTCGACAATATCAGCACGGGTACTGTCGAAAAACTCCAGTACCTCTTGTGATTCACGGGCAGGGACGCCGAATTTGTTCAGTGTATTTTTCAGGGCTTTGATGAGCGTATCCCAGTCCTGCTGACTGACTCGCATACCTTTATGGGACAGCTTCATTTCACGGCCTGTGTAGTACAGCGGGCCACCGGCTTTGGCGACAATGAAGTCAACAATCAACTGCTTCTCGCGGGTGATGCCATCCTCACCACGGTGTGCCCAGAAGCGGCCCAGTTTTTCATCTGCAGCGATCTGCAGCACAACATCATCAACCACCGCGCTGATTGCATCGAAGCCCCCCAGTCGGCTGTAAAGTGAGCTATCACTATCAGCCTGTGCCGAAACAGCAGTCAGGGTGAAAGCAATGGGAATAATGCAAAGTAAGGCTGATTTTCTGATAAATTTCAGCATGATTTTTCTCCGGTTTAATTTATATTGCTCTATAAGAGTTAAGCAGCAATATAATGGTAATGAATTACGCCGGATGTCAGAAATTGTAATTATGAATAGCTATATTTTTAAATATTATTAATGCTATTTTAATACTGTTACGGTCGATTTGTTTCTAGGATTTGCATGGCCATCAAGCGTAATTGAAGCCTGAGATATATATTCAATGAATGACTCTATATGTGCGGGGACCGATGCCTCTCTGGGCCAGGCCCACTGGAAGTCGAACCAGGCGGGCTGGTGTTTTGTGAGAAAGAGAGGGTACTTCTCTTTATAGTTCTTTGAAATCTTTGCACCAGGCAGAATCCCAGCGCCAATACCTAGCGAGGCCCAATCTTCAATCACCTGATAGCTCATCGCCTGACCTGGATAGCTGGTATAGGGTGTCTGGTGTTGCGTGAATAGCTCATCAAGCGCAGCGTTAAGCCCGCAGCCTCCGCCGGTCAGAATCACCGGTGCTTCTGGCAGGTCAGACAGTTCAAAAGCTACGCGGTTAAGGCTCTGCGGGTCATCCAGCGCAGGCAGGTAGAACAGATTGTCCTGATAAAACAGGCAACCGCTCTCACCTTCAGCAAGCTGATTGCCTGGGCGTATCTGGATATCAATCTGCTGTTTCTCACTGCGTTCTGCCAGTTCCTCAATAAAACACTCCTTGAAGAATACAGATACCTCAGGGTGGGCTTGCCTGAATGGAATGAGCACTGAATTCAGCCGTTGCATATCAACAAGTGGCGAGAAGCCTATTCGCAATAACTAGTGAACTGGGTTGTGAAAAGCATGTGCTGCCTGCAATAACTCATCCCGGCTATGCAGGGTCTCTTTTATCCGGGGCAGCATTGCTTCACCAAAGGGTGTTAATTCTACACTGCGAGTTGTTCGCTTAAATAAACGGCCACCTAACTCATCTTCTAACTGAGAAATTGAATTAGACAGTGTTGGCTGAGTGGCAAAGCTGAGTTCGGCTGCCCGACTGAATGAACAGGTTTCGGCAACATGAATAACAAACTGGAGCTGCTTCAGGTTCATAACGCTATCCATTCAGTTATCAAATAAATGATATTTATTAATAGAATTTATTAAATAGTCCTGTCGAGCTTAATCTATTTATCGCTTTCTTTCTATTCATGCTCAGGAGATCGAGGCGATGAATGTACTCACAATTGAAGTTATAACGTTCAGTACACTGGCTGTGGCTGCGGGCACACTGGTGATGGTCGGCCTGGTGAGAGAGCTGGCGCCTGCGGCCAGAACGCGCTGGCTGTTAAGTGTCGGTCTCGGGGCGGGCATGCTGGCGATAGCTCTGAAAATTCTATTGATGGTTGCCTTCACGGCGTTTGCTGTCCCGTTGCTGGATATCCTGCCGGAGCCTCGACGTTCGGTCGCGCGAATACCTGATAATGTGATCGATCAAAAGCTATTTCAGGCTCAGGCAATGGTCAGCTGGCAAGCACTCCCTCGGGTCGCTCCGGCCCCCGATGACAACCCGCAAACCCCGGCAAAAATAGCCTTGGGTAAAGCCCTGTTTTTTGAGAAGCGGCTGTCGCTGGATAACTCACTTTCCTGTGCTTCCTGCCATGAACTGTCAGCGATAAAAGGGGGGGCTGACGGCCAGCCAGTATCAACTGGAATCTATCAGCAGCAGGGTGACCGTAACGCACCGACGGTGATTAACGCAGCGTTTCAGCGGGTGTTGTTCTGGGATGGCCGGGCTGATTCATTGGAAGCCCAGGCACTGGGGCCACTGGTTAATCCGGTTGAGATGGGCATGCCCAGCCTGGGTGCTGTTGAAGCCAGGTTAAAAACTCTGCCCGGCTATAGCGCCCGCTTTGCAGCAGCATTCCCGGCAAACCCGAAGATCAGTGCCAGTAATCTTGCCAAAGCCATTGCGGCCTATGAGAGAACTCTGATTACGCCTGATTCAGCGTACGACCGTTTTTTGCAGGGAGACCTGAAGGCACTGTCCCAGCAACAGATTCGTGGCATGGCACTGTTTGAGTCTATCGGTTGCAGCCGTTGTCATGCCGGGCCTAACTTCAGCGAAGCCAGTGTGTTTGGCACGACATCGGTCTATCGAATGTTTCCGGCACTGGCGAATGAAGCGTATGAGCAGCAATACCAGTTTACCCGCGATAAAGGACTGGAAAATGATAATCCTGAGGCACAAACGGGTGTCTGGCGTATCCCTTCGTTACGTAATGTCAGCCGTACAGCGCCGTACTTTCACAATGGCTCGGTTGAATCGCTGGAGGAGGCGGTGCGAATTATGGCTGCAGTGCAGTTAGGTAAAGTCTCCAGTGAACGCGAAACGGATGATCGCCGGGTGTACTGGTCGGGCAGTGATAAGGTATTTCGCATCGCTGGCGATGGTGCACTCAGCGATAACGAAGTGGCAGAGATTGTTGCTTTCTTGCAGGCACTGGATGGCGAGCTGCCAGAGGGCAGTATGGTACTTGATTAGTAAACGCTTATGCGTTTTCCCCGGCCCAAGTCTGGTTGTTTATAGGGCATAGCCGATGCCTTGGCTTATGAAATAAAAGTCACCAGGTAGTAATTTAAACCAAGTTGTTAGATTACTAGCTCGCTATCATCATTAAGGGATGCATATGAGGCAGGGTTTTAGATGATAAAAATTCCTATCTCAATCAAGTAATATCCTCTAATGATGATGGGCATAAGCTATGAAGATAAATTTTTGCAAAAGTGACTTTTCTTTCCGATACATGAAGATAATGTCAATTACATATCTAATTGTTGTGGTGATATCTGCTGCTTTGCTATTTATTCAGAGTAGTGAAAAGCTTAAAAATGAAAAAATAAGAATTACAGGAGAATTTAAAAGTCATTCGCTAGCGCTGGATAACCTGGTTGTTAGTATTGAAGAACACTTAAATCTATTTCATAAAAAAGCAGAGAGTAACTTTATTGATGGGTTCGATGAAAGTAACCCTAGCTCTATGTTTTTATCTTTATCTAATTCTGAAGAGGGTAGTTATCACCTTGATAATATACCTGAGTCATATGGGAAAGAAAATTTAGGTAATTTAACGGGCTACGGAAATATATCCAGTATAGATGACTCTCTTAAAGATGAGATAGAGATGGCCCTCTCTCTTAATAGCCTTTTTCAGGCTGCTAAGGAAAATATCCCAAACTCATCATGGATTTATTACACATCAAAGAGACGGTTTATTAATATATACCCTTGGGTAGATTCATCATCATTTAGTTATCTTGATGAACTAAAGACACACGAATTCTATCGCTGGGGTTTGCCAGAAAATAATGTTGATGGTTCATCATTCTGGACTCCTGTTTATATTGATGAAGCAGGTGATGGGTTAATGGTCACATCAGCAAAGCCAATATATAGGAATGGTGAATTTATTGGGACTGTTGCGATTGATATTACGCTTGATAGATTGATCGATTTTGTAAGCAGGTTTGATCACGAGGCAGGTGAAATGCTAATTGTTAATGAGCAAGATCAAATAATAGCTCACCCATCATTAGGTAAAAACTTTGGAAATGAAAGTAAATTAAAAATGCTGGATGATGTTCTACCAGGAAATGTATCGGGAAATAGCGCAAATCTATTTGATGAAAACCCTATGAAAATACAAGCCTATAATGAGTATAATTATATATGGTATGAGATGAAAAGTGCTCCTTGGCGTGTTCTTTATATATACAATGATCACAATCTTGGTTTTAAAAGTTGGATAAGGTCGAATGCTGATTTCTTTATGTTGATAATTGCGCTATCAGTAATGATCTATATCTCTAATAAAGTTACGTTTAAAGAATTTATAAATCCAGCAGGTAAGCTTGTTAATCATATATCCCTTGAAAGCAAAGAAATAGAAGGGGAGGTAGATAATAAGGTTCCACCTCCATGGCTACCGTGGTTCGATAAAATAACCGAGATTTTCTCTGAGAATAAACACCTTATTGAAGAAATTAAAGAAAAGAACGAAACACTACTGGAAAAGAACACCGCGCTGGAACGCTATATGCCTAAAACAATTGTTATTATTAGTACTCAATCTGGGTGCGGAAGCAGTACTGTGGGTCATATGCTCGCTCGGTCATTTATGGAAACAGCTTCAGAGACAAAATCTACGGTCTATCTTGAGTATCCGTGTCTTGGTAAAGCATTTTCTGACTGTTCTATTGCTGATGAAGGAAACATATATCACCATCCGAATGGCTTTGATATATGGGGTAATTATGACTTTGGTGTTATGCCTGAATTGGCCCGGTCATCAATGCTTATGAATAATGTGTTGGAAAATTATAGTAATGTTGTGATCAACATTGATGCAAAAAATGTTGCTGATTCTGAAATTGATGTTTTCCTGAAATATGCCAAAGTTATTGTGCTTATGCTGCCAACAGAGTCTGAGTATAAATCAGACTTTGATTGTATTTCAAAGCAAATTAGAAATAATGTTCGCCAGGATAAAACTTCAATTTACACTTTATTCAATTCAGTAAGCAATATTGATGCTGATGTTAGTTCTGATTTCAGTGTCCCTTATTTAGGTAGTGAGATAGGGTTTTCTCGATCTAATTTTGATGTTCCAGCAACTGCTTCTTCTGTAGTAAATGAGCTGATTGATAGGGTTGAGAGAACACACCAGATCTCTGTTTTCATACCCACAACTACTAATATTGATGAAGTATCTGATACCTCAGCTTATGTAGATAAAACTATGGCGCTTTTCGGTAAGCAGTTTGGTGGTGCAACCTGCAGTGAAGCTAATGGGGTATGGAACAGTAGCAGAGGAGCTTTAGTGAGTGAAACGGTGAATATTGTTTCCAGTTATACGACTGAGGATGGGTTGAACAAGTATGTTGATGATGTGATTGAGTATGTGAAAGTTATAAAGAAGGAGCTTAATCAGGATGCCATGGCGATAGAAATTAACAAAAAACTAATTTTGATATAAGGAGATTATCTTGTCTATATTATTGGAAGGGGCAGCTGTAACTGGGGCTATTTTAGGAGGTCTGGCTACATGTTGGACTTATATCAGTAGCAAGCGGCTAGACGTTTTTCAAACTTATATTGCTAAATTCAACGATATAATTACACCTGATGACATAGAATGGTGGCGATTAGCAATGAAGAATGAACCAATTCCTGAGGAAATCGTCCGTAAATGTGAAATTAAAATGTTGAGATATCTTAATCTTGTTTGGGAAGAACACTTTCTATATTCTGAGGGGATGATATCAAAAAAGCTATGGAAGATATGGATGCCGAATATTATATATGTACTTAATACCGACTTTTGTAAGAAAGTTTTTATTCTGCATGAGGATGAGTTTGATGCCAACTTCAATAGTTGGGTACGAACGGTGAGTCAGATATAAAATCTGTACCGTAAGCAGAATCGGGACTGCTTCAGGTAGTAAAAATACTGTTATGGAGTGTTTAACCATAGGTTTCCAGAGGGAATAGGGTGAGTGAGCTTCTTATCTGCTTGGCAGAAATGTCTGCAGAACCGAAAGGCTACTGCTGCTGAGCCCGTAATCAAATCTGAGATGACATAACAGATAGTGCTCAGAGTTACACTCACGGTGAGCCGCTGGACAGGTTGCCTGATTGATTCTCTTGCTGAATATATAGTTACAGATCTAGCCGGGCAGGAGGGCTACCCGGCAGCGGGGTGGATCAAGGCTTATCGATTCAAGACTCAGCTGTTGCCAGACGCCACTGGCGCCTGTGCATGTGTATTGACGGTCATGGGGCTTTCTTGAACGGTTTGACCTTGATCAGAGCTTCCATCTCGACAAAGCCATCCAGCCGGGGCTCATTCAGGTAATGAGCGATGGGGGGGAAGTCATCTGGCTCAAATCCACTGTTTGGCAGCCACTGTGAATATAGCTCCATATAAAAGTTACTGACTTTATCGCCATCTCCTTTGTAGTAAGCAACCGCGTACTGACCGGCAGGGATTACCTGGGTAGCGAAGGGGGCGGCAACCGTAGTATCTGAGCTTATCTCAACGGTGGCGTCATAGCGGCACTTATCCACAGGCGTCACCATGGGGTTGTCATGGAGGATGGCATAGCGTCTGGATTCATGGTCGTGAAGGCCGTTGGCGATGGCCCAGGCTGACAGTTTATCCCAGGTGGCAAAGATTGATTCCAGCGCATAACCTTCAGGTGCGGTCAGATAGGCGACGGGGCGTTCGTTAAAATCCTGTACTTTTATATTCATCAGTAGTTTCTCTAATACGTCAGGGTTGAAATTCACTGTTTCAGCGACGAATTGAGAGTACATACTCTTTGGATCGAACTCTTTTCCATACTTGCTATAAAGTTTTCCAATCTTGCTGCTTTCAACATTTTCCGGTTTTCTAAGCTGACCTGGGGTAATTCCAAAATATAGTTTAAATGCTTTGGAAAAGTTTGCGCTGGAGGAGTAGCCTCCCATTTCAGCGATCTCGGTGATGCTCAGGTGATTTTTACAAACGATTCGGTTAGCTGCCAGTTCCATGCGTTTTCTGATAATAAAATCATTGACGGTTTCACCCACGATGCCATGAAATATTCGGTGAAAGTGGTAGGGCGAAAAGAAACTGGCCTGTGCTACATCATCCAGACTCAGTTTACTGCTCAGATTATCAGCAATGTACCGTATCGCCAGATCGATCCTTCTGCCATATTCGTTTCTGGCTTTATTCCCTTTCATGCGTTGTTGGCTCTTCTATCAAGATGCTGTTTGGTTTTTCAGGTTGAACTAAGTAAGTTTCCCGCCATTCAATATGGCTTAATCAAGAGATGAAAAATAAGCCTCTATTTCTGCGGCGGTCAGCGTTTTTGTCTGGTTACTGAAGCAATAATAATCAGGGCGCTTGTCGCTAAAATATTGCATGTCCATGGTCAGGCCTTCCAGCTCAGGAAACAGGCCTACCGGCATGTTGTACTCACCGGTTTTCTTCAGGTGGTAAAACAGGTGGGTGCCACACTCAGCACAGAACCCCCGGCGGGCCCAGGCGGATGAGTCGTATTCTTTCAGTGCTTCCCGGCCTTCAATGTTGATATCTGTTCCACACTGAACAGCAAAGAATGGGCCGCCACCCCAGCGGCGGCAGGTGTCACAGTGGCATACGGCAAACGCTGGATTGACGGTCGCGACCGTGATTTTCACGGCGCCACACAGGCAGCGGGCAACGTTCTGATCGGTATCTGACATGTTCCCCCCATCGAATGCGCTCAAGGTAAGTGCTTACATGGCATCAGGTCTGCCGTGCTTTGTACTCTTTATAATAGTTAAGGCACGGGTTTACTGCATTACAGGTAGTCTTCAATAAACCAGGCAGAAAAGGCATGGCGGCCAGAGAGACCGGCTTTCTGGTACAGGGACGAAGAGTGGTGTCGGATCGTTTTTTCACTGGTACCGCGTAACAGCGAAATCTCCTTGGCACTGAAGCCTTTCAGCAGCATCAGCCCGATCTCCTGTTCACTGGGGGTCAGCTTCCAGGCATCAAACTGCACTTTTATCGCTTCAGATAAGCCCTTCTTTGCTTTGATCAGCTCTTCAGACGCCTGCTGCTGATGCGCGTTCTGCTCGATCAGTGTTTGCAGGCGCTGGATCTCCTGTTTCTGATGGCGGTGTTTCCAGATCAGCCAGACCAGCCCGATGATGGCAGCGGCCAGGGTAATCGCTTCCTGCACCAGGTGTGTATTCTGCGCGCCCAGCGCCAGGTCTTTGCTCAGATCACCGGCGCTGGCCAGTAACACCAGCAGCAGGAACAGGATGAGTGAGAGGTTGGGGCTTAAACGGAACGACATGGGCAAATTCCTTTGTCTGGGTGGTTTGACCTGGGCTGAAAAGTCGATAGGTCATCTGACCAGGGCCCGGTTTTACTGGGTCAGGTGTCCAATGGCTGAGGGAGAAGTTTAAACCAGGATGGAGGCTCCTTAAACGAGCAACTTTGGTGAAAGCACAATGGACTTCTACAAAACAACGCTGATCGCAACGACAGCGGCTATGCTCAGCCAGTCACTGTACGCCGCCGACAACACTCTGACCGCCCATCGATTGCAGCAGGGCACGGTCAGTATTGATGGCGTCATGGACGGTGTCTGGCAGCAGGCGACACCCTTAAACATTACTGTTGATGAGCTGCCCTACAAACCCAGCAATGGTTACAAGGGCATCAAAGAAAGTGATGTGGAGCTGCGGGCGCTGTTTGATGATGAGTATCTTTATATGCAGGTGCAATGGAATGACCCGACCCAGAGCCTGATGCGCTTCCCCTGGGTTAAACAGGACGATGGCAGCTGGAAACAGCGTAAAAACCTCGACAGTACCGGACATGATAATACCTACTATGAAGACAAATTTGCCTTCCTGTGGAATATCTCTGAAAAAGGTTTTAAGAAAAAAGGCTGTGATCGCTCCTGCCATTTAGCGGAAAACGGAAAAGTCGATGATATTAAAGATAGCTCTGCCGGTCGGCATTTTACCCGTAATCCAGGTGAAACGATTGACATCTGGCACTGGAAAAGTGCGCGCACTAACCCCGTCCATCAGGTGGATGATCAGTATATAGATCATGCCAGAAATGAGAATAAAGGCTGGGGGCGGCACAGTGATGAAAAAACCGGCGGTGGGTACAAAAATAACCGCAATAAAGAAAAAACAGCACCGGCCTGGATGCCTGAAAAAATGGACCCACTGTCAGCTTTCTGGGTGATGCCAGATAACCGGACTGCGTTTAAAGACAGTTTCAAAACGGGCGATATGATTGGTGGCATTGCCGCTGAAGCCGCGACAGGGTCACGCGGGGATATCCATGCCTATGGCCGATGGAAAGAGGGCGTCTGGACGCTGGAACTTAAGCGTAAGCTGATTACCGATCACCCGAAATCTCGGGTCCAGGATGTGCAGTTTGATAACCTGGATAAACCCTATCTGTTTGGGGTCTCCGTGTTCGATAACTCGCAGATCAACCATATCTTCCACAAGAAAGCGCTGCGGCTGACATTCGCCCGGTAAGTGCAGTCCATTATCAGGAGGCCCCGCCGGGCCTCCCCACCAGGGGCCTGGTTATGATCAGATCATCGCGTATTGGCAGGTGGCTGCGTATGCACCTGCATATTCCCTCGCTGGCCTTCTCTGTGTTGCTGATTGTGCTGCTGATCGGAGTTGCGCTATACCAGGGCATGACAGGCTTTGACTACAACTCGAATGAAACCACCAACCTCTGGTTACGGCTCAGCCATGCCAGTGCCGCCGTGCTGCTGGTGCTGCTGGCGGTGATCTGGTTGCCGGTGCTGAACAATCTGCTTACGCGACTGCGCGCCAGTCGCTGGGCGCGTTATCAGATCATGGATCAGAAACGGCTGCACCGGTGGCTTGGATATCTGCTGCTGATGTTTACCCTGGCCCACGGCGGCAGCCAGCTGCTGTACCTGACGACGCTGGAGTTACCTTTCGCCGAGGCGCTGATCGGGCGTGAACCGGATCTGGTGCGAGCCATGCGCAGCACCATGTATGAGTTTGTCACCGAAGATGAATCCATCGAGGTGATCGAGCAGTGGATTGCCAATGGCCGTACCGAAGCTCAGTTCCATGCCGATGTCCGGCCCATTCTCAAAGATGATTGCACCAAGTGTCACAGTGAAAGCTCAACCCAGACCTATGCTATCCCCGCACTGCCGCTGGTGAGCTGGCAGGATACCGTTGCCCTGAGTCAGAGCGGGCTGGCGTCACGGCAGTTTCGCATCAATATCAGTGGCCTGCTGCTGTTCAGTTTCTTTGTATTGATGTCGATCGTTGCGTTGCCGCCGCTGCGCCAGCGGATGTATCACTGTTTTCAGCAGCTGCATCGGCTGGGCTACTGGATGCTGCCTCTGCTGATCCTGCATATACCGCAGTGGTACTGGCTACTGCCTGCCATGCTGTTGCTGGGCTGGGATCGCTGGCAGATGCATAACAGCACTCATGCGGTGCAGGCAGCAACGCTAGGCTGGCTTGATCGCACTACGGTATGCCTGACACTGAGATGGCCGCAATCGGGGCAGGTCCGTGCGGGTGACTATGTTCAGATCAAAGTACCCGCCGTCAGTCGCTGGGAGTGGCATCCCTTTTCCATTGCCGTCAGTCAGGACGATCGCCTGATGCTGAAAATCAATGTCAGCGGCGACTGGACCACCCGGCTGACCCGTTATGCGGATGTTTGCCCGCTGTACGTTCAGGTGCGAGGGCCATACCCATCACCGGCAACCCTGGCCGTACATTCGGGCAGACGGGTATTGGTAGCGGGTGGTATCGGGATTACGCCTTACTGGCAGTGGCTGGAAGCGGGGCTGTGTGAGCGTACAACGCTGATCTGGGTGATCAGCCACCCTGAGCGTCTGGCATGGCTCAGGCCGGTCGCGCCGCTGATTCGAGGTCAGCTTGAGGTGTATGTGACTGAGCCGACAACCCGGCTTCCGGACTGGATACAGATGCAACCCCGGTTGAATGTCAGCATCGGCAGGCCCTGCTGGGAACAGCTCTCGATACAGCTGACAGCAAGCGGGGCGGGGGACTGCTATGTATGTGGCCCGGACTCGCTGATGGCCGATGCCAGCCGTAGCTTCCGGTTACGTAACTGGCATGTCTTCCGGGAGAGCTTTTAAACCTGAGACGGGCGGCAGTGCTGTTAAAGACTGCCGTCCGATAGATATCAGCCGCTGTTGCCCGCACCTGCACCAAACAGCGCAGCATTCTCCTGTAACGACTCTGGGGATAACCGGTAAATACGCATGGTATCGACACAGAATGCCCCCTGTTTCTGGTAGAACTCGATGGCCGGGGTGTTCCAGTCCAGGCAGCCCCACTCCAGCAGCTCGCAACCACGATCCAGGGCGTACTTCGACAGGAACTGCAGCATGATATTGCCCA
>Ga0193950_1000212_pt1 | contig 14730 bp, 13 predicted proteins | sample BB_1_MG_FD_144485 | JGI IMG/M metagenome (GOLD analysis project Ga0193950, IMG submission 144485) | Microbial mat bacterial communities from the Broadkill River, Lewes, Delaware, United States - BB_1_MG | ecosystem: Environmental > Aquatic > Freshwater > River > Microbial mats | place: USA...
TACGAGCGCCTGGTACTGGCCGGTGGCCCACTGGGCATTATGCAGGCCGCCATGGATATCGTGGTGCCCTACGTGCGCGACCGTCAGCAGTTCGGTCAGCCGATCGGTGAGTTCGAGCTGGTGCAGGGCAAACTTGCTGACATGTACACCCAGATGAACGCTGCTCGCTCTTATACCTACATGGCTGCTCAGGCAGCGATGCGTGGCGAAACCAGCCGTAAAGACTGCGCGGGCGTTATCCTCTACACCGCTGAAGTCGCCACCAAAATGGCACTGGATGCCATCCAGCTGCTGGGTGGCAACGGCTACATCAACGAATTCCCGACAGGTCGTCTGCTGCGTGACGCCAAACTGTACGAGATCGGTGCAGGTACCTCCGAAATCCGCCGCATGCTGATCGGCCGCGAGCTGTTCCTGAACAAATAAGGGCCTTCTTACTAAAGGCTACCTATATAAAGGAAGGACGAACGTCCTTCCTCCCTTCTGAATTCAGAAACAGCCCGACGAGGTTTTCCGCATGACTGTTTTGAATAGCAAAGTAAATGCCCGCTCGGATGAGTTCCGCGCCAACTACGACTCCATGGCCGAAGCCGTTGCCGATCTGCGTGACAAAGTCAGCACCATCGAACAGGGTGGCGGTGCCAAATACCAGGAACGCCACCTGGCCCGCGGTAAACTGCTGCCCCGTGACCGCATCAACGTGCTGCTGGATGAAGGCTCCGCGTTTATGGAGATGTCCCAGCTGGCTGCGTATGAGGTGTATGACGATGTGATCCCGGCGGCGGGTATCATTGCCGGTGTCGGTCGTGTCTCTGGCGTTGAATGCATGATCATCGCCAACGACCCGACGGTAAAAGGCGGCACCTACTTCCCACTAACGGTGAAAAAACACCTGCGCGCCCAGGAAATTGCTGAGCAGAACAACCTGCCCTGTGTGTACCTGGTTGACTCCGGCGGTGCCAACCTGCCCCAGCAGGATGATGTATTCCCGGACCGCGATCATTTCGGACGCATCTTCTTCAATCAGGCACGCATGTCCTCCAAAGGCATCCCACAGATTGCTGTGGTAATGGGTCTGTGTACTGCTGGCGGTGCATATGTACCGGCCATGGCCGACGAGTCCATCATCGTAAAAGAACAGGGCACCATCTTCCTGGCAGGCCCACCGCTGGTGAAAGCCGCCACCGGTGAAGTTGTCTCCGCCGAAGACCTGGGCGGTGCCGATGTACATTGTCGTACCTCCGGTGTTGCCGACCACTACGCCGAGAATGATACCCACGCGCTGCAGATTGCCCGTACCTGTGTTTCTAATCTGAACCGCCGTAAAGAAGTCGACCTGGCGATCAAAGCGCCAAGTGAGCCACTCTACCCGGCTGATGAGATCTACGGCATTGTCGGTACTGATCTGAAGAAGCCGTTTGATGTGCGTGAAATCATCGCCCGTATCGTTGATGGTTCCGAATTCGACGAATTCAAAAAGCTGTACGGCACCACGCTGGTCACCGGCTTCGCTCACGTCCATGGTTACCCGGTCGGCATTATTGCTAACAACGGCATCCTGTTCGGGGAGTCTGCCCAGAAAGGCGCACACTTTATCGAGCTGTGCTGTCAGCGCAAAATTCCACTGCTGTTCCTGCAGAACATCACCGGTTTCATGGTGGGCCAGAAATACGAATCCGAAGGGATCGCCAAACACGGTGCCAAAATGGTGAACGCCGTGGCCTGTGCCGATGTGCCAAAACTCACCGTGCTGATCGGCGGCTCATTTGGTGCCGGTAACTACGGCATGTGTGGCCGCGCCTACAGCCCGAACTTCCTCTGGATGTGGCCAAATTCCCGCATCTCGGTAATGGGAGGCGAGCAGGCTGCAGGCGTAATGGCCACGGTGAAGCGCGACAACATGGACCGTACCGGCGACAGCTGGAGCAGTGAAGAAGAAGCCGCTTTCAAGCAGCCCATCATCGATACCTACGAACACCAGGGCCACCCGTACTACGCCTCTGCCCGCCTCTGGGATGACGGCGTGATCGATCCGGCACAAACCCGTGATGTGATCGGCATGGGCCTGTCTGCTGCGCTGAACAAGCCGGTCGGCGAAACCAAATTTGGCGTGTTCCGCATGTAACGGAGGTATTCCGATGAGCAATTCCTTTGTACTGCTGAGCAAAAAGCCCCATGGCGTCGCCGAGCTGGTGATCAATCGCCCAGAGGTTCACAACGCCTTTGATGACGATGTGATCGCCCAGCTGATCAACCAGTTACAGGCCGTGAACGAAGACCCGAGCGTGCGCGTACTGGTGCTGCGCTCCAACGGCAAAAACTTCTCCGCCGGGGCAGATCTGGCCTGGATGAAGCGGATGGCGAAGAACAGCCACCAGGAAAACATCGAAGACGCCGGCAAGCTGGCCTTGCTGATGAAAGAACTGAACGACCTGAGCAAGCCAACCATCGGCCTGATTCAGGGTGCAGCCTACGGCGGTGCCGTCGGTCTGGCCGCCTGCTGCGATATCGTGATCGCCGCTGAGGCCAGTCAGTTCTGCCTGTCTGAGGTCAAAATCGGCCTGATCCCTGCGGTGATCAGCCCTTATGTAGTGCGCGCAATTGGCGAGCGTCAATCCCGTCGCTACTTTATGACCGCCGAACTGTTCAGCGCCCGCGACGCGCAGCAGTACGGCCTGGTACACGAAGTCGTGGCCAGTGCCGAGCTGCTGGACGACGCCTGCGAGCGTTTCGTCAGCCAGCTGCGTCGTAACAGCCCCCAGGCAATGCATGCCGCCAAAGCGCTGATCTTCGCGGTCAGCAGCAAGGTGATCGATCAGGATGTGATCGACGACACCGCCCGCCGTATCGCTGACATCCGCGTCAGTGACGAAGGCCAGGAAGGGCTTGGCTCCTTCCTCGAAAAGCGTAAACCGAACTGGATTCAGGAGTGAGCGGCATGTTTAACAAAATTCTTATAGCTAACCGTGGCGAGATCGCCTGTCGTGTCATCCAGACCGCACACCGTCTGGGTATCAAATGTGTTGCTGTCTACTCCGAAGCAGACCGTAACGCCCGCCACGTCGCCATGGCCGACGAGGCTTTTCTGCTGGGCCCTGCACCAAGCAGCGAAAGCTACCTGCGTGCCGACAAGATCATCGAGATCTGCAAACAGTCTGGCGCTCAGGCTGTTCACCCAGGCTACGGTTTCCTGTCCGAGAACACCGGCTTTGCTGAAGCACTGGAAGCGAATGGCATCACCTTTATCGGCCCGCCATCGTCCGCCATTGCCGCGATGGGCTCCAAATCCGCCGCCAAAGAGATCATGTCCCACGCCAACGTACCGCTGGTGCCAGGCTACCATGGCGATGATCAGGACCCTGCCCTGCTGCGCGCCGAAGCTGAAAAGTGTGGCTTCCCGCTACTGCTCAAAGCCGTTGCCGGTGGTGGTGGTAAAGGGATGCGCGTCGTCGAGCAGATGTCCGAGTTCGACGAAGCACTGACCTCCGCCTGCCGTGAAGCGAAAAACGCCTTCGGCAACCCGGACATGCTGATCGAGAAATACCTGACCCAGCCACGCCACGTGGAGATCCAGGTGTTCTGTGATCAGGATGGTAACGGTGTTTACCTGGCCGAGCGTGACTGTTCTGTTCAGCGCCGCCACCAGAAAGTAATTGAAGAAGCACCGGCTCCGGGGCTGTCTGACGAGGTCCGTGTGGCCATGGGTGAAGCAGCTGTGCGTGCTGCCCAGGCGATCGACTATGTCGGCGCTGGTACGGTTGAGTTCCTGTATGACGTAGACGGCTCGTTCTACTTTATGGAGATGAACACCCGCCTGCAGGTAGAACACCCGGTTACCGAGCTGATCACCGGCCAGGATCTGGTTGAATGGCAGCTGCGTATTGCCCACGGTGAGGGCCTGCCACTGCAGCAGGATCAGATCCGCATCAGCGGCCACGCGCTGGAAGCCCGTATCTACGCCGAAGACCCGGACAACGACTTCCTGCCTGCCACTGGCACCCTGCGCTACCTGCGCACCCCGGAAGAGAACGCCCATGTGCGCGTTGATACCGGTGTAGTAGAAGGGGATGAAGTTTCCGTGTATTACGACCCGATGATCGCCAAGCTGATTGTCTGGGATGATAACCGCGACCGCGCCATCGCCCGTATGGTGACTGCGCTGGAGGATTACCGGATTGGGGGCCTGAAAACCAACACCCGCTTCCTGCGTCACCTGGCGAACGCCCAGCCGTTCAAAGATGAAGATCTGGACACCGGCTTTATCGAAAAACACCGCGAGCTGCTGTTCCCGGCAAATAACATCGATACCCAGCGTAATCTGGCCATCACCGCCGCCTACATTCTGGAAAGCCAGAAAGCAGCCGCGTTTGTTGCCGGTGACCCGTACTCCCCGTTCAGCCGTCAGAACAGCTGGCGCATGAACAGCCAGTACGCCCGCCCGATGACGCTGATCCACGGCGACGACAATCACGAGCTGCGTGTGCTTGAGCTGCAGGACCACTACCTGATCAGTGTCGACGGTGTGGATTACCAGGTCAGCGCCAGCCTCAATGACGACGCCCTGCAGGTGATGATCAACGGCCACCGCCTGACCGTTCACCTGTTCCAGCACAACGACAGTTTCACCCTGTTCCACGAAGGTGAGCAGTTCAACTGCGAGCTTTACCGTGAGCGTTTCGAAGGCGGCGATGAGGGCGGCGAAGGCTCCCTGACGGCACCAATGAACGGTGCCATGGTTGCTGTACTGGTCGAAGCCGGGCAGAAAGTTGTTGCCGGTGAAACCCTGGTGGTGATGGAAGCGATGAAGATGGAGCACAGCATCAAAGCACCATGCGACGGTACCGTGTCCGACATCTACTTCGCCGAAGGTGATCTGGTGAGCGAAGGCGCACAGCTGATCGCCGTCACCCCGGATGAGGAGGCCTGATCATGGCCCTGCCTGAACATGTACGGGTGGTCGAAGTCGGCCCCCGCGATGGTCTGCAGAACGAGCCGGGGGATATTATCCCCACGGCTACCAAGGTCAGCCTGGTGAACCAGCTGGCCGACGCAGGCCTGAGCCATATCGAAGCCGCTTCCTTTGTGTCTCCTAAATGGGTGCCACAGATGGGCGATGCCGCCGCGGTTATGGCCGGTATCGACAAACGTAACGGTGTTTATTACGCCGCCCTCACCCCGAACCTGCGTGGTGCCCAGGGCGCTGTGGAAACGGGAAAGGTTGACGAGATGGCGGTATTTACCGCCGCCTCTGAAGCGTTTACCCAGAAGAATATCAACTGCTCCGTCGCGCAATCGCTGGAACGGTTCACCCCGATCATCGAGCTGGCCCGCGCCAACAATATCCGTGTGCGTGGTTATGTCTCCACCATCGTCGGTTGTCCCTACGCTGGCGATATTCAGCCAGAGCAGGTAGCCGTGGTCGCCCGCGAGCTGCTGGACCGTGGCTGTTACGAAGTCTCCCTGGGTGACACTGTTGGTGTTGGCACGCCCCATCGCGTCAAAGCGATGCTGGCAGCCGTCAGCAAAGATGTACCCATGGAAAAACTGGCAGCACACTTCCACGACACCTACGGTCAGGCACTGGCCAATCTGTATGCCGTAGTGGAAGAAGGCCTGGCCGTAATCGACAGCTCGGTCGCCGGCCTGGGGGGCTGCCCTTACGCCAATGGTGCCTCAGGCAACGTCGCCACTGAAGATGTGGTGTACATGCTGCACGGGCTGGGCATTCACACGGGTATTGATCTGGCGCAACTGGTGAAAACCAGTCACTGGATCACAGATCAGCTGGGCCGCAGCAACGGCTCTAAAGTCGCACTGGCGATGGGTTGTGAGCACCGTTAAATAAAGGTATACCCTTATATGCAATGTAATATCGTAGGAGCCAGCTCGCTGGCGATATTCTGCTAGCCAGCAGCCACTCTTACGGTGTTTATAGCATCACAATCTAAGCTGTACCGAGGGCAGTCTGCCTGCCCTCACCTCGCGTAATAAAAACAACAAGACGAGGCTACACGCATGAAATCTCAGCCGGACTATATCACCGCGCTTGATCTGCCGATTCCGGAACGGGATCAGCTGACACCAGAGTTCCAGAAGTACTTTGCCATCTGCGATGAGAAGCTCGGCATGGTGCCCAATGTGCTCAAAGCCTACAGCCAGAACCAGGCTCAGCTTGACGCATTTTCCCGCCTCTACAACGAACTGATGTTCGGCGACAGCAACATCAGCGAACTGGAAAAAGAGATGATCGCCGTTGTGGTGTCTTCTCAAAACCACTGCTACTACTGCCAGGTTGCCCACGGCGCTGCCGTGCGTGACTACTCCGGCGAGCCAAAGCTGGGCGAGCTGATGGTGATGAACTACCGCGTTGCGGACCTTTCCGAACGTCACCGCGCCATGCTCGACTTTGCCCATAAACTGACGGAATCCCCGGCCAAAATCGAAGAAGCAGACCGCCAGCGGCTGCGCGATGCCGGGTTCAACGATCAGGATATCTGGGACATCGCCAACATAGCCGGTTTCTACAATATGACCAATCGGGTTGCCAGCGCCGTCGATATGCAACCAAACCCGCAATACCACAGCCTTCATCGCTGAGGTATCGGGCTGCATTAAGCGGCGGGAGCGCGTATTTCCACGTGGCTGCAACAGGAAAAGCGCGCTCTGGATGGCACAACAAATAACTATAACGATGTGAACATGGGGTTTAACTAATGAGTACACAGCTCCCGAGCTATACCAGTGGTACCTGCGACAAACCACTGATCGGCATGACCATTGGCGATATGTTTGATACAACCGCCGCCCGCTTCCCGGATAACGATGCCCTGATCGTCCACCACCAGGGCCTGCGTCTGACCTGGTCACAACTGAAAAACAAAGTTGATCAGGCTGCCCGTGCCTTTATGGCCATCGGCGTACAGCGTGGTGATCGTGTCGGCATGTGGTCCCCCAACCGTGCCGAGTGGACCATCACCCAGTTTGCCACCGCCAAGATCGGTGCCATCCTGGTCAACGTTAACCCGGCTTACCGTCTCCACGAGCTGGAATACGCCCTTAATCAGTCCGAGATGCGTTTCCTGGTGACGGCGGATCACTTCAAAAGCTCGCAGTACACCCAGATGCTGCTGGAGCTGGCACCTGAGCTGAAAATGAGCGCCGAAGGCAAGCTCAAATCCATGAAGCTGCCCCACCTGCAGGGTGTCATCAACCTCGACACCGAAAAGCATCCGGGCATGTACCGCTGGGCTGACTTTATGGATATGGCCGAGCTGGTGCCCGCCCAGGACATGGCTGACCTGCAGGAAACCCTGCAGTTTGATGACCCGATCAATATCCAGTACACCTCCGGTACCACCGGTTTCCCGAAAGGCACCACCCTGTCGCACCACAATATCCTCAACAACGGCTACTTCGTTGCCCAGAGCATGAACTTCACCGAGAACGACCGGCTGGTAATCCCGGTACCGCTCTACCACTGCTTCGGCATGGTGATGGGTAACCTGGGTTGTATGACCCACGGTGCGGCGATGATTTACGCTGATGAAGGCTTCGAGACCAAATCCGTACTCAAAGCCGTGGCCGAAGAACGCGCCACCGCCCTGTACGGCGTTCCGACCATGTTTATCGCCGAACTGGAAGACCCGGACTTCGATCAGTACGACCTCTCCAGCCTGCGCACCGGCATCATGGCAGGTTCCATCTGCCCGGCTGAAGTAATGAAAGCGGTTAACTCCCGCATGCACATGAAAGAGGTGCAGATCGCCTACGGCATGACCGAAACCAGCCCGGTATCCACCCAGACCTCGGCCAGCGATCCATTCGACAAGCAGGTAACCACCGTCGGCCGCACTCAGCCGCACCTGGAAACCAAAATCGTTGACCCTGCCAGTGGCCGCATCCTGCCCCGAGGCGAAATCGGCGAGCTGTGCACCCGTGGCTACTCAGTGATGATCAAATACTGGAACAACGACGAAGCCACCGCCAAAGCCGTAGACACCTCTGGCTGGATGCACACCGAAGATCTGGCCACCATGGATGACGAAGGCTACATCCAGATCGTTGGCCGTATCAAAGATATGGTGATTCGTGGTGGCGAAAACGTGTACCCGAAAGAGATCGAAGAATTCCTCTACACCCACCCTGCCGTGGTTGAAGTACAGGTAACTGGCGTACCGGATAAAAAATACGGTGAAGAACTGATCGCCTGGGTTAAAACCAACCCGGATGCCGAACAGGCCACAGAAGAAGATCTGCGCAACTTCTGTAAAGGCAAAATCACCCACTTCAAAATCCCACGCTACTTCAAGTTTGTGGAAGAATTCCCAATGACCGTGACCGGGAAAATCCAGAAATTCAAGATGCGCGAGATCTCCATTGAAGAGCTGGGACTGGACGATATCTGATTAAAATAACGGGCATCAGCCCGCAGGTTTACCTGAATATAACAACGGCCACATCAGTGGCCGTTTTTAGTGCTGCGCAACGAACGATAGAGAAACAGCTATTCAGATTGAAGCTGATCAATCTGCTCCAGCCAGGCAGCAAGCGCACAACGAAGATCAGCCGTTAACACGGTAACCGTCTCCTCGCCCTGCTCTTCATACACCGGCTCGATATCACTCTTCGCTGGCCCTACATCCAGCACATAGGCATTCATCGCCATCTCCCAACGACTACTGCGCCCGGCCATCACATCATCAATACTCTGTAGTACCGTCTTCGCCCAGCCCGGCGCGTGCTGAATATCCATCACCAGACACGCTGCAATACGCGCATGCCCCTCATCACCAGGAGTGTTACCAGGCCAGTCAGGTACTGCCATATTATCACCTGCCATTATTCAGCCTCGTATAGCGTTATTAACGTAAAGGAAAAGCCGTGTTGATTTTACCGTTTTTCAGTGTTGCAAACGCAATGGTGAAACGCAAACCAGCATCCTTACCAACACAGTAACCTGTGCCACCCTGCTCAGGCCGGTTCAGACCACAGGTAGCCCAGCCTGGCGCGCCCTCAGGGCATGCCTGTGGGTGTTCATAGGCATGAAGAATCGATTTCATCACCTCATGCTGACTGCAGTTATCAGGAAACATAGTGGAAAACTTGGACGGGTTGTCCCCCTCAGGGTTGCTCAGCGTAACCGTGCCAGAGTAAATACCACGGGCATCCGCAGCTTCACCCAATACAAAGCTTTCCACCGTTGCCGGATTTTCACCACCGGGGCGGGAATGGAATCCCTTAGCCCTGTTCCTTTTTACCTCGCCACAGAACACATGATCAATGTTCATCGACGGCTCTGTGCCTGACCAGTGCGGCTCTGCCGGACAGGCTACCTCTGCTGCAGCCAGGTTAAGGCTGGCAAATAGCACGCCAGATAGCAGTAAAATACTGGTCGAGGTTTTTCGGATGGACGAAAGCATTAAGTGAATTCCTTTATCTATTGAACTATTGATCATAAGCAGGGGGCAAAGAAAGTAACAACGCTGTCATTGAACCCTGAGAACACATTCTCGGATGCCAACAGAGGGAGAACAATTACACCTGATTACAGGGAAATCAATCAGTTAACCCCCCCCTTGAGCGAGCATAGTTCCTTCTGTCCAGGCTCTATCAGCCTGTTTTTACTGAAACTTGCCCAGCCCGAGTGGCAGACAACGTTCGAAGTTTTAGTAACCAGGCACCCCTATCCTAAGTACGGCCAGACCTGTAAGCCTGGCCGCAGGCTGCTAAAAGCTGCGGTTGATGGAGTTACCGGTTTCCGGCTCGAACTCGACAATACCGATAGAATCCTGGCCGAAGATCAGGTTACCGGTGTTTCTGTTCAGCCACATGGGGCCATAGTTAAGGGAGTTGATCCGCATCGGCCCCTGCATGCAGAGCGGGAACCAGTCCCAGGCTGACTTTTTACCGCAGGTTTTATGGGCCACCAGATATTTGTTAATCGCCGGGTCGTAGGCGGTAACGGTGACGGAGTTCATTTTTCCGGACACCCAGAAAACCTTGCGCTGCTCATCCCACACCACATGACGCCAGGCCGGTGGTTTCGGGGCACGGCGGGTCAGTGCTTTGCGGTTACCGGTGGCAGGATCAATCTCGTAAAAGGTTTTTTCGCCCGCCGAGTGGGTGTAGATTTTGCCGTTGTGCAGGTACAGCCCCAGCATCGGCCCACGCAGATCAAAGCCCCGGCCCTTTTTCAGGCCATCGTCGCGGGGGCCGCTGAGGGTCACAAACTCACAGCGCGCACCGTCCGGTGAGATCCGGGCAATGCCGGTACCGCCCATCTTCAGGTTATTAAAGCTGATCAGAAAAGAACCATCAGCTGGGTCAACGGCAAAGGCTTCCTGGGTGTACTGCACATACTGCTGACTTGGCTGGCGCACAGTTTTACGGCCTGACGGGCACTGACCATAATCAGCTGAGCGCCCCTGCCACACCTGACTGCGCTCTCCGGTTGTTGGATCAACCCGGATAATACGCAGTACGCCGCCGCCCTTGGCCTGTTCATGGCTGAAGCCATACCAGGCACCATCCTTACCGGGCTGGATATCTTTGAGGGTGTAAAACGCAGGCCCTTCGGCAATCACATGGGGGCCGTATTCATCTTCCGCGTCACCACTGATAAACCGCCGCGACCAGTCCGCCAGGTTATAAGCCAGCACCAGCCCTTTCGATTCCGCGCCCGCCCCCCACTGCACCGAGGCGATCAGCTCATTGCTGTCGTAATCAATAAAGCCACCAGTGAGGTGGGCATTGTAGTAGTTGGCAAACGATGGCCCCTCGCCCAGATGAATACCCATATTACGTGCTACCTCATAAGGGCGCTGGCAAACCGGGATCCCGCCGGTGTTGGAACGGTTGGTGCCACAGCGACAATCGGCGGGCAGTGAGGTTTTGTGCCTTATCTGATGGGTCAGCGGGCAACTTCTGTCCGCATAGGGGGCATCAGGGTCAGTTAGCGAAAGTTCACTGCCCCATGTCGGGCTGGCCAGAAGGCTGGTAAAAAAAAGGGCTGATAAAAGTGCCAGAGGTTTCATTCTCTCTCCATTAAAACGCGAAAAGTCCATACGTATCCCGATGGAGGCCCGCAGGCCGATAACACCGACTGTTTAAGGACCCGCAGTGTAGAAAGCTGGCAAATGGGCAGCAATCGGGGGTTGGTTGCAGTTTTTTTCGCAGACAATTGCCGTTGTTGTCCGGATCAGCCTGCCCGATAACGGATTTTTGGGGCACATTCGCAGCTGCACGGGGCTGGCGTGACGTTTTATAATGACCCGCCCCTGGGGGAAAAGAGCTAGTGCGCCCCCACCATCCTGACAACGGAATGAACAGGTACCATGTATTCAGAACCTGAGCTGGACGCGCTGATCAGTCAGTTTTACGAACTGGCACTGACTACGCCACTGGCCGATTTCAAAGCCGTCGCCTTTAAGTGCCTGGCCGACCGACTACAGGCAGACAGCGGCGTCTGGCTGACCCGCGCCGAACAACAGATCCCCTTTTATGATCAGGACGCACTGACACTGAACCTCCCGCCAGGCTTTATGGAGGACTATCACCAGCTGGCATCGGTATCTCAGCAGGTGCAGCAGGTATTCGGGGCGATGCTGGGCCAGCTGGGCCGTACCCGGGATATTCTCGATCTGATGCCGGAGGCGGAATGGCGGAGCTCCGATATGTACAGGCTGTACTGCGAAAAGTACCAGCTGCACCATTCACTGATGACGCTGTCCGTGGTACCTGACAACCAGCTAATGCATATCATCACCCTGGCGCGCCACCAGCCAGACCGCCCCTTCAGCGCCGAGGATAAACGGACCAAGGAGTATCTGGTGCCCGGCCTGACGGGGGCCCTGAAGCTGAATATTCTGAGCGGGTTTCAGGCCGACAACGGAGGCCGCGCCCAGGCAGTGGTGGATCATTATGGCAACCTGATTGAGGCCGATAGTAGCTTTCAGGGCCTGATAGCCCGTCACCCGCTGCTTGCGGAGGGCCGCTTCAGGCTACCGCAGCCACTGCCCGATGACATATTCGAGGTAGCCGGGCTGGCGTTTCAGGCCCATACGGCCCAGGGGCTGATCTATCTCGAAGCCCTGGACCACCCTGGCGGTCAGCTCAGTCCCCGCCAGCGAGAGGTCCTGCTGACGCTTCAACAGGGGCTGTCAAACAAAGCAATTGCCGCTCGCCTGGGGATCACCGAAGCCACGGTTAAAAATCATGTCAGCGCGTTGCTCAGCGTGACCGGCTGCCAGCGTCGGGCGCAACTGGTGAAGTGGGAGCGGCACTGATGGCACTGTTGCAGCTATCCAGCCCCACCGTAGCAGCATCCACCGGCTCATCAATTGCCCAACTGTATGACGCCCTGCAACAGCCAACACTGGCAGACTGCCAGCAGCAGCTCTGTCAACAGCTGAGCCAGCAACTGCAGCGGGCCACCTTAGACTGGCAGGTGAGCACACCCTCGGGCCAACTGCTATCCCACTGTGGTTATATGCCAGCCGAGCAGGTCATGCCACCCCTGCCAGCTGCCCAACGCGCCCACCTGGCAACCCTGCCATTGCAACCGATACTGCACCCCTTAACCGGCGCGATGTTCAGCGCTTTCCCCCATCCCTGTAGCCTGCGCCAGCGCTGCCCACGCACTGGCCTGGTACATACGTTTTTTATCACATCACCAACGCAAGCCGGGCCACAGAGCCTGCTGGCCCGACGGCTGTCGCACCTGATCCATATCGACGCACTGTACCGACTCAATAGCGTGCGACGGCAGTGCCTCGGTGCGCAGCATGCCAGCGCGCTCTACGACGCCACCGCACGCCGTGTGGCACAAAGTCCCGCATTCCAGCAACAACGCCTGCTGACTGGCCCGGCAAAGCCTGTCAGCAACACAACCAGCACACAGGTAGAGATCTTCCGGGAGATACCCCCACAGCTATACCGGCTACAACCGCAAAACGGATTTACGGTGATCGATACCCTTACCCTGCCCGATGATTTCCAGGGATTGAGCCCACGGCAGAAACAGATCTGCTTCTACCTGGACCGGGCGCTGTCCAATCAACAGATCGCAGCAGCGCTGAACAGCGCCGAAAAAACACTGGAAAACCAGCTGACCACGCTGTATCGCAAGCTGGCGATCCGCTCACGGGCGCAGCTGATTCACCGGCTATGTGAGACTGCAACAGGTTCCATGTAACGGCCTAAGAATTCAGGGCGCCAACCTGGGTGGTAGAGAAACCGCCAGATCTAAAGAGGAAAGAAACCAGAGGAAAAAGCGAGGGCATCCAACGCCTGGGCCTGACGCATATTTCGTTTTAAGATGATCAGCAACAAACAAAGCCAGACCGGAGCCACGCAATGAACAGGATTCCCACCTGTATCAACTCTTTCCCGGAAATTTCGCTCCCTGCTCAGCAGCAGGTGTTTTCCCAGGGGCAGGCTTGCCAGTACTACATTGTTCTGACGTCCGGCAAGGTTAAAGTATTTACCCGCTCCGAGGATGGCCGTGAACTGGTGCTTTATCGGATACAGCCCGGTGAGGTCTGCATCCTGACCACCGCCTGCCTCATGGGCAATAGCCACTACTCTGCAGAGGCGATCACCGAAAGTGATATCAGCGCCCGTATAATCCCGCAACGGGACTTCAATCAGCTGCTTACCTCCTCAGAAACATTCAGAGAGTTTGTCTTCCATAACTTCAGCCAGCGTATGACCGAGTTGATGCAGCAACTGGAGCAGATCACCTTTGACAGTATTGAGCGACGCCTCAGCCACTTTATCTATCGAATGAGCGAAAACAGCGATCACCTGATCATGACCCATCAAGAAATTGCGACCGAAATTGGCTCTGCCCGAGAGGTCGTCAGCCGCAGCCTGAAAAAACTACAAGGCCGAGGCGCTATCAAGCTGAACCGGGGCACCATTGATATCATCAACCGCCCAGCGCTAAGAAAAAACATGCCTGTGTGACTATGTCACTGAGAGCCAGCGCCCAACTTCATATACTGCATACCAATCAACAGATAACGGCCAACTCCACTCACGCTGTTTATAACAGAGAGTCAGCCGTAGCCTTAAAAGGAGTTCTGATATGCAAAAAAATGAAGGTAACCTGGACCGTATTTTACGCATTATAGCTGGGCTGGTTTTGCTGAGCCTGACTATAATGGGCCCGCAAAGTATGTGGGGGCTGGCAGGCTTAATACCTCTGTTAACCGGCCTGGCAGGCTACTGTCCAATTTATTCTATTCTGGGCATTAACAGTTGCCCACTGAGAAAATAACACTGACCCTGAGGCTCTCATAATAAACCACTCAGCCTCAGGGCATTTGCCATGAATCCCAATCAGGTTTCACCGCAACACGGGTTGACCCACTCGCTTACTGGCGTACCGGGATACGCCCTGAAATTCGAGCAAAAAAAACAGCCGCCCGGTGTGATCTGTACGCGGCTGTTTTCCTTCAGACTTCCTGGTAGGACCAGGCGGATTCAAATCGCCGACCTACCATGTCAAAGAAGCCACGTCCTGACGGTAACTTAATGATATATAAAGGAAATATGTCATTTCAGACCGCTGCTTACCATCGTTTTCTATGCAAATAAAATCAATGAGTTACGGGGCATTTAGAAAATGATTCAGGCACCTGTAGCGTGAAAATTCAAGAACGTTTGCTGCGCTTGACAAGGTAACACTCTGCGTTACAATCTAACACAGTGTATTAGTAAGGAAGCCCA
>Ga0193950_1000213_pt1 | contig 14721 bp, 12 predicted proteins | sample BB_1_MG_FD_144485 | JGI IMG/M metagenome (GOLD analysis project Ga0193950, IMG submission 144485) | Microbial mat bacterial communities from the Broadkill River, Lewes, Delaware, United States - BB_1_MG | ecosystem: Environmental > Aquatic > Freshwater > River > Microbial mats | place: USA...
TACGCCGGTTAATACGGTACTGATTGCTGATACCCGTCGTAACGAGGTGATCGAGCGGGTGCGCGCGGCCTGCTCTGAAGGGCGGCAGCTGTACTGGGTCTGCACCCTGATTGAAGAGTCGGAACAGTTGCAGTGTCAGGCGGCTGAGGTGACCTGTGAGCAGCTGCGTGAAACCCTGCCTGAACTGCGGATCGGGCTGGTCCATGGGCGGATGAAGCCGGCGGAAAAAGCAGCGGTGATGGCGCAGTTCAAAGCCGCCGAGCTGGATCTGCTGGTGGCCACCACGGTGATCGAGGTGGGTGTCGATGTGCCTAATGCCAGTGTGATGATTATCGAAAACCCGGAACGGCTGGGGCTGGCACAGCTGCACCAGCTGCGGGGTCGGGTGGGGCGTGGTTCGGTGGAAAGCTTCTGTGTACTGATGTACCAGCAGCCACTGTCGCAGACGGGTAAAGAGCGACTGGCGGTGATGCGCCAGACCACTGATGGTTTCAAAATCGCGGAAAAAGACCTCGAACTGCGTGGCCCCGGTGAAGTGCTGGGTACCCGTCAGACCGGTGATATGCAGTTCCGTATAGCTGATCTGCAGCGCGACAGTGACCTGCTGGGGCGGGTACGTGAGCTGGCCGGGCAGATGGAGCAGTTCCCCCAGCAGTCACAGCAACTGGTCTGGCGCTGGCTGGGCCGGGGCGAAGAGTATGGCAATGTCTGACTGCTCGTTGGTGGAGAGAAGACTCAAAAATTAGCCGGGAGGTGGCATAGCCACAGGCTGGACAAGGCCGTAGAATCAGCGCCCGCTGATCATCGCTCAAGCGTGATGGTCGCAGCCATTCGTCGTGTACCTGGGGATATCAGGGTACGTATTGAATATGAAATAACGTCACCAGACGGGCCGAGACGGACACTCTGCAGTGCTGGCACAATTTGCGGGATACAGGCGTGATAAAACCCACAGAACAACAACTGGTGATGATTGAACAGCAGCTGGGTCGTTACCCACGCGGCCTGGTCGGGATTGCCCACCAGACCGCTGAGGGTGTACCAGTGGTACTACAGATGCGCTCACTGGTGGATGATCAGCCCTTTCCGACCCTGTACTGGCTGTGCAGCCGGGATCTGCACCGGGCACTGGCGCGAATTGAAGATCAGGGCTGGGTCAAGGCAATTGAAGCCGAACTGGCGGAAAATGATGACTTGCATAAAGCCTATCAGCAGGATCAGCGTGCCTATGTGGAAGCCCGCTGGCAGGCCATGGACCCGGCAGACCGGGCCCGCATTGATGAGCTGGGCTTTCTTGACCTGTTTAATCGCTATGGCATTGGTGGCATTGCCAACTGGGATAAGGTGCGTTGCCTGCATATGCAGTACGCCCAGCATCTGGTCATGGGTAATGTGATCGGCCGTCGGCTGGATGCCGAGTTTGACCTGACCGGGTTGAACATTCAGCTTTAATGGCCTGATGTAAGGCACAGGGAAACGCCCGTGGGCGAAGTGAGGGATCTGTGACGGTAAGATCTGAAGCCCCGGAGGCGTCAAAGGGCCGCTATGGCGTGTTATTACTGCTGAGCCTGTTATTGGGGCTGGCACTGGTTGTAGTGCTGGGCTGGCTGCCCTGGCAGCAGATGCAGCAGGAGGTGGAACGTCATCAGCACGAGTTGTTGCACAGGCTTCAGCTGACCACGGAGAATATTGAGCAACAGGCGCGAGTTGCCGCGGATGCGCTGGCGACTGACCTTCAACGAGACCCGTTTGTTTTGAGACTGGTTGATGCAGCCAACAGCCGCAGCCCGGAGGAGGTCGCCCGTAGTCGTCAGCTTTTGCTGAACCGGATGAAGTCTCGCTTTGAAGCGATGCAGGCGATGAATGTGCGCCAGTTCCAGTTTCACGACGCCAATGGCAACAGTTTTCTGCGGCTGCACCAGCCTGAGCGTTTTGGTGATTCTTTGTTATCGGTTCGACCGTCTCTGGTGCGGGTGATGCGCGAGCATAAACCGGTCAGTGTCTATGAGGCTGGGCGGGCCTCTGGTGGATACCGCAACCTTTACCCTCTGTTCAGTAATGGTCGTTATCTGGGTAGCCTGGAAATTGGTTTCAGTCCGGCGGTGATGGCATCCAGGCTCAAGGCCACCTTTGCCGGGGCACACTTTTATTTCCTTTCCAGAATCCCTGGCCAGGCGATGGCTGCCAGCCGTGACGGGTCACTGCGTTATCAATCACTGACTGGAATTGATGGCTTTGAGCTGGATCTGGCGGCCAGCGATGCTGAACAACAATGGTTAACGCTGTTTCTTGATGTTCAGGCCCAGCCGGTGCAGCACCAGCTGGCCAGTTTACTGCCGGGGGTTGTTTTACTGGGCCAGCGCTCTTTGCTAATCCAGCCGGTACAGGATCTGGCCGGACGCTACAGCGCCGCCATACTGGTATCAATGCCTGATACGTATCGGCAGCAGCTGCGCCAGGGGTTCGATAAACAGCTACTGATCGGCATGCTGATTATCTGCCTGTTGGTACTGGGGCTGGTCTGGACACGCTATCAGCGGGCTCAGGTAAACAGCGCTTTCACCCAGCTATCACTGGCGTTACAGGGCGGTGAAATGCGTCCCTGGGACTACTTCCCCCAACAAGGTCACCGGCTGCTTTTCAGTGCCATGGTGCCTGTGGATACCCGTGGCTGGCAGCAGCGCCGCAATACCGATTTCGATCGCTGGCTCAGCCATCTCCATCAGGAAGACCAGCCGCTGATTCGGGCTGAGGTTGACCGCCAGCTGCGCAATAACGGCGACACATTAACCCTTGAATTTCGGGTGAAGCGCGATGATTGCTGGCGCTGGATACTGGCTAACGGCCGGGCAATGGGTTTTAACAGCCGGGGCCAGGTGGAGCGCTTTTCCGGGGTTTACCGGGATATCACCGCGCAGAAACAGATGCAGCTGGCACTCGAACAGAGTGAGCAGAAATACCGTGCTCTGTTTGCCAGTAATAAAGCGGTTGAGCTGATTGTTGATCCGAAAGACGGGCAGATTGTTGATGCCAATCAGGCTGCGGTGGAGTATTACCGCTATCCGCGTCGTGAGCTGCTGGGCATGTGTATTCGTCAGATCAATAGCCTGAGCACGGAAGCGATTCAGCAGGAAATGGAACAGGCAAAACGTGAGCAGCGAAGCCATTTTCATTTTCGTCACCGGTTGGCTGATGGGCAGGTGCGCGATGTTGAGGTGTACTCCGGGCCGATCGTGATGGCGGATGGTCACCGTTATCTGTACTCCATTATCCACGATATTACCGACCGCGAGCAGGCTCGACAGGCACTGCAGGAAAGTAAAACACGCTTTGATTCCCTGTTCAGCGCGTCCATGGATGGCATCCTGATGGTTGATAGCCGGGGTCAGCTGGAGTACTGGAACCGGGCGGCGGCTGAAGCACTGGGAGATAAAACAGAGTTGATCCGTGGAAAGCCGCTGCCATGGAGCTGTCTGGCCGTAGATGACCTTGCCTGGCTGCGAGAACAGCGCCATCAGGCGATACGCGGGGTTGTGCTCAGCCCGAAGGACCGCTTGCGCGAGTTCTGCCTGACCCAGCCAGATGGCCAGCAACGCTGGCTGGAAGTGGCAATCTCCAGCTTCCGCCAGGCCCGTTGCTGGCACTTTGTTGCAGTGATTCGCGATATTACCGAGCGCAAACAGCAGGACAGGGCGTTGCAGCAGGCGCAGATCGCGTTTGAAAACACCATGGAAGGGATTGTCATCACCGATACATCTAACCGGATTGTCAGTGTTAACCGGGCGGTGGAGAGTATTTCGGGTTATAGCCGTGAGGAGTTGATTGGCAAACCACCGTCTACCTTCAGCTCTGGAGCCCATGGCGAAGCGTTTTACAAAGCGATGTGGCAGACCCTGATGACGACAGGACACTGGCAGGGGGAGATCAGTAACCGGCACAAAGGTGGCCGCATCTACACCGAATGGCTGAATATTAATGAGGTGAAAAATGATGCAGGCCAGGTGTGTAACTATGTGGCTGTGTTCTCAGATATCAGCGACCTCAAGGCTTCCCGTGAACGGCTGGACTATCTGGCCCATCATGATCTGCTGACCGGATTACCAAACCGGCTGGTATTCCGGGAGCGCCTGGAGCAGGGCATTCTGCGAGCACGGCGTAGCACCGCGCCGGTGGCAGTACTGTTTATCGATCTGGACCGCTTCAAGCATATTAACGATAACCTGGGCCACGATGTGGGGGATGAGCTGCTACAGGAGGTTGCCCAGATTCTCAGTGCTCAGGTACGTGATTGCGACACGGTGGTACGGCTGGGTGGCGATGAATTCAGCATTATCATGGAAAACTTTACTGATCTGGATGCGCTGGCCAGCCGTGCGGGGCGGTTGATCGACAGCTTGTCACGGCCCATCCTCACCAATTCTGGTCACGAGTTGAGAATTGGTGCCTCCGTGGGTATCGCGGTATATCCGCAGGATGCGACGGATGCCACCTCGCTGGTCAAGCATGCTGATATTGCAATGTACCGTGCCAAAGAGCTGGGTAAGGGGCGTTATGAGTTTTATAACCAGCAGATGACAGATGCTGCCCGTCAACGCTTCAGTATGGAGGCCGCGCTGGAAGGGGCGCTAGCGGCGGATGACCAGATCCAGGTGTTCTACCAGCCGCAGATTGATCTCAAGCGCGGCGGTATCTGTGGGCTGGAGGCGCTGGTACGCTGGCAGCACCCGGAGCTGGGCCTGGTCGGGCCGGATCATTTTATCCCGCTGGCAGAAGAAAATGGCATGATTCACCGCATCGGTCTGCGGGTGACCGAGCTGGCGCTGGCTGATCTGGCACAGTTGCGTGAGTCGGGACAGTTCAGCGGACTTATGGCGATCAATATCTCTACCCTTGAGCTGGAAAGTCCGGCATTTGCTGATCAGATGCTGGCGCTATGTCAGCGTTATGGGCTGGTGGAGTCGATCGAGCTGGAAGTGACAGAAACCGGGCTGGGGCGGCATCCAGAGCGCTTCTTTGCTCATCTGCGTAAACTGCGCGCCTGTGGTTTTAAAGTGGCGATTGATGATTTTGGTACCGGCCACTCGACGCTAATTCGATTAAAGCAGTGTCCGTCGGATTTCCTGAAGATTGACCAGACCTTTATCAGGAGCCTGCCTGCGGACCTTGATGATCTGGTCATAACCCGGACCATTGTATCCCTGGGTCAGAGCCTGGGCCAGCGGGTGGTAGCTGAGGGCATTGAAACGGCAGAGCAGGCTGCGTTGCTCAGCCATATCGGTTGCGATATTGGCCAGGGGTTCTTTTTCAGTAAACCACTAAGTCTGACGGACCTGCAGCAGTACCTGGCGACACAGCCTGCACCACGTTCCAACCCTGTACTGGATAGCTGGCTGGAATAGTCGCAGTGCTGTTGCGCGGGTACAAAAAAAGCAGGCGCAGCCTGCTTTTTTGTGTCATCGAAGCGATTCGATATCAGTTGCCTGTCAGCTGTTTATATTTGTCCATCAGCTGATCCTGGCTTTCTACGTGGTCCGGGTCTTTAGGGATACAGTCCACCGGACACACCTCTACACACTGTGGTGTGTCGTAATGACCCACACACTCGGTGCACTTGGATGCCTCGATTTCATAGATTTCATCACCCGGAGAGATGGCCTCATTCGGACATTCCGGCTCGCATACATCACAGTTGATGCATTCGTCTGTAATCATCAATGCCATGGCTGGCTACCTCACCTCACTGAGTATGATTTTAACTGTCCAGCAGCTCTTTCAGTGCCTGATTGACTGCTGGATGAACAAATTTGCTGACGTCGCCGCCCAGGGTGGCGATCTCCCGAATCAGTGTCGAGGAGATAAATGACAGTTGTTCCGCAGGAGTCAGAAAGATACTTTCGGCCTGCGGTGCCATATGACGGTTCATATTGGCAAGCTGGAATTCATACTCGAAGTCGGATACTGCTCGCAGACCCCGCAAAATAACTTTAGCATCATACTGCTCAACGAGATTCGCCAGCAGGCCTGAGAAGCCGACAACGCGAACATTGGGCAGATGCGCAAAGGTGGTCTGCGCCAGTGCGACGCGTTGTTCCAGCGGCAGCAGCGGGCGTTTTTTCGGGCTGGAGGCGACGGCGACCACGATATCATCAAAAATACGTGCTGCGCGTTCCACCAGATCGGTGTGACCATTTGTAATCGGGTCGAATGTACCTGGGTAAACTACGGTGTTCATATCCGGCTATACCAATGAAATTGCTCAAAATATTAGCAATCATGCAATCGCGGCATGTTAACGGAATTGCCAGGGTCGCACAAATACTATAATTGCACATGTTGATGCTGGTCAGTTATAAAAAGAAACACTTATATTTCCCGTTGGAATAAAAATATCAGGGAGTTGCTATGAAAAAACAACTGATGCGTGGCCTGCTGGTTGCGCTGAGTGCCGTGACACTGGCGGGCTGTCAGGCCTTGCAGACAGTTGACCGCGGGCTTTACCAGGCGGCTGAGCGGGTCAGTGAGCGGGATAGGGTAACGGGCCAGCGTAGCCTCAGCCTGGCCGATCGAAATGCCCAGATTCAGCAGGGTAACGGTTATATCAAGCAGTTGCTGGATGCTGAGAAGAAGGCCGGGCGCAAAGTGAACAGTGAGCTGGATGCCGCTCAGTATAAGCGGCTGGTGCGGGTGTTTGACCGTATCCACCAGGTCAGCCACCTGCGCGAGGAGCGCTGGATCCCGCTGCTGATCGAACGGGATTCGTTTAACGCTTTCACCACGGGCGGCACCTACATTGTGGTTCATTCCGAGCTGATGAAGCAGCTCAGTGATGACAACGAGCTGGCGGCGGTAATTGGCCATGAAGTGGCGCATACAGTCGCCAACCATCTGGGTGAATCCCAGAGCCACCAGATGGCCAGCCGTCTCAGTGGCTCCAAATCTGCCGCCCGCAAAGGCTATCAGGCGGCGTTTACCCACGAGAATGAGCGTGAAGCGGACCGGGTCGGTGTGCTTTACAGCGCCCTGGCGGGGTATGACCCGGCTGCAGGCAGTAAGATCTGGCAGCGCCAGTATCTGCAGCAGGGCAATGCTCGTACCCTGTTCGCCCACGATCACCCGGTGAATGCAGAGCGGGCAGCTGAAAACCGCCAGGTGGCGGAACGGGTGCGCAGTTATTACACCCCAGGCAAGCAGAATCCGCGTTATGCTCAACTGCTGGTGAATAATACCTTGTGGCAACAGAAAGCTGATGGCCCGGCTGCCGGTGAGGGGGGCGGCCTGATGGCGGTACTGTCTACTGCTGCCGGTGCTTATATGCAGCATGAGCAGACCAAATCAGAAATGCGCCGCCAGCAGCAGCAAAGTGCCTTTGTGAAAGCCATTGAGCAGCGTATGAAACTGATCAGTGCAGAGCAACTGGCCGATGGCAGCCTGGAGACCCGCTGGCAGTTTCAGGCCAGTAACCCGCCACTGGAAAACCTGGTGATGGGGTTAATGGTTAAAAACGGTAAGAAAGTTGAAAGGGTTGTCGCGCATATTAATGGGCGGGTTGCTCCTGGTCAGCGTTTTCCAGCACACTTTGTGTTGCCCGCATCGCTGAAAGGGGCCGATATTAAAAAGCTGCCGACTCGCTTTTATGTTGATGATGTTGAGCCGTCGCAATGAGTTAAGGCTCACAGTCACGGTATAAAAAGGGTTGGCGCATAGCACCAGGGAGGAGCAGATGGCACGGCGGACCAAGCAAGAAGCAGAGCAGACCCGGCAGGCATTACTGGATACGGCTCTGAGGTTGTTCAGTGAACGCGGTATCGGTCAGACCAGCCTTAAGGATGTCGCAGCTGAAACCGGGGTTACCCATGGTGCTTTGTACTGGCACTTTAAAAATCGAGAGGATCTGGTTCAGGCGCTGTATGAGCGCTCGCGGCTGCCACTGGATGAGTTGCAGCTGGAGCAGATGCAGGCCGCCCGCCAGGATGGCATCAAGGCGCTGGGTGATTTCCTGCTGCAGTGGTGTGAGATGCTGCTGGATAACAGTCAGCATGGCCAGATCTGGCAGGTTTTTCATCGTGGCAGTGCCCAGACACCGGAGCTGGTGGCCCTTAGCGAGGCGATCGAGCAGGAGCATGCCGAGTGGCGGGACCGGATCAGTCTGTTTGTGAAAAATGCTCGTAAACAGAAACAGATCAAGCTCAAAGTGAAAGACCCGGCGGAACTTGATTCCGCCGCAGCCAATCTGATGGTGCTGGTGTTCGGGCTGATTGACAGCCAGCTGACTGCACCGACCCTGGTGACCCCTGAAAATACTTTCAAGCCGGTTATCCGCACCTACCTTAAGGGCATGCAATCCTGATCTGCTGTGGCGTCTGTCGCTCAGTGGATCAGGTGTTATCTGCTGGCTGGGTATGGTACAGCCGGTAGCTGACCTGGCCTGCTTTCTTCTGCCGGTGTTCATGCCAGTCCGCCGGGGTGCCCGGGTCGGCCAGACGGGATTCTGTCTCTACGTAGACGATGGCCTTTTCGGCCAGTAACCCATTATTGACCAGCGCTGCGCAATCGCCAGCCACTTTGCCCTGGTTAAAGGGCGGGTCCATAAAAACGATATCAAACGGCTTGCGCTGTGCACCGCTTTGCAGGCTCAGCCACTGGTCCGCAGAGGCGTGTATCAGCTCACCATCGCTACTGTTCAGCAGCTTCAGATTCTCACCTAACTGACGGATCACCTGACTGTCCCGGTCCACAAAGGTGCAGCTGGCCGCGCCACGGGACAGGGCTTCTAGCCCCAGTGCACCGCTACCGGTGTACAGGTCCAGACAGCGTGCCCCGGCAATGTGGGGCTGCAGCCAGTTGAACAGGGTTTCACGGACCCGGTCCGGGGTCGGGCGCAAGCCGTCGATGGCCGGGAACGGAATTTTCCGCCCCCGCCACTGGCCACCGATAATGCGCAGGGTGGACAGTGGGGCTTTGCTGTTACGGGTGTTTCCACGGGGTGTCGGGCGGGCCATCAGGGTTCTCAGGGTTGGTTATCAATACGCAGACTGTACTGCTGTTGCGGGTTGAAACGCGCACGGGTGGCCGTGGCAATTTCGTCGGTGTTCAGGGTGTCGAGCTGTTGCTGATACTGGCTCAGGCTATCCAGTGGTAACTGATAGCGTGCCATCAGGCTCAGCGCACCGAGCTGGCTGGCAGCGGTTTTATTGATCCCTTGCCAGTACTGGCGTAATTGCTGGCGGGCCTGCTCAACCAGTTCGGCGTCAATATGCTGGCTGAAGGCCTCCAGCTGGCTGTTATTAAGAGGCAGCGTACTGGCAAAAATAACGGCCTGATAGCCGCCGTCATGCAGACTTTTCCACTGCAGCCGGTACTGAATGTCGCGAGCGACCGGGAACTGTTGCAGTGCCAGTTGGCTGGTGGCGGCGATCAGTCGCTGTTGCACATAATCTGGCTCGGTTCGGGCGGGCAGGGTGCTGGCGATCAGTAGTAGCGACTGGCTGGAACTCAGTTCCAGAGTGGTGCGACCTGACAGGACGGCCTGGGGTGCCGAGTGACTGCGCTGGCGGCTGTCCGGCAGCTGTGTGCTGAGGGCTTCGGCCCGTTCCTGAGCGTCGTCGCCCGCGAGAATAAAGCGTGGCTGACTGAACAGTTCGCTCCATGCCAGGGGCAGCGGTTTGCGAGCGCCGAGCTGGTTGCCCAGGGTGTTGAGCAGCTGCTGTTCCGTCGCTTTATCGTTCAGGTAACGACGGGCCTGAATCTGTTGCAGCTGAGCCTGCCACTGGCTGGCATCCACTGGCGCCGATAGCCCGCCCCATAGCGTATTCAGCGCAGGTAGCCCCTGCTGGCCAGGCTCGATACTGATGCTGAGGTAGTCATCCGCCACCTGTACCTGGAAGGGGTTCTCTGTTCCCAGCTGTTGCTGCAACCGTTCACTGAGAATACTGGCGCGCCAGTGCTGACGGTTCTGCTCGGCGGCACTGAACGCGCTGGCGGTGGGCAGCAGTATCACCAGCTGCGCCGGCAGCTCGCTGTCAGTGCTCTGCAGCCAGTACAGCGGCTGATTATCGACCTGGCCCTGGGGGCGTTCTGCCGGTTTGCCCATGTTGGCCAGCCAGTAGATGGCGAACAGGCAGCCGACCATCAGCACTTTGAGGTAGGTGCGGTTAAACAGTGGTTTATATTCAGTGCTCATAAGCAGGCTCCAGAGTATGCCGTTGGGCAAGCGCTCTATGATAGAATAACCGGCTTTGAATTGAAGCCCTGCGGGCCTTTTCTGGTGACTCGGTTATATCGCTTTTTGCTGATTTACAGCAGCCGGAGCGTCCGAACGTGCGCTTGCAGTATGGCTGCAAGGGTGCTGCCGAGGCTGGAACAGCCGCTGTTCTGAATGAGAATTTGCCATGTTTAAGAAACTGAAATCCCTGTTTGGCAAACCAGCGCCAGATGCTGAAGCGTTGCCCCAGGACCCGCAAGACGCGCCGCAGGCGCCTGCGGAGCCCGCGCCCCAACAGGATGCGTCCGCCGTTGAGCCAGTGGTCGAAGTTGCTGCACCTGCGCCTGAACCGGTTGTTGTTGCCGAGCCAGAGCCCGCTCCGGTTGTTAGCGCGCCTGAGCCTGAAGTAGAACCTGAGCCTGCTGCTGCGCCCGTCGCCGTTAGTCAGCCAGCGGTTGTGGTCGAGCCTGAGCCTGAACAGAAAAAAGGCTGGTTCAGCCGAATCAAAAAAGGTCTGAGCCGGACCAAGTCTAATCTGACTGAACAGCTGAGCAGCCTGTTTCTGGGCAAGAAAGAGATTGATGAAGAACTGCTGGAAGAGATCGAAACCCTGCTGCTGATGGCGGACGTGGGTATCGAAGCGACCAGTGAGATCATTCAGCGCCTGACCGACCGGGTGGAGCGCAAGCAGCTGGCGGACGCTCCAGCGCTGCATGTCGCGCTGAAAGAGGAACTCAGTGGTCTGTTGCAGGGTGCGGAGCAGCCGCTGGACCTGGATAGCCATGAAGGCCCGTACGTTATCCTGATGGTCGGTGTAAACGGTGTCGGTAAAACCACCACCATTGGTAAGCTGACCAAGCGTTTCCAGGCGGAAGGCCGCTCGGTGATGCTGGCGGCCGGGGATACCTTCCGTGCGGCAGCCGTGGAGCAGCTGCAGGTATGGGGTGAGCGTAACGATGTCCCCGTGGTTGCACAGCACACGGGTGCCGACTCTGCCTCAGTGATTTTCGATGCCGTACAGTCGGCCCAGGCCAAAGGCGTAGATGTGCTGATTGCCGATACTGCTGGGCGTCTGCAGAACAAGGATCACCTGATGCAGGAGCTGGAGAAGGTGGTGCGGGTGATGCAGAAACTGGCACCGGGCGCGCCGCATGAGGTGATGCTGGTGCTGGATGCGGGTACCGGTCAGAACGCCATGAGCCAGGCGAAAACCTTTAAAGATGCGGTGGGCGTCAGCGGTATTACCCTGACCAAACTCGACGGTACAGCCAAGGGTGGCATTATCTTTGCCATTGCCAAACAGCTGGAATTGCCAATTCGCTTTATTGGTGTCGGTGAGCAGGTTGATGATCTGCGGCCCTTTGTGGCGCAGGAATTTGTTGACGCACTGTTTGACGAAAACAAGGAGTAAGCGTCGCCATGATCCGCTTCGATAATGTGAGCAAATGCTATGAAACCGGCCATGAGGCGCTGTCTAATGTCAGTTTCGCCCTGGAAGACGGTGAGATGGCATTTCTGACCGGCCACTCCGGTGCCGGTAAAAGCACCCTGATGAAGCTGATCATGCTGATGGAGCGGCCAACCCGTGGGCATGTGTTTGTCGGTGAGCAGAACCTGGCCGGGCTGGATCGCAAGCAGATTCCTTACCACCGCCGCCGGATCGGCGTGGTGTTTCAGAACCATCAGCTGCTGTTTGATCGCACGGTGTTCGATAACGTCACTCTGCCGCTGATGATCTGTGGTTTCAGCCCGCGTGATGCGGGTCGTCGTGCCCGTGCTGCGCTGGATAAGGTGGGGCTGCTGACTAAAGAGAAGATGAACCCCATCGCATTGTCGACCGGGGAGCAGCAACGGGTGGGCATTGCCCGTGCCATCGTCCACAAACCTCAGGTGCTACTGGCGGATGAGCCCACCGGTAACCTTGACCCACAGCTGTCGGAAGAGATTATGCGGCTGTTTCTGGAGTTTAACCGTCACGGCACCACCGTGCTGATCGCCAGCCATGATATGGGGCTGATTCAGCGGATGCGGGTTCGGATGCTGTCATTGCAACAGGGCAGGCTGGCAGCAGATGGCTGAGCAGAATAACCGTCGACGTGGCGCACAGCGCCTGGACCCGCAAGTAAAACCTACTGTAAAACGCACCGCCAGTGCCACCAGTGGCCGCAAGCCGCGTCAGGCTAAAGCGCTGCGCTATGATTCGGATAACCATTGGCAGACGGCGAAAACAGCGTTCTCCCGCTTGCTGACAACACCGGCCGCAACACTGATGACGGTGGCGGTACTGGCGATTGCGCTGGCACTGCCCGGCGTGCTGTACAGTGGCCTGAAAAATGTTCAGCAGGTGGCCGCCAGCTGGGAAGGTGATCCACGTATTGCGTTGTACCTGGATCTGTCGGTGGATGATCAGCAGGCTGACAGTATCAGCCGAATGCTGTTGCTGCGGGATGATCTGGCGGCGGTTGAGCTGATCAGCCGGGCCGATGGGCTGGCCGAGTTCCGCGCATTGTCCGGTTTTGGTGATGTACTGGAGTATCTGGACCAGAATCCGATTCCGGCGGTGATTACGGTACAGCCGCACCCCATGAGTAACGATGAGCTGATCGAGTTGCAGCAACAGCTGGAGATGGAAGATGGTGTGGCTGAAGCCCAGCTCGATATGGCCTGGGTACAGCGGCTTAACAGTGCACTGGAGGTTGCTAAACGGGTCGTGGTGATGTTGGGCCTGTTGCTGGCAACCGCCGTGTTGCTGGTGATTGGCAACACAGTGCGAGTGTCGATTGAAAGTCGGCGTGAAGAGATTCTGATTGCCAAACTGGTGGGAGCCACTGATAGCTGGGTACGGCGACCGTTTCTGTATACCGGTGCCTGGTACGGTTTTCTCGGTGGCCTGTGTGGCTGGGGATTGATCCAGCTGGCGCTAATGTTAATTGATACCCCGGTGCGGGAACTGGCCGGTTTATATAACAATAGCTTCAGCCTGCTGGGGCTGGGTGTGGTTGATACCGTGTTGCTGATCAGCTTCAGCCTGCTACTGGGGCTGGTCGGTGCCTGGGTGGCGGTCAGCCGTTATCTGCGGGCAATTGAACCGCAGTAACATTGCGGTAAGATTACTACTTTGTAATAGCTGCCCGGCAATGCTTGAACATTGTGCAGCTGCTGGCTATTCTGCTTCATCCCGGCATCTACCGGGCAGGATAAGATCGACATCAACGCGGGATGCGTTATTTCAATGGGGTGTTCCCCGTTGTTCAGCAAGATATAGATGAGGGTTTAAATGAGCAACAGCTTGCAAGTTATCGGTAACCTTTCTCCTGGCCGTAACCTGGATGCCTACATGGCGTCGGTGGGTGCTATTGCAGTACTGAGCGTGGAAGAGGAACGTACACTGGCTGAGCGTCTGTTCTATAAAGAAGACCTCGAAGCGGCCCGCCAGCTGGTGATGGCCCACCTGCGCTTTGTTGTTCACGTTGCCAAATCCTACTCCGGCTATGGCCTGCCACTGGGTGACCTGGTGCAGGAAGGGAATGTTGGCCTGATGAAAGCGGTTAAGCGCTTTGATCCGTCCGTTGGTGTCCGCCTGGTGTCCTTTGCAGTGCACTGGATCAAGGCTGAGATGCATGAATATATTCTGCGTAACTGGCGGATCGTAAAAGTCGCCACTACCAAGGCCCAGCGCAAGATGTTTTTCAATCTGCGTTCACGCAAGAAGAGCCTGAGCTGGATGAACGATGCTGAGGTCGATGCTATTGCTCAGGACCTGAATGTTGAGCCTCAGGTGGTGCGCGAAATGGAAGGCCGCATGGCATCTGTGGATACCTCATTTGACCCACTGGGTGCTGACGATGATGAACGCTCCTACAGTGCTCCGGCCCTGACGCTGGAAGACCACAGTGCAGACCCTGCCATGCAGGTTGAAAATGCCAACTGGGCCAGCGATGAGCAGCAGCGTCTACTACAGGCGATGGACAGTCTGGACGATCGCAGCCGGGATATTCTGGCCCGGCGCTGGTTGGCTGAAGACAAAGCCACCCTGCATGACCTTGCTGCTGTTTATGGAGTATCAGCAGAGCGTATTCGCCAGCTGGAAAAAAGCGCCATGAACAAAATCAAAAAGGCGATGACACTGGTGGCCTGAGCCCTGGTGATTCACGCTGACCAAGCCGCCTGTGGGCGGCTTTGTTGTATCTGGCCTGTACTGCGCCTGGTGTAACCGGTGAACAGCATTAGCCCCGGCACCGTGCTATCCGCTATAATCTGCCGCCATTATTCTGTCATCCAGCAAAGAGAGCAGCCATGTCGGCCCGCCTGATGTTACTGATCGCAACCCTCTATGGCTTCAGCGCCGTTGCGCTGGGTGCGTTCGGCGCTCATGCACTGAAAACTGTGCTGAATGACTATACTGGCCCGGTATATCAGACGGCGGTGAACTACCAGTTTTACCACTGCCTGGCGCTGCTGACCGCAGGGTTGCTACAGCTGCAGCTGAACCACCGTGGTTTCCGTCTGGCCGGGCTCTG
>Ga0193950_1000214_pt1 | contig 14707 bp, 22 predicted proteins | sample BB_1_MG_FD_144485 | JGI IMG/M metagenome (GOLD analysis project Ga0193950, IMG submission 144485) | Microbial mat bacterial communities from the Broadkill River, Lewes, Delaware, United States - BB_1_MG | ecosystem: Environmental > Aquatic > Freshwater > River > Microbial mats | place: USA...
GGTCTTAAATCTACTGCTAGTGTATCTACTCAATTAGGTCAAAAGAGACTTAAAGACATATTTGCGGCAACAGGAGCAGCTGCAGGAACAGGCGCAGCTAAACAGATAGCAGCTGAACAAGGTTTGCAATCTCAATTAGGTGCATTAGATGTACAAGAATCGCAAGAAAGAGCACAAATCGCTAAAGATATATCAGACATTCAAAGCGAAAAAGCTTTTTTAGAAAGACAAATTAAAGCGGGTACTGCTACTGCCGAAACGCAAGCTAAATTAGAATCATTACAAGCCGAGCAAGAAGCAGCAGCAAGAGAAGCGGAAATTAACTCAGAAAGAGAATTTCAATTGTTCAAGCAATCTCTAGATCAGTTTAACGAAATTGAAACCATTAATTTAAAAAATTCACTTGATAGAGATAATAAGGTACTAGATGCAGAGATTGAAAGACTAGAAAACATTCAATTATTTGAGCAAGATGTGCAACTTAAAGCGCAAGCTGCTGAAGATGCAAGAAGATTGCAAAGTATGCGTAACTCTAATTCTGTTAAATTAGCCGAGATTAACAATAAAGCTGACGAAGAACAGATAAGACTAAGAGGCGAACAAGATAGGGCTACGGCTCAATTTAAAGAGGATATAAGGGGCGCAGAAGTAGCAGATGATTTTAAACCTAATGTATCAACTTTAAATGCATCTTTGAAAAATGCATTAGGAGACACTTCTTTTATGGATTCCGAGGAAGTTAAAATTAATACTATGAATTGGATGATTAGAAATGCTGATTTATTTGATGCTAATAGTTTGATGGATATGCTTACTAGAAACAATATATCACCACAAGAATTAGAAGATTATGAAAATAGATTAGAGCAGGCTGCAACTACACCACCATTTCAATAGGAGGGGTTTATGGGAAAACTAACAGATTTATTAAAAGGAAAATCCGAATTTGAAACCCTCGACCTTTCAGTTAAAAGACCTACATTTGAGACTCAATCACAAAAAATAGGTCAAGCTATAACGGGTGCTACTGGTGGTAGGAAACTATCTGACTTGTTAAAGCAACCCGAACCTAGATTTACTACTAAACCTACTGATTCTACACCTATACCAGTCGATAGAGCGGGTATTGCTCGTCAAAAGGCAGAAGAACGTAAAACAGATAGGATTACAACTACATCAGAAGCTAGACAAAAAGAAACTACTAGAGAAGCTACTTTGAAAGGTGCTGAAGAAAGACTTCAAAACCTATTAGCAGAAGCTAAAGAAATCGAACGTAGTCCTGAGCCTGACTTTGCAAGACAAAATGAGTTAACTAAACAGATTTTAGAAACTCGTAATGTTATAACAGGATCGCAAAAAGGTTTTGGTACAGGGATAAGAGAAGCGTTTGGGTTCGAACCTACCGCTAGATTCGGCGCACAACAAGCTACACCCGAGAGAGCAGAAGCAGCAGAACAAGCTATAGAAACTGCTAGAGGACAATCAGGCTTTGGAGCGGGTAGAGTTGTAGGAGAAATCGGCAAACAAGCAGCATTATACGCAACTGTAGGTGCAGCACTTAAAGGCACCGAACTTGGTCGAGCGTTATCAGCTCAACTAGGTAGTAAATTTGGTAAAGCTGGTACATTTGCAGCAGATCAATTAGTTGATTTATTTGTAGATACAGTTATACAAACACCACAAGAACTAAAACGAGGTGATACACTAGGTAAAATGGGTATGAATCGCCTTATTGATATCGGCATGAACTTAGGTATAGGTATAGGCGGAGAGTTCCTTAAAAGCTTGAAAACTGCTGATAGTGCAGGATTCGAAAAGGCAGTTAGTGCTTTAACGCCTGAAGAAGCTTCAAAGGTTAGAAATGCTTTAGGTGCTGATTTGCAAGTACCTAGTACACTTAAAACAGAAGTTCCGCAATTGCAAGCTGTTAAAGGTTCAGAAGTATTAACTCAACCTAAAATAGGACCTACTAGACCTAATATTGATGATTTCCAAGCGTGGAGGAGTAAAAATTTTGGTGGTGCTACAGGAAGAATGCCGGAAGGTGATATAAAAGCTGTTAGAGATTTGTACTTTGAAGATACTGGTAAATATATCGATAATGCAGATTTGGAAACTTTTAGAAAAGGAACAACAGAACAATTATTCGAAGAAACTTCAAAAAGGTTTGAACCATTGGCAGAAGTTCCAAAGAAACAAATGACAGCGCCATACAAAAACTTACAAACAGATGTGGATATTCCTGTGGGTAAGCCTAAAAAACTTAGCGATTTGTTAAAAACGGATCAAGTTAAAACAGAAATTCCTACTAAAACTGTAGTGGAGCAACCGTTGCAAGATGTAGCTACTAAAGCTATCAAAGAAGAACCTTCTGCAGTTAAGGAGATAATTTCTCCACGAACTCCTGATTTTGCAGAACCTATTGTAGGAACAAGTAAATCACCATTCATCGAAAGAATACAAGACTTCACTAAGAAAGATCCTACTACAGCTAAATTAAGAAGAGAGCTTGCTAAACTTGATGAATTACCAACTACTTCTAACGAAGCTAGAACTTTAGCAGCTAGACAAGTTTTAAGCGACAATTTTGAGGGTGCAGTTAAATTAGCTAGCGACGGTAGACAATTCGGAAGTAGAATTGAATCTGAAATAGGTAGATTAGCAGTAGATGAACTTCAAAGACTAGGAAGACACGCTGAATCTGTGGAATTAATTGCTAAAATGTCAGAAAAATTTAGAGCGGCAGGTAAAGATATACAAGCTGCTAGTATGTGGGCGAAAACGTCACCTGAAGGTATGCAAAAGTGGGCTATCGATACATTAGAAAACGCAGAAGTTAATGTAGACAAGAAGCTTATACAAGAAGTAGGAGAAGATATGCGTAAAATTAACGCTATGACTCCTGAAGAACTTGCTAAAATGGTAGGCGAAAAGCTTGGCAAGGGCGAAAGTAAAAAATTACTTGATTCTATTCAAAATTCGTTTAGCTTCGAACAACTAAAATCGGTTAATACAGCTATAACTATGCAGAAAGTAATGGACAAAATTCCTGTATTGAAAGCAAGGAAGCTATCAACCGCACAAGCTATGTCGCATTTGTTGAATCCTAGAACATTCCTTAGAAACATTGGTGGTAATACTATTTCTATTGGTGCTGAAATACTTAGTAGAACTCCCGCATCTGTAGCGGATAGAGCGTTTTCTGCATTTACAGGCAACAGAACTGTAATGGCTAATATGCCTAAGTGGAAAAAATCGCTTAACGAAGGGTGGAAACAAGGGAAAAGATCGTTTTTTGAAATAAAAGCAGGGGTAGGGCGTGGTAAATCAGGTAAATATGAAGCTTTATTTGGTAACACGTTCAAATCTAAGATAGGGCAATCAGGAGAAAAGCTGTTATCCCTATCATTACAAACACCTGACGAATTTTTTAAAGGTTTTACTAAAGCTGATTCTTTATTTAATCAAGTTCAAGCTAGACTAGGTAAAGATGTTAGAAAATGGTCTTTTGATGAAGTTATGGAAAAAGCTACAGCAGAAGAAATACAACAAGCACTTAAAGAAACCGAATTTGTTACGTTCCAAAACGATAGTATGTTAGCAGATTTAATGAGTAAAACTAAAAAAGGATTAAACACAGCATCTACTGCAATAGCGGGTAAAGTGCCAGGATTCAAAGGTATGTTTACTGAAGATTTTGGGTTAGGTGATATGGTCCTTAAATACACAAGAGTACCAGGCAACATTATCACTAGAGGTTTCGAATATTCTCCTTTAGGGTATGCTAAGGCTGCAGATAATATTTTTAACCTTATGAAACACGGTACAGAATTAACGCCTCAAATGCAAAGAGAATTATCAATGCAAATAGGTAGAGCGACAACAGGTACAGGATTATTAGCTTTAGGAATGAAACTAAATGATTTGAATATCATTACAGGTGCCGAACAATCTAAAGATTATGATGTAGGAGCATTTAACAGAGCGGAAGGTTTAGGAAACTATAAAATAAACATGAGTGCTTTAAGAAGACTTGCTTTAGGAGAAGATCCAACACCTCAATCAGGCGATACTATCGAATCTATGAATTGGTTGCAACCTTTAGTAACACCAATAGCAGTAGGAGCAAGATTATCACAAGAAAAACCAGGGACTCCACAAGAAGCAACAAAAGCTTTGGCTATGGGTACTTTTGAAGAAGCTATGGATCTGCCTACTTTGTGGGTAATTAAAAAGATGTTTTACGAAAGTATGAGTGGTGATTCTACACCTTATGATGTATTGTCAGTTCCAGTCAAAGAAGCTATACCTGGTTTTGTGCCATCAACAGTTAGACAGCTATCGCAAGTTGCTGATCCTACTGTTAGAGAAACTAAATTTGGCGCTACCGTACCTGTATTAAAAGAATTAACGCCACTATTAGGCGAAGAAGCTACAGGAAAGATTCAATCTAATATTCCTTTCTTATCTAAAAAACTATTACCTAAGATTGATGTATTAGGGCAAGAACAAACTAGAACGCCTGGAGTATTCCCTAATCTTATTAGTCCGTCAACTAGAACCACATTCGAACCAACTAGTTTTGGTGAAGATTTAAGAAAAGTTGCAGACTTAACAGGCAAGACTAATATATTCCCTGATAGAAAGCCACCTAAGACAACTACTAACCCTAGAGGCGAAAAAACACCATTAACGCCTGAGGAATCTGTAAGATGGCAAGAAGTAGAAGGGCAGTTTGTAGCACAAGAATATGCAAAATTATTAAATCGTGTTACAATTAATACAGAACAAGATGCTTTGAAGGTTGCAAAACTTTTAGAAAACATCAAAAGAAAAGCAAGCGAAAGAGCAAAAGATGACTTATTTAAGAATAGAGGTGAATAGTATGTTAGTGCCTATTTTTACAGTATTATTGTGGGGTAGTGTGGTTTGTTTGGTATTAAAAAATATATATAAAACAACGGTTAAAGTATGGAGGTCCAATAATGGCAGAATATAAAACTTGTCAAGGTTATAACGAATTAGACAAACGTCTTATAAAAGTTGAAACTGAGCAAAGCAATATGAAATCTGACATAACAGAAATAAAGCAATCTTTAAAAGAAAATAAAGTATTTACAATTACAATACTAGCTACTAGTTTGGTAAGTGCAGTAGGCGTAATAGTCACATTGATCGGTGGGTGATTTTATGAAAAAGACATATTTTACAATACTGATATTAATTTTAATAATTTGTTTGTTATTTGGAACAGTATGTTTTAAGCCTAATATACACACGGCAACACATGAAGAACTCCAAGAAATTAACGGTATAGGAGAGGTTTTGTCTAACAGAATCTCTTTATACCTAGATTTAAATAAAAACGCTACAATCGAAGATTTAGATTGTATAGACGGCATTGGAGATAAGACAATAGAAAAGATTAAACGAAAGTTTGGTGATTAGATGATTAAAGCTATAGAATTTGGAACCCCTTTATGCTTTAACCCTAAAGGCAAAGGGACTAAGTATTGGGCAAACTGTTTTAACGGCACGTTCAGTGCAGGAAAACCTATTAGTATCATGATTAACAAAGGTGAAGTTATTAGGGATAACTCGTGCCATTATATATGGCAGTACCCCGAATCTGTAATATGGATAAAAAAAGATGGATCTTACGGTATGTCAAGAGTAGTTACTTACACTCAAATACCAGGGTATAAAGATATTGTATTCGCTTTAGGCGGATTAGGTATATCAAACTACGCACCTGATTTAGAGGGATTTTGTGAGTTTGAAAGAGTAAACATTTTCAATAAAAAGAAAGAAGCTAAAGATTTTTCAGATGTATTAGATAAAACAAATCACTCTGTATTCGGCTTTAAAGACGGTGTGTTTTTTGCTAGTATAATGTATGGAACGCCTTTAGAAATCAAAGCACAATGCGAATATCAAGGGTTTGAACACGTAATTATGGGTGATGGTAGAAGTTGGGCTTCTTGCAACACTGATGATTTCGATTTAAACTTAGAAAAATCTCAATATTCGTTAGTTCAAATGACTCAATTAAAAAGAGTAGTTTTAAGAGAAAAAGGTGATGATATGATTAAAATTGTATTGGATGCTGGTCATGGGCCAAACACGCCAGGTAAAAGGACTCCTAAATTTGATGATGGAACTTTTATGCACGAACACGAATTTAATAATGCGGTTATTAAGAAACTTAAAGGAAAGCTTAATAAAACTAATAAGTTTTCTGTAGCGGTGGTTTCATCTGATACTGAAGATATTCCATTGGCTGAAAGGGTAGCAAAAGAAAAGTCTATTAAACCGCAATTATTTTTAAGTGTTCATGCTAACGCGTTAAATGACCAATGGGGAAATGGCAAAGGTATCGAAAGCTTTTACAACAAAGGTTCTGTTAAGGGCGAAGAATACTGCAACATATTCCAAAAGAATTTAATTAAAGATACTGGCTTATATAACAGAGGCGCTAAATCTGCACCTGGACCATATTATCCTAATAGTTTATACGTGTTAAAAAACACTTACGCACCTGCAGTATTGGTCGAATGCGGGTTTATGGATAACAAAGAAGAAGCAAAACTGTTAATTAGTGATAGTTACAGAGAATTAGTGGCAGAATCGTTATTTAAGTCTATATGCTCTATATTTAGTGTAGAATACACAGAAAAGCCAGTTGATGCAATTGACTATAAAAAACTTTACGAAGAAGCACAGGCTAAACTAGACGCTATACAAGCGATATTATAGGAGGGAATATGGCATTTTGTTATACAGGAGATTATACATTTAATTACACGGAAGTTCATAAAGGATATGAACAATTAAGTACGGAAGATGTTTGGTTGTATTATTTAAGATTGAACAATAAATTATAGGAGGAATTATGAAAGATAAATTAAAGAACCCTTTGTTTTGGTTAGGTATGATTTCAACCGTTTTATTAGCAGCAGGTGTAGATTTCGAAACATTAACATCTTGGCCATTATTAGCAGATGCTTTACTAGGAATCCTAAAAAACCCAGTAGCACTAATGATGTGCTTTGTAACTGCTTATACAGTATGGAATGATAACAGTACAAAGAAACTTGACGGATTCAAGAATAAATAGTAATATATAGGTAAGAACTTCTTTCTTATTCTCATTTTCATATCAACCCCTAAAACCATAACTGAAAAGCTATGGTTTTTTAGTGCAAAATGTTTTGCAGTTGACAAATTAAATTTTTAAGTATAACATTAAAGTACGCCAGGAAGGAAATGAGTAGTCAAGGCGGTCAAATTAAACTATTCAATTGCCATAACTGCTTTACCTCGCCATAAAAGAATTAGAGGGTTTGGATATAACATAAAGCACAAACAACTGTTGGGGTATCTGACTTTGGTTGTTAAAACTATCGAGAGAAAGGGGATGATGAATAGTGATTTTAATGTATGACTTTTTACTTTCTGTATTATACGCTTCTATAATCGAGTTAGAAGAACGTATAACTTTTACTGTAAATGTATTGCAGAACACTTCTAAGCAACATTTTTACACAATGTATTCGTCGGGGTTTGTTTAGCTAACCCGCTACTCGATAAAATAATATAATATAGCTGGTGAAAACTCCTTTTCGGTTGGAATGGGAGTTTTTTTATACGCAAAATATCTTGCACTTGTTATATCTTCATTTATGTATTACAATTAAATAAATTCAGGAGTCTTTTGTTAAACCACAAATTGTTGGAATGTAACTGAGGTTCTCGGAGCAGAGAGAATAAGTATTTGAGATTGGTCTCTTAAATGCTAAAACATCCGTCGTCGAAATTCGGGTGTTTTTTTATTACAAAAGTATTGACAAGTATATACTTATGATATATTATGAATATACAAGGAGGGTTAATTAATGAAAACAAAAGGTGTTTTAGTTAAAATGTCAGCTGAAGAAAAAGTTATTATTGAACAAGCTGCAAGCATTCAAGGTTTACCAACTGCAACATATTTAAGAAAACTTGCATTAGACGATGCGAGAGCAAAAGGTTTCAGTTTATCTGAATAACAATTAAAAAAGTAGAGGTGTAAAGATGAAAATTAGTAAAATAGCAATTAAAAATTATTTAGGCGTTGAAGAATTAGAAATATCTCCAAGTGATGTAAATGTATTTGTTGGTCCAAACGGTTCGGGGAAAACTTCTATACTTGAAGCGATCGAAGCGACTTTTGAGAGTACACCAAAAAGACGTACTGAAGTTGTAAAGCATGGCGAAAAAGAAGCAACGCTTTTTATTGAAACTGACAATGGCATTGAAATCGATCGAAAGATTAGAACAGAAAAAGCTAACTATTTGAAAATTAAAAGCGATTCCGTTGCAGTTCAATCTACTGAAACACAATTAAGAAGTATGTTTTCGGGTTCTATATTCAGACCTTTAGATTTTATTGATATGAAGCCAAAACTTCAAACTGATCTTATTTTAAGCACGATTAACATTCCTTTTTCGGAAGATAAATTTGCTGAGTGGTTTGGTTCTTCTAAAGTGCTTTCGGGTATCAATGTAGACAATCATGTTTTAATGATTTTAAAGCAAATTGAAACTAATCATTTTGCAACACGCCAAGATGTAAATAGAGAGATTGCTACTCTTACACATCAAGCCGATGGAATTAAAAAAGAATTACCTGATAATTACAATGGTGATGATTGGATCAATGTATCATTAAAAGACTTATATAACGATGTTTCCGAAGCTGAAAAGGTTAATGCATGCATTGACAAGGGTAATGAGTATAAAATCAATTATGACGCTAAAATTGAGGGTATTAATAGTACGTTTGAAAACGATACTAAGTCTATTGACCTTAAATACAAAGAGTTAAAAGGTGATTTAGAAGATATTATTGATTTAGCTGAAGTTAAAATAAAAAAAGCAAACGATTCTATTAAGAATGCTGACAACTTAATTGATGAATCAAACAGAAAACTTGATCTTGAATTAAAAGAAAAAATTGCAGAACTTACTGCAGAATATGGCAATAAAAAAGAAGCTTCCAAGAAAGAAATTCTTGATTCTGTTGAAGATCAAAAAGAAATTGTTTCATTGAACGATAAAAAGATTTCGAATAAACGTGTTGAGATTAATGGGTTATCTGATAAGAAAGAGCTTGAATTAAAAGCTTTAACTGAGCAAAAAGACAATGCGATTAATCATGAGAAAGAATTATTTTCTAAATGGGATGAATATCTTTCTAAAACTGAAACTATTGAAATTGAACCGCTTAAAGACAAAGCAACCAATGCCGACAATATGCGTTCTCATCTTAGAGAATGGGACAGATACAAAGATATTATGGAAGTTAAAGTTGCTGAAAAATCTCGTTATTCTTCTGAATTAACCGAAGTTATTGAAACTGCTAGAAAAATGCCATCAATTTTATTGCAACAATATCAATTACCTGTAGATGGTATTGCAGTAGATGAAAACGGTTTGATCAGAATTAACGGTACTTTGTTAGATGGTCTTTCAGATGGTGAGAAACTTGATACAGCTTTAAGAATTGCTCATTATCAAATGGGAGATTTGAGAGTTATGTGTCTTGATAGATTTGAAAAACTTGATCCTAATAATCAAAAGAAAGTTGTAGACTTCTGCGAGTCTAATGATATTCAAGCATTTATTACAATGCCTGCTGATACCGAAACTGGTGAAGTAGTTTATTCAAACTCATTATAAAATTAAGGGCCTAACGGCTCTTTTTTATTTATACAAATATCTATATTTATATTGACATTATATATATTTTGATATATATTTATATCAGGAGGTGAAGTAATTGAAAGTTAAAAAAATAAGTAATTCAAGCATGGGTGTTTCTATTCATCCAGCATTTTTACAAGTAGCTGGGTTAAAACTTGGCGATAAAGTTATAATGAATGCAGAAAAAGGAATTATTACTATTCAAAAACATGAGGAGGATCAAGAAAATGAGTAATCAACAAACGCAAAAAGATTTAATGTTACAAACAACGGCTAACAATTTAAATAAATTAATTGAAGCTAAAAAGAACGCAATGCCCAAAGGTTTTAATGAAACAAGATTTATTCAAAATTGTATGACGGTTCTTACAGATACAAAAAATATAGAAAAATGTCAACCGCTTAGTGTTGCAAGAACTTTATTAAAAGGCGCTTTTTTAGGATTAGATTTTTTTATGAAAGAATGTTATGCAATTCCGTATGGAAACGATCTTCAATTTCAAACAGATTATAAAGGCGAAATAAAGTTAGTTAGAAAATACTCTGTAAGACCTATTAAAGACATATACGCTAAATTAGTTAGAGAAAATGACGAATTTGAAGAAATTATTGTTAATGGTGAGCAAGTTGTTAACTTTACACCTAAACCTTTTAATGATGGTGCTATTCTTGGAGCTTTTGCAGTTGTTCTTTACCAAGACGGCGGCATGGAATACGAAACAATGTCAAAGAAAGAAATAGAAGAAATTAGAAACAACTTTAGTAAATCTAAAAATTCTTTAATGTGGACTAAGACTTCTGGAGAAGCATATAAGAAAACTGTATTAAGAAGGTTGACAAAGCATATATCAAAAGAATTTGATTCCGTTGAACAATCAAAAGAATTTGACAGATCAGCTGGTATGCAATTTGAAGAAGAAAAGAAAAATACAGAAGTTCCTAATACTTTTGTTAAAAAAGAAGATCCTGTTGTAGATGCGGAATATACAGAGGTTGCTGAAGAACTTAAACAAGAACAACAGCAAGATCAATTTAAACCAATAGACGAAGATACAGAGGGTTTACCATTTGAAACGGAGGGAAATTAATTATGGAATTAACATCAAAGAACTATTTTAGCAAAGAAGCTGAATCGAAATATTTTGGATCATCATCATTTAAAGCTTACGATATGGAGCATGAGGGCATTGAAGTATTTGGCAATTTAATCGAAGGTGGTTGCGAAGCTAGAGAAATAGCGGTTGTAAATGGTAAATATGAAAAGCCTGAGAAAAAAGCATTTTTAATTGGTCATTATGTTCATAGTTGGTTAGAAGGGTCTGAAGCATTCCAAGAGTTTGTTAATGATAATTATGATAAAATTTACACTAAATCAGGTAAATTAAGAGCTGATTTTGAGCGTGCCGACCTTATGGTTGAAACTCTTAGAAAATCTGAGTTAGTTACAGATATGAAAAATTGTGAGCATGAAGTTATTTTTACTGGCGAGATTGCTGGTGTTGAGTTTAAAGTTATGCTGGACTTTATAGACTTAGAACGTGGTTATTTTGCAGATTTAAAAACTACTGATAAAATTGGTAAGTTAACATATATCAACGGTAAAAAATGTTCTTTCATTGATGCATTTGATTACAAGCTTCAGTTTGCGATTTACGAAGAAATTGTTTATCAAAACACTGGTAAACATTTAGACGTGTATGTTATTGTTGTTGACAAGAAACCGCAGCCCGATCATGAAGTAATTTACATGGGTAATGTTAACAATGCTGATTGGTTTGAAGAGAAACTTCAAGAAGTAGCAATTAAGATTGGTCATTTACAAGATGTTAAAACTGGTAAAGTTAAACCTAGAAGATGTGGCGAATGCGCATATTGTTTAAGCACTAAAAAATTAACTGGTCCAATTAGTTTGGAAGAATTTGAAGAAAGGTTGCGTGAGTAATGTTAAACACAAAAATAAATCCTAAAAACGGTAGACTCACAATAACAACTGAATCAGGTGATATTGTTAGAATAAAAGAACATTCAAACGGAATTTCTATAGTTACAGTTGGTAAACCTTTGGTTGTAGATAAAGTTTATCGAAATGGAATTAGTTTGAGTTTGGAGGTTGATTAGATGGCTGGTTGGAACAATGAATGTATCAGAGAATCTTTAGACAAATGTTATCGTGGTTTTCCTGGGTGTTTTATCAATATGAGAAACGAATTGATTTTGCATCGCAAGCACAACATTTACATGAGATTAGAAGATTTAGAAAATGATTTTGACTTTAAAGTTAAAGTTATACAAGCTTTATCAAGGGATTGTTGCAAAGGAGGATTATCTGAGAAAGCACGAAAAGAATTTAGAAATAAAGTTAACGAGTTCTTAGATGTTGATTTTTCTCAAAATGAATGGGCAAATATTTACACTTACAGCAATAGAACAGAATTAATAATAATTTTTGTTTTAAATAATTTTGATCTTGAAATTATAAAATCAGTAGGTTGGTATGAGTAAAAATAAAAAATGGAAAAGTGGCGCTTCTCATGGCGCTGCTTTTGAAGAAGAATCATTTATTATGTTTGATAACGCTGGTATTCCTTACAGAAAAGAAGAAACGCTTTCTTCAAGCAAACGTAGAAAGAAAGATAAGAAGTGCGATATAGAGTGCTTTATAAACGATAAAAGCATATTTATAGAACTTAAAACTATGTGGGATGATAATCCTTTAAAGTTTGATGTATTTAATAAAATTACCCATGAAGTTAATTTAAAATATCATCAAATTAAATCCATGGATTATCTGGTAATAAAATGGCGTCCTCATACAAAGATAGAAAAACCCGAAATGTACATGATTAAGAAATTTGATTTTGTTATGTGGGCTTCTAGTGTTAAAAAAGTAAGCATGAATTTAAAAGATTGTAGAAAAATAGGCATCCGTATTTATGATATGGAATGGTTGAAGGAGGTTTTATGAAACAACATATAAGTTTTAACCAGTTTGAAGAACTATCGGAAGAAACTCAAAACAAACTTCTTGCTTTAATTGGCAGAAAAGATTTAACGCGAATAAGATTTGGAACTGAGTTTGAATTATTTACAATAGGCAAGCTGATTGAGATAATAAGATGTAAATGCTCTTTGGTTTCTATTTATAATGACGAATCAGAAAACAGAGATTATGGATGGTGGGTTGTAGAATGTGGAGAAACGCCGGAATACTCAAAAGAGTATAAAAATATTGAACTATCAAGCGCATTACTAGAAGCAGTAAAGGAAGTCCTATGAAGCCTGCAGAAATAGAAATTGCAATTAAATATTATAATTTGCAGATCAAAACTGCGAAACAAGCATTAGAGAGTCTTTTTATATTAAAAGAAGAAGCTCAGGCATTAAAAAACGGTCAAATTACATTAGATGATATTATAGAACCTTAACGGGTTCTTTTTTTATTCTAAGGTGCAAAATATTTTGCGTTGTAACGCACGTTGCGTCATGTTATATTGTTATTAGGATATAGGAAAGCAAAAGGAGGATTTATGTTTAAACCAGGTTACATTGAATTAAATGAGTTTATTAAAAAACACTATGGCATTACCAATAAGAAAAATATCCATAGTAAAAGAACAACTATTGTAAAATTGATCCATCGAAGAAATAAAGAAGAACTTCTTTTAGAAGTTAATACAACAAAAGTTGTTATTGAATCAGAATTTTATAAATTTTTATCAGAAGAACAATCTGCAGCTGATGAAAAAAATGCAAATATGACGTGTAAATGGAGGTTGTTAAATGCTTAAAAATTTATTCAACCCAAAAGATAAACCATATATGCACATGGTAGCAATGATATTGGCTATAGCAATTATAACTTCACCAATTGCATTAATTGTACACGCTAATAGATTAAACACGTTAGAATCTAAATTTCAGCTATACAAGCCTAATTACGAAACTATAGCAGCTGAAAATTTAACTCAATCTTTAAAATTAATCGATTTGCAATTACAGATTACTCAGGTTAAGAAAGAATTAGCTGAATTATCTCAGCAAGTTGATGCAAATAAAATAGAATTACAGAATCAAAAGATTGATAACGATCAAATGTCTCAGCAATCTCTTGAATTTATATTTAATGAGATATGGGATGCAATTTTAAATTTAGAGAGGGTGGTGTATTGATGAAAAAAGCAATATTTATGAGCAATAATAACAAATGGGGCACACCTATTGAATTTTTTAACAAATTAAATAAAGAATTTAATTTCACGTTAGATCCTTGTTGCGAAAAACATACCGCGAAGTGCGTGAAATATTACACAGAAAAAGAAAACGGTTTAATGCAATCTTGGGAAAATGAAATAGTATTTTGTAATCCACCTTATGGTAAAGATCTTCCTATATGGATAGAAAAATGTTGTATAGAAGCTTCTAAACCGAATACGAAAGTAGTTATGCTTATTCCGGCAAGAACTGATACAATATATTTTCATAAATTTTTATATGATCAAACTACATGGAAATCTAAAAAAAGGTGTTGAATTTAGATTTATAAAAGGTAGGTTGAAATTTGAGGGTTCTAACAATACTGCTCCATTCAGAACAATGATAGTGGTTTTGGAAAATTACGATTTAGAACACGAACAACTATCACTATTCTAGGAGGTAATATGAGAAGATGCAAGATATGTCAGAGTTCTATAGAGCACTTGCATGGCAATAGAAAAATCTGTTATGCCTGCGAAGCTAATGAAATAAAGCACAATCCAGTTATTAGAACGATAGATTTAAAACCTGATGATTTTGCTCGGCTGACTAGTCAAGCATCATTAGGTAGCAAAATCGAACAATTACCAGAAGATGCAAGAAAAATTGTATATTCTATATTAGAAAGGTTTGAGGTGATAGAATGATCTGTAAAAAATCAATATACAAGCAATGCAGCTGCATCAAGAAAAACGGCAAACTATGGTGT
>Ga0193950_1000215_pt1 | contig 14593 bp, 10 predicted proteins | sample BB_1_MG_FD_144485 | JGI IMG/M metagenome (GOLD analysis project Ga0193950, IMG submission 144485) | Microbial mat bacterial communities from the Broadkill River, Lewes, Delaware, United States - BB_1_MG | ecosystem: Environmental > Aquatic > Freshwater > River > Microbial mats | place: USA...
GGTCTCGGCAGCTATCGATACCGATATTTACTTTGCCCGTCCCTATGCCAGTTACCAGCGAGGTACCAACGAGAATACCAATGGCATCATCAGGCGTACCTGGCCGAAGAAAATGCCGCTGGGTCATCTGACAGAGGCGGATCTGAGGACAATGGAAATGCTGATTAACACCATGCCTCGAAAAGTATTAGGCGGGCTAACACCGCTGGAAGTCTATACAGGACAGTCGATTGCACTTATTGCTTGAATCCAGCCTCAGTGTAGTCATTATGTTTATTCCTTTTATTAAAATCCATTTTAACTGACCCATCATAATAAACTATTTAAAGTTAAAGAGATATCATTCAAAAGGCATGGCTGGAGTAAGACAATAAGTGCAACCGACTGATATTTCAGATGTGGGCCACCTGCTGGTACATTCCGTAGCTCTCACACATAGAATGGACGTCAGTCCGAGTGTCAGCAGAAACGCAATAATCGTATTGCCAGAACCCGTGCCCGTGTTGAGCATGTCTTTGCCAGCATTGAGCAGATGGGCGGTAAAACGATTCGTACGGTGGGCCAGGCAAGAGCGAACTTTGCCATGAGGATGATGGCCACCTGTTATAACCTGAAACGGCTGGTGTACTTTCGTCGCACCGGGGTTGAGGCATTTTGAGCCGCCAGCGGGGCTGGTGTGGCCAATGTGGGTGCACAACCACCCGATAACTTAGTTAGTTCAGCTGAAAACCGCGGTCAATTTCCAGACATGAACTGAAACATCGATCAAGCCGGTTATATCGGGTATTTCGAGGTGCCCAGCACTTCACGCAGAGAATAAAAGTCCAAGGCGATTAACAGATATAGTGCTGCCTGATAGCCCGGTCTTGCCTCTTGGCGCGTCAAGGGGGCGGCGCGCCCCCTTAACAATCCCCGCATGCCTCCGGCTGAACGGCTGTTTCCGTAAATCCAGCACAGCTGGGGCTGGGAAAAAGAACTCGCTTCGCTCAAACAGCTTTTTCCCTGACCGCCCCGTCTGTACTGTATTTCCGGGCCGTTCAGAGTCGGCCCAGGTTGTGGTGCCAGCGTCAGGGCCACGCTATTTTTTGAATTTTTTAAAGCAAGGCAGTGCAAAAGCCAGGCTTTCAGCCTGTGCAGGACATAGTGCCGGTGCCTGGGCCTTATTAGTTTTCAAGTTGGTCAGACCCTTCGACTGCTCGTGCCTCGCGCTCAGGGCGAACGGGCTTTCTGATTTACGTTCGTCATTTCCGTTCGTCCTGAGCTTGTCGAAGGAAACTTGTCGGATGTCTGATCAATGCTCAGCATTACCAGTTGGCACCACTAACCTGCCGACTCTGAGACGCCCGGTTCTGGCCTGTGACAGCAGCGATCAGAGCAAAATTTGTTTGAGCGTAGCGAGTTTATTTTGCTCAGCGGATGGCGCAGGTCAGAAACGGAAATAGCGGCTCTGTGGAGGTTAATGGGGGTTGCCAGGGGGACGAGTCCCCTTGGCGCGCCGACAGGCAAGACCCCAGCCATCAACAACCGCAGAACACCCTCGCGATAGCGCAACACAGAACCGGAATTCCAGGTTCGATACAATGAACAGGCACGATGCAAAACCAGAGTCCGGTCTTGCCTCCTGGCGTTTATGCTGGCCTGGCAGTGCGTCAAGGGGGCGGCGCGCCCCCTTAACAATCCCCGCATGCCTCCGGCTGAACGGCTTTTTCCGTAAATCCAGCACAGCCAGGGCTGGGAAAAAGAACTCGCTTCGCTCAAACAGCTTTTTCCCTGACCGCCCCATCTGCACTGTATTTCCGGGCCGTTCAGAGTCGGCCCAGATTGTGGTGCCAGCGTCAGGGCCACGCTATTTTTTGAATGCTTTCAGAGCAAAACAGTGCAAGAGCCAGGCTTTCAGCCTGTGCAGGCGAGCCGCCTGCGCTCCCAGCTGAGCATAACCAAACGCCAAATCAGTGCGCATAACCAGCAGCTGGCACCACTAACCTGCCGACTCTGAGACGCCCGGTTCTGGCCTGTGACAGTAGCGATCAGAGCAAAATTTGTTTGAGCGAAGCGAGTTTATTTTGCTCAGCGGATGGCACAGGTCAGAAACGGAAATAGCGGCTCTGTGGAGGTTAATGGGGGTTGCCAGGGGGACGAGTCCCCTTGGCGCGCCGACAGGCAAGACCCCAACCATCAGCAACTACCGAATATGCCCGCGATAGCGCACTCCGATCATTCCCGGTGAGAACACCGGTCCCACAGGTTTGCTGCAGATTTTGCTTAATCGGGTAGTGTTTCAGGATAATCAGGCACAACCAGAAACACTGCTCAGAACCAGCAGCAGGCACCACTAACCTGCCGACTCTGAGACGCCCGGTTCTGGCCTGTGACAGGAGCGATCAGAGCAAAATTTGTTTGAGCGCAGCGAGTTTATTTTGCTCAGCGGATGGCGCAGGTCAGAACCGGAAATAGCGGCTCTGTGGAGGTGATGGGGGTTGCCAGGGGGACGAGTCCCCCTGGCGCACTGCCGGGGCCAGCATAAACGCCGACAGGCAAGACCCCAACCATCAGCAACTACCGAATATGCCCGCGATAGCGCAGTACCTAACCAGCAGGTTCAGCATGTTGAACAGGCACAGTGCCAAACCAGAGTCCTGCCTTGCCTCCTGGCGTTTATGCTGGCCTGGCAGTGCGTCAAGGGGGCGGCGCGCCCCCTTAACAATCCCCGCATGCCTCCGGCTGAACGGCTAGTTCCGTAAATCCAGCACAGCCGGGGCTGGGAAAAAGAACTCGCTTCGCTCAAACAGCTTTTTCCCTGACCGCCCCGTCTGCACTGTATTTCCGGGCCGTTCAGAGTCGGCCCAGGTTGTGGTGCCAGCGTCAGGGCCACACTATTTTTTGAATGCTTTCAGAGCAAAACAGTGCAAAAGTCAGGCTTTCAGCCTGTGCAGGCGGGCCGCCTGCGCTCACAGTTATATTCCGCAGTGCAGCGGTATCCATAAGCACAGTGGCTGGACGCGACGAGACGTCGCTGCTACTCATAGCCAGTGCGCATAACCACCCGCTGGCACCACTAACCTGCCGACTCTGAGACGCCCGGTTCTGACCTGTGACAGGAGCGATCAGAGCAAAATTTGTTTGAGCGAAGCGAGTTTATTTTGCTCAGCGGATGGCGCAGGTCAGAAACGGAAATAGCGGCTCTGTGGAGGTGATGGGGGTTGCCAGGGGGACGAGTCCCCCTGGCGCGCCGACAGGCAAGACCCCAACCATCAGCAACCGCAATACATGCCCGCGATAGCGCACTCCGATCATTCCCGGTGGGGATTTATGCCCGCAGGGTGCACCGGTCCCACAGGTTTGCTGAATCGGGTAGTGTTTCAGAATAATAAGGCACAACCAGGAACACTGCTCAGAACCACCAGTTGGCACCACTAACCTGCCGACTCTGAGACGCCCGGTTCTGGCCTGTGACAGGAGCGGTCAGAGCAAAATTTGTTTGAGCGCAGCGAGTTTATTTTGCTCAGCGGATGGCGCAGGTCAGAAACGGAAATAGCGGCTCTGTGGAGATGATGGGGGTTGCCAGGGAGACGAGTCCCCCTGGCGCACTGCCGGGGCCAGCATAAACGCCAACAGGCAAGACCCCAACCATCAGCAACCGCAATACATACCCGCGAGAGCGCACTCCGATCATTCCCGGTGAGGATTTATGCCCGCAGGGTGCACCGGTCCCACAGGTTTGCTATAGATTTTGCTTGATCAGGTAGTATTTCAGGATAAGGAAGGTATCGAATCACCAAGCAGGAATCGCCCGCAACACATGCCTGCGAGAGCGCACTCCGATCATTCCCGATGGGGATTTATGCCCGCAGGGTACACCGGTCCCACAGGTTTGCTGCAGATTTTGCTTAATCGGGTAGTGTTTCAGGATAGTCAGGCACAACCAGGAACACTGCTCAGAACCACCAGCTGGCACCGCTAACCTGCCGACTCTGTGACGCCCAGATATGCCCGCGATAGCCCGGCCTTGCCAGCTGAGGACAACGCTACATTGTTACCCCTGCTACAGGCCATGTTAAACTCCAGCTACCCACTCCATCCGCACGGGACGCCTGCGATGAAAGAGAAATACATCAATCTGTTTACCGATTTCGGCTTTAAGAAGGCCTTCGGTGAAGAGGCCAGTAAAGAGCACCTGATCAGCTTTCTCAATACGCTGCTGCCTGCACGGCATCAGATCAGAGAGCTGCAGTTCAGCCAGACGGAACACCAGGGCGCGACGGCGCTGGATCGTAAAGCGATCTTTGATCTCAACTGTGTCAGTTCCAGTGGCGAGTTTTTTATTGTCGAACTGCAGAAAGCCAAGCAGAACTTCTTCAAAGACCGCAGCGTTTTCTACGCCACCTTCCCTATCCAACAGCAGGCCCAGCGCGGTGAGTGGAATTTCAAACTGTCAGCGGTGTACACCATCGGCATTCTGGATTTTGTGTTTGATGATGAAGACAACGCCCACCGCAATGAAGTGGTGCACCAGGTACAGCTAAAAAACCAGCACAACCAGGTGTTCTACGACAAACTGACCTTTATCTACCTCACCCTGCCCAATTTCACCAAAACTGACGATGAACTGGAAACCCTGCAGGACAAGTGGTTCTACCTGTTCCGCCACCTGCATGAGCTGGACGAGATCCCACCCCGGCTACGGGAGAAAGTGTTCCTCAGCCTGTTTGAAAAAGCCAGCATCGCCCGGTTCCAGCCGGAAGAACGTCAGGCCTACGAGTCCAGCCTGAAGTACTACCGTGATCTGAAAAACGTGATTGATACCGCCTGGGATGAAGGCCATGCCGAAGGGCGTGAAGAAGGTATCGAGCAAGGACGTGAAGAAGGTATCGAGCAAGGTCGTGAAGAGGGCATTGAACAAGGCCGCAAAGAAGCAGCACAGGCCTCTGCCCGTAACCTGATCAGTCTGGGCATGCTGTCCGATCAGCAGATTGCCACCATCACCGGACTGACTGAATACGAAGTACAACAACTTCACTAATAGGGCCTTCAGCGACCTGCCCCCGAGAGTAAAACACAGAACCGGGACCGCACTTTTTTTGCGGTCAGTTGGCAAGTATGCTGGCCGAGCCTACATGGCGTGCTTCATATGTGGACGTAGCAATACAAGCCAACTTTGAGAGATCATCTCATACTCCTCAACACAGAGCTCCGCTCTTTCTTCTGAAAGATGCTCGTCTATGTAAGTAGCATATTTTTCAGGGTCGCTGCCGTATACATAACATAATGTACTGTAATACCGCTGTATATCCAGGCTATGCTCATCCCAGAAGTCTTCTTTCTCTAATGTCTCTACATCCGAACTTTCCAAATTAAATAAGTCAGCGGCGCTGATTGCGATCTCCTGGCCATCGTCAAAGAATTCAGTAAGTAAAACGGTAGAAAGCCCATCAGCCGCATCCTCTTCTTTTCCCAGTACGGGGAGTTCATACATGTATATAGCAGCGTGAGCAAACTCATGAAACAGCGTATGCATCAAGGCATCATCCGTAGCCTCCTGGACACTGACACCGGACTCTTCGTATTTTGCCGCTATGAATCTATTTTCTATTTCTTCAATGAAAGAATAAGGCACGGAGATCTGGTTTATTTCACTGTCATACAGCGGGCCATATTCAGCACCGAAAGAAAACACCAGCCTTTTTGGCAAGTGATATGAGTCATTGATAAATGTAGTCACAGCTTCAATGACACCGGATTTTTCCAGCCGCAATTTTACTGCTGATTCAATGGAGTTCTTAGGTTTTTCATATACAACACGAACGTCATCGTCTGCATACGCAGGATTTGTGCAGAACAAAAAACAAGCAGCAACCAACGTTACCTTTAAAAACTTCATGACACCCCCTTTATGAATTTAACGACTGGCTTAGAAACAAGAAAAACCTCTAAAAGATAGCCAATTTCCAACAATCAAAGTATACGATATTATTGAGTAATCAGTAAGTATCCTATTAATACTCTACATCTACATATTTCAGGGTAAAATCAAATCCAAGCTATATATTTCCATACAGAATCAACGAGAATTTTAATACTTACCAGCCCTATATATTTACCTCTATCAACAAGAGAATAGCCTCCTCAGCACTGCCCCTGCTTATCCCAGTAGGGCTGATCACCACCGAAATTTTCAATGGCAAAATCCAGAAACGCCCGTACTTTAGCGGGCATATAGCGCCGTTCCGGGAACACTGCATAAAACATCTGCGACGGTATCTGATACGTATCAAACAGCTGTACCAGCCGTCCGGCTTTCAGATCGGGGCCAGCAACAAAGGTGGGCAGGCGACCAATGCCAATGCCAGCCCTTAATGCCTCAATCAGGGCTTCGCTGTTATTTACCCGATAATTGCCTGCTACCTGCACTTCCTCCTGCTCGCCTTCAGCGCACAGTGTCCAGGTATTGTTATCACTGGAGTAACTGAACAGGATGCAGTTATGGTCGGCCAGCTGCGCCGGGGACGATGGCAGGCCATGTAGCGCAATATATTCAGGCGATGTGCAGAGCACCTGGCGCAAGGGTGCCAGTTTACGCGCCACCAGGGTCGAGTCGGCCATTTTTCCAGAGCGTATGGCGATATCAAACCCGGCAGCGACCAGATCGGTGGCACGATCATCCATCACCAGCTCGACCTGCAGTTTCGGGTAGCGTTTCAGCAGTTTCGGAATCAGCGGGGCAACATGTAAGCGGCCAAACGACATCGGAGCGCTGATCTTCAATGTGCCCTGGGGGTCACCCTGTAACTGGGCGACGGCATCTTCCGCCTGAGCTGCTGCCTGCAAAGCACGGGCCGCATGCTCAAAGTAGCGCTCTCCCGCCTCGGTCAGGCTCAGTTTACGGGTGGTGCGGTACAGCAAGCGTACCCCGAGCTGTTTCTCCAACTGGTTAATACGTTTGCTGACCGCAGATTTGGATACCCCCAACGCGCGTGCCGCCGCAGAGAAGCCGCCCTTCTCCACCACCGCGACAAACACTGGAATTGCACTGAACTCTTCCATCACCACCCCTTATCGTCAACTTCAACTCAACAACAAGTTTCCAAAGTAGCGGATTATCAGCCTACTGGAAACACCCTACACTGATTCCATGAACTTAACGGCTGATGACACTCAAGGGGTCAAATGATGGCGGATTCACTGCAAGGCACACAACAGGCACATCGGGGCATGCTCCTCTGGGCGCTGATTGTCGGGCTATCCTTCCCGGCAGTTGGCATGATGAGTGAGGGCCTGCCGCCGCTGTTTCTGACCGCGATTCGCTTCGCCATTGCCGCGCTGGCCATTGTGCCACTGATGCGCGCGACTCCTGGCTACTGGCCGAGCCTGCCTGGGCTGATGCTGTATGCAGTGATGGGACTTAGCCTGGCTGGCTTTTTCGGCGCCATGTTCTGGGCCGCACACCGTACCAGCGCTGTCTCCATGGCGACCCTTTATGTCAGTGTGCCACTGCTGGCCTATGGACTGGGTCGGCTGGCAGGCGTCGAGCAACGGGCCAGCCAGCTCCTGATCATTCTGAGTATGGGGGCCACCGGCGCACTGGCGCTGGCCTGGGCAGACGCTGGCGTCAGTTTTATCGCCTTCCAGTTCGGCCTGGCCGACGCTGTCTTTTTCATCGGCTGCCTGGCCTCTGCCCTGTACCCGGTGCTGAGCAAATGGGGACTCAACCGTAGCTGGCTATCACCACGGGCTGATGTGCGTACATTCTGGAGCCTGTTAACCGGTAGCGTACTGATGGGCCTGCTGGCCCTGAGCACAGAATCAACACAGCAGCTGCGTGCCCTCACCCTGCAGGACACCCTGGTGCTGGTGTATCTGGGGGTGTTTTCCAGTGGGATGACTTTCTGGCTGACACAGCGGGCAACCGCCACGTTAACGCCTTCCGCCGTGATGGCTTACAGCTACCTGGTGCCATTTGTCTCAATGCTGTTGCTGTTTATCCAGCAGCCTCAGCAGATCAGCTGGCACTGGTTACCCGGCAGCCTGTTAGTGGTGCTCAGCATGGCGCTGCTACTCAAACGCGATGCCCGCCATCGCAGCGCCAGCAAACCGGTTTCGCAAGCGCACCTCACCAGCGACTGACATAAAGAAAAAGGGCATGTAGGACCGGTGTCCCCACCGGGAATAACCGAAGTGCGCGATCGCATTCAACGTAAACAGTTAAAGGAACAGACCATGAAAATTACCGTATTAGGCGCAACAGGTAACGTCGGTCGCCGTGTCATCAAAGAAGCCATATCCCGTGGCCACGAGGTTACCGCCGTCGTTCGCAACCCGGCTCGTATCAACGCGCTGCCCGCCACAGCCAATGCAGTCGTTGCCGATGCCAGTAACTCAGCAGCCATTGCCAGTATCAGCACTGGCCAGGATCTGGTGATCTCTGCTCTGCGACCAGAGCCCGGTGATACTCCTGACCCAGCCACCCAGGCCGTACTGGACGGGGTGGCAAAAACAGGGACGCGACTGCTGGTCGTTGGCGGTGCGGCGACTCTGGCCATCCCCGGCACAGGCGGGCGCACAGTGGTTGAAGATGCCGCCTTCCTGCCCGAGACCGCCCGGCATATCGGTCGGGCCAGTGCCGATCAACAAGCGATATGTCAGGCAGAAAAGCGTGTTGACTGGGCCTACCTCAGCCCTGCAGCACAGCTGGTTGCAGGCGAGCGCACCGGTAAATACAGATTGGGTATGGATGAGTTAGTGGTGGATGATCAGGGTGTATCAACCATCTCGATGGAAGATCTTGCCGTCGTGCTGCTGGATGAGGCCGAACAACCTCGCCACCATCAGGTTCGATTTACAGCGGCCTACTGAGCCCCGTCGTAGCCATTGATGGGCACGCTTCGCTTTGCCGCATCCTACAAAAACGCGAAAAGCCACCCCGCAGGATGGGCAAAAGCGCGCAGCGGTGTGCCCATCATTTAATACCAGAAACTCCCATCAATGATTGATCAGCCTTCGCCATTGGGTCGCAAGGCAGCTTTCACAGTATCAAAGTTGCCTGCCAGATAAGTGTTCAGGCAGCCTTCCACCTCTTCAAACGACACATTTGTTACCCAGTCATCCTCACAGCAGGCCGCCAGTGTAATCGCCTGCTCGAACTGCCGGGTGGAATAGACAAACGCGCCGAGCAGTGTCTTCTGCTGGCGAACCACCTCCGATACCGCGAGCTGAGCTTGCGCAGCCGCGAACCCCATAAAGACACAACGGCCACCCTTGCGGGTAATACTGACAGCACTTTTTCGCGCCTCGACACTGCCAACAGTGTCAAACACCACATCGTAACGGTTTACTTCACACCCGGCCCGGCCATTCGCCCCCAGCCGCTCGGCAACGCCCATACGCTGTTCAGACAGATCACGAACGTGAACCACCTCACACCCCGCCTGCCGGGCCAGCGCCACCAGTCCAAGCCCTAAACTACCCCCACCGATGACAGCAATGGAGTCTGCCGCCGCTGCGCCCGCCCGCTCCCATGCATTCACCGAATTGGCAAACGGCTCAATAAACACCGCCTGTTCCCAGGACAGTTCAGCGGGTAACCCAAACACAGCCTTTTCCGGCACGGCAATACGCTGGGCAAAACCACCATCGCGTTGTACCCCGATCAGAGACCAGTGGTCACATAATTGCTGCTGGTCGGCACGGCAATACTCACACTCACCACACCCCGTCAGAGGGTACACTGCCACCCGCTGCCCAGCCGGGGTGGTGCCTACAATGCCATGACCCATAATACTGGGCAGTGGGCGAATACCGGGGTTGTTATAGCCAAGGTATTCACTACCGCCAATACTGACAGCCTGAATATCAATCAGCACCTCACCGGCCAACACCTCTGGCTCCGGCAGCTGGCGTATCTGCAGTGATTTTTTTGCAGCGAGTACAAGCGCTTTCATCGATATTCATCCTTAAATAGAGTTTTAGGGGGAGCTACGGCGTAATCGCTTCAACATTCTGTCGATCAACAGGCCACGACAACACGCTTTCATATGCAATCAGATCGTCTTTTAACATCAACGACAAGCCTCGGACATTATGTTCCTCCAGAGCTTACCGTTATACTGGCCCCCGGCCTGTAACCAGGGAACGGCACAAGGAGGGCTTTACATGATTGGTCAACTGGTTGAATTAAGTAATGATGAGCGTATTGACGCATTACTCAGCGGTGTAAAATGGGGTGGAAGCGGCATAGTCAACTCAGTTGAACTGAGTTACAGCATCCCATCGGCCACCTCGACCTGGCGTTACACAACGGAAATCGATGCAGGCTGGTACAGCCTGAATGACAGTCAGGTACTGTCATTTGAAACAGCATTGCAGGGCTGGGCTGACGTCGCAGATATTACCTTCACCCGCATACCTGATGGCCAGCCCTACGGTGATATCCGTATTGCCTACAGCCACGAAGTAGAAGAGGGTACCGCCGCCTACGCCTACCTGCCTTATGGCGAGAACCTTTCAGCAAAGGGAATATTCACTGCCGATGATGAGAGCGGTGATATCTGGTTGCACCCCGACACCACCGAGTTCTCAGCAGGCAGCTTCGGTTTACATACCCTGTCCCACGAGCTGGGCCATGCACTGGGCCTGAAACACAGTTTTGAAGCTGAAAATGGTTTTCCAGAGTTAGATATCAGCCAGGATCATACTGGCTATACCCTGATGTCATACACGGACAGCACTGCGGCGGGCTACACCTATACACAGGGAGATAATAATAATTACGAAAGCCGCATCGTCATGCCAACAACACCGATGCTGTATGACATTCTGGCTATCCAGCACCTTTATGGCGCGAATATGAGCACCCGTGCAGGAGACTCCCTCTACAGTTTTGGCCCTCGCGCTGAACTAATGACAATCTGGGATGGTGGCGGAACCGATACCATTAACCTGTCAAACCAGCTGGTCGGTGCCCGGCTGGATCTGAACCCAGGTACCTTCAGTGATATCGGCCTGCGTCAGATGACCTACCAGGGCGAACTTGAACAGGCAGATAACAATATTGCCATCGCCTTCGGCGTCGATATCGAGCATGCCGTCGGCACATTCTCTGCCGATATACTGATTGGCAATGCACTGGACAATACCCTGACCGGCGGCGCCGGTGACGATCAGCTCGAAGGCGGAGGTGGCGAAGATACTGCCGTTTTTTCTGGTAGCAGCGCCGATTACACCTTTGCTCAGACGGACACCGACATAACCATCACCGGTCTCGATGGCAGCGATACATTAAGTGGGATTGAGCTGTTTCGCTTCGATAATGAAACCCTCACTCTGAGCGACCTGCCTCTGAGTGACGGCAGCATCATCACACGGCAGGAAGCGCCACCGGCGATTGATTTCAGACCCATTGAAACTGAAGTGGCCTATTTTTTACTGCAGATAGACAAACCGAGAGCGACATCTGTCAGTGTCGATTATCACACCCGTGATGGCAGCGCTAAAGCAGGGGAAGACTATATCGCCACCAGCGGCACGGCCACTTTGGAGCCAGGCCACACATGGCTGACTCTGGCGGTAACACTGGTCGATGATAATCGCGCTGAGGGGCATGAACACTTCAAAATGATCATCACCGACCCATCCGAAGGTGTGCTGGCAAGTGGCGACACCGAGCTGACAGCTGAACGGATTATCGTGGACAATGATCTGTTTGGCTAAACGGGAAAGACCTTAATAGAGTGTCAGGTTAAACGGCGGTGGGGCCACCGCCAGAGGGCTTACTCTTCAACCTCATACAGGCTGTCGGCATCATCGTCGTAGTCGAATGCACCGAGGAAGGTCAGGTACTCATCTTTGCCCGTGGCAGAGAGCTTAACGCTGTACTCATGTTCAAACAGCAGTACCACCCAGGTAACCTGTTCCAGCTGTTTTTTGCGTGCTTTGCTCATCAGCACATCCATAAAGGAGGCTGAGAACGAGCACTCCCCTACAGCCTGCTTGATATCAATCAGGCCTTCCATCGCCCCGTTGGTCTCCATGTTTTCCGGCAGGAAGTATTTCAGGCGGAAGTTTTTCGACCAGGTATTCGTGGCACGGGTGTTATTGCGGCTGAACGTTTCCTCGAAATAGGCATCGGGAATATCGGCATACGGGTGCTGAGACGCCCAGACGGACACCTTGTTCTTCTTGGAAAAATCGTACATTGCGTGTTCTCAGTTGTAACGGACCAGGCCGCTGCAGCGGGCAGCGGAGTTTCGGGACTATTGTATCAGGCTGTTATGGAATGCGCTGATATACAGGTGTCAGCGATCCAGTAGTACCAGCGCCGCTTCTATACTGGCCAACTGTTCACGCTGCATGATCAACTGCTGACCCAATGTCAGGGCCTGGCCCTTAGCCCGGCCCAGTGCAGCGTCGTTATCAAGCGCCTCCCACTCTGCCACCTGAGCAATACCGATGGTGCGGCGGATGATCTCAGTACCCGCAAAGCCCAGCGTATCGGCCAGCAGCTGCTGCACATAGTAGCGATGATAGCCGGCAGATTGCAGCGTCGGATCACGGGTTTCATCGGCCATCAGCTGTGCAAACCCGGCGGCAAAGCCGTTCCAGATATCAGCGACGCTCTGACGCAGATGCAGGCAATATGAGCCACTGCTGGATGACATCTGCTGGTGTGCACAATAACTCAATAGATAGTTGGCAATCAGCACACCGGGATCAAACCCTGCTGGCCCAACAAAGCCAAATTCAGGATCAATAACCTGGCTACTCTGTTCAGTTACAAATACCGAGCCGGTATGCAGATCGCCATGCAACAGTGCCTGTGCTTCACTGAGAAAACGCATCTTCAGCCGCGCCACCTCACCCTTGAGGGCCTCGTCCTGCCACATCTGCTGCGCCGCCTGCTGCAGGGCCGGGTGTACATTGTTCCGCTCATGATCACAGTACGGGTCATCAAAGAACACCATTTCGGTGCTCTGACACAGGTCCGGGTTGATAAACTCTTTAACCAGCGCCTTCTTTTGCTGAGTATCCAGATAGAAGTCAGAGCTAAAGAACAGCGTACGTGCCATATAGGTCGCCAGGTGCCCAGCCACCTGCGGCAGCGCACGTGCCTCAAGCAGCGCCTCGCGCAGGTTCTGATGGTCGCCGATATCTTCCATCACCAGCGCACAACGTGGTGCATCATAATGATAAAGCTGTGGCACAAGGTCCGGGCACAAGTGCGCGGCACGCTGCAATGACTGTGCTTCAATACGAATCCGGTCCTGCGACAGCGGCCAGCCTTCACCAATAATGCGAATAAAGGGCAACGCCTGCTTAACAATCACGCTGGCATCCGCACCTTTCACCCGATACACAAAGTTAATATTGCCATCACTGATCTCCTCTACCGTGAGCACGGCATCCGGTGTAAACACAGGACTGTGATCACGGGCAAAGGCGATCAGATCAGCGTTCTCAGTAAATTTTTGTAAGCTCATAATGCTGTCCATTCCTCATGATCGGGCGGTGAAAAGCCATTGTGGCAAAAGCCTCAGCACCTTGCCTATACACCAACGGCGGTATAAGCCGATGGAGGAACAGTATTGTGCAGCTGCAACCTGCAACAATTTATTTGTAGTGCCTGCGCAAAACAAACCGTACCCAGCCAGTACAGTGCTGCACCGATTATCCAGCTACTGCCCCCATCAAACGCTCAAAAAACAACCAGAAAAGCCTGCTACTGTCCTGCGAATCCTGCCAGGTTACCCATTCTCAGCTTGCCATATATGCAGCCAGCCTGGTGTTAAACGGGCTAACTGGTTGAAAAACAGCCTGTTTGGCTATTTTGTAGTGAACTTATTTAAGAACTTATTGGAATAAAAAACAGTATTTAAATAACTACAAAATCATGTAAAACAGTCACTTTTGTTACTCGACTAAAGTCCTTACGACTTTTTTCTGAGATAAGCAGCGCCCCATTAATACAGGGTTTTAATCTTGAACACGGATTTACAGCCATGTAGTGAAACTACAACGGGTTATGCAAATGCAATGTAGTTTGACTACATTTCTACCGCGGCGCACAAAAAGCGTTTTGACAGGCTTTGCTCCGCTCCCCCATGATGGCGTCCAGCAACGCAGCCCTTTGAGGTGCTGATCGTTGAGCCAGATTGACGACTGACTGGGCGAACACAGTCAGCGAGATACCTGAGCCAAGGGACCCCGGTGCAGCCACAGGCTAAACCAGCATAAATATAAAGATTACAACCGTTACACTGTGAAGGATTAACCATGTCTACTTACACTAACGATATCGATACAGTAGCAACACTGCGCGAAACCAACGGTTCCGCCTGGAATGCGATCAACCCTGAATCTGCTGCCCGCATGCGTGCTCAGAACAAATTCAAGACTGGCCTGGATATCGCTAAATACACCGCGAAAATCATGCGCGATGACATGGCCCGTTACGACGCTGATACTTCTCAGTACACGCAGTCTCTGGGTTGCTGGCACGGTTTTATCGGTCAGCAGAAGATGATCTCCATCAAGAAGCACTTCAACAGCACTGACCGTCGCTACCTGTACCTGTCCGGCTGGATGGTTGCTGCACTGCGCTCCG